>ERZ808245.1048-NODE-1048-length-11860-cov-4.780093_pt1 | contig 11860 bp, 17 predicted proteins | sample MGYA00521243_ERZ808245 | MGnify/ENA primary metagenome ERZ808245 (study PRJEB31516, sample SAMN03275576) | gut metagenome | biome: mammalia-associated habitat; material: feces | host: Papio cynocephalus | place: Kenya | collected 2012-07-07 ... | reverse complement strand
CGCGAGCACCTCTCCCCCACGCGCAGCAACGGTCTCGCTGCCATGCTCAAGCAAATGCGACTCTACGCACTCGCCTTCGACGCAAAAAAATAAGTTCCGACAACGCATCTCGCATCATCAGAACTTATTATTATTGAACCCCTTCTGCTGCGGGGTCCCCACAAGCCCGATAGGGTGCAGTGGGGTGCTTTTCGAGGGGTTGGGGAGGTCCCCCTACAACCCCAACTTCAATCGGAACCGCATCGCCCAGTACGGAGCCGTCGGGTCGCTGATTCGCGTCACGCGCCACACGCTGTATACCTCGCCAATCCGCAGTATATTCCCTATCCCCACGCCCGCTTCCACGTACGGAACATCGCTCAGCGACCGCAGCACACCACCACTCGGAAACGGTATCACCGTTTCATGCTTGCCGTAAAGCCCGCCATACGCCACCTTCACTTCCAGCAACTCCCGCAACCGCAGGTACCTCACCCCCGGTATCAGGTTCAGCAGCACGCCGCCACCGTTCCAATGGGCGTGCAGCGTCACATAGTAATCCGCCGCATACTGATAGTTGTTCATCAGCGTAAACCGCTCTTCATCAAACGTGTATGTCTGGTTTCCGGGCATGATATGCAGCAGCGGATACGGCACTCTCCCTATCACTGCCCCGCCCTGTACCGCATAATGCAGCCTCCCTGCCTGACCCAATCGCACATCCTGACGCACCAGCACATGCACATTCCCGTACATACGGTACGAACGCATCGCATCCGTCTGGTAACTACCCAACTCACCACCTATGAATACCACCGGCTTGTCATTGTACACATGACGGCGCTTGAAGTACAAATCCACCTTCCTTTCCCCGAAACTCACACGCACCGAACCGCCTAACGTAGTATATGCAAACGACGGCTGGCTGCCGTACTCCCGCGTCGGCTCGCCGTATCCCATGCGACCCGCCTTGATATATCCCCGTGTCTCCACGTAGTCATTCCACTCGTCCTCCAGCAGCACACGCCCCTCACGCCGCCGCACTGCCGTATTGTAATAGTACGCACGGTTGTACACCGCACCTTGCAGCCAGTTCGTCAACAGCGACATCTGCGGAGACCACGTCGAATTCTCCCGCATCAACTGCGAGAAATCATCCACATCCGAATACACATACTCATCACCATAGCGCAAGTGTACCTGATGCCTCCGCGCTGACGGTATGTTCACATGCACCATACCCGCGCCCTTAAAAGCACGGTCACCCGCACCGTATGCCACAAATCCCTCCAACGATACGTTCTTCCACAACGCCTCTGTCGTGCGCAGCGGCACACCCACGCGCAACCCTTCCTGCTCACTGTACTTCAGCGTCTCCGTCAGTCGCCCGACTTCCACATACTTGCTTGCCGGCAGATAACCCGTCTGTATCACGTACGCACAGAACGTAGCAAAACGAAAAAGCGGCATCTCCCTCAGCGTATCCGCCGCCGTAGCAAAGGCGGTGTCCGCAAGGTGTGCCGTTCTTGTCTCCCCCTCCCCGAGGGGGTCGGGGGAAGTCTCCACCTCCCTCGTCAGTAATAATGTCGGAAAAGTCCGTGTCGTGTCCGCTTTTATCGCGAAGTCCAGCAGCATCGTCATGCGCTCATGCCGCAGACGGTTGTCCGTGTCATACTCCTGACTCACCGTCAATGTCCGCAGAAAATTGATGTTCACCTGCGCCGGAACACTCGCCTCCACACGACGAAGCGCGTAGGTAGCCGAGTCTATCGCCATCTCGCCGTTCCATGTGGCGTAGAAGGCATTCTTGGTACGGAAGTGAATGATGTAGTGTTTCTCCCCGCCTGCACGGACACTGTCCGCCATGTAGTAGTCGTAATACGTGCCGCCTGCCGCGGACAGCGGGCTGACTATCGACGCCGACATCACCTGCACATTGTTCTTATAGAACGCGCACGACGGCTGCATCTGCCCGAGTATCGCCCTGTAATCCGTCACCGTCAGCATCGATGCCTGCTCCTCTACCCCGCCCGTTGCGCCTTCATGCCGCCTGTACAGCGGCAGCAGATACGTCGAATCCTCCGACGTTATCATGCCTTTCTGCAGGCTCTTCCACAGTGCGCGCCTCAGGTGCCGCGAGTCAATGTCCGACACATACAGCCGCGTCTCCCTGTCTGCCTGCCCCGTATACGCCGCCTTCCCGTTCTCCTGACGCCGGCGGCGCACCTCCTGCATCAGGGCAATAGCGGGATTCTCACCCGGCAGCACCATCACCTCGCCGATACTTCCCACCTTCTCTTTCAGTGCCACCTCTATACCTGCCTGCTGCCCGGGCAGGACAGTGAAACGCTCTGTCCGGTACCCTACCGCAGAAACCACCAGTGTATGCTTGCGGTCGGTCCGGGTACGCAGCAGAAACAGCCCCTCCGCATTCGTGGTCGTGCCCGCCTTGGTGCCTTGCAGATAGACGTTCACATTGGGCAGCGGCTCGCCCGTCACGCCGTCATACACCTCTCCCACGATGATAGTCTCCTGCACCTGCGCCGACAGCGGCAACAGACACAGCAGCATACACAATATGGAAAAGGTCTTCTTACTCATTAACTATTAACTATTACTTATTACTTAATCTCTGTTCTCGGGGTGGTATTTCAGCACGGCGGCGCGCAGGTCTTGTATGTCGATATGGGTGTATATCTCGGTGGTGACGATGGACTCATGCCCCAGCAACTGCTGTATGATACGCAGGTCGGCACCGTTCTGCAGCAGGTGTGTGGCAAACGAGTGCCGCAGGGTGTGGGGCGACACGGTCTTGGTGATGCCCGCCGCGCGGGCAAGGTTCTTGATGATGGTGAATATCATCGCGCGGGTCAGTTGGCGCCCGTAGCGGTTGAGGAAGGCAATGTCCGAACATTCCGCTTTGATGTCGAGGCTGCTACGGTCCTCCATCCAGTACCCGAACCACTTCTCCGCCTCCGGTGATATGGGCACCAGCCGCTGTTTGCTGCCTTTGCCCATGATGCTCATGTACCCGTCTTTGCGGTACATATTGCTCAGCCGCAGGTTCACCAGTTCGCTCACGCGCAGTCCGCTGCCGTACAGCATCTCGATGATGGCGCGGTTGCGGTGACCGTCGGGGCGCGACAGGTCGATGAGGTGTATCATCGTGTTTATCTCTTCCACGCTCAGCACATCGGGCAGGTGCAGTTCCACCTTGGGCATCTCCAGCAACTCCGACGGGTCCTGCTCTATATAGTGGTGATAGAGCAGAAAGCGGTAGTAGGAGTGCACGCCCGACAGCAGCCTGGCTTGTGTGCGCGAGTTGGGTATGTCCTTGAAGGTGTCGAACACGAAAGCCTGCAGGTCGTCGAACGTAGCCTTCACGCTGTCGATGCCGTGTGCCGACAGATAGTCCGTCAGACATTTGAGGTCGCGCTCATACGCCTCCACCGAGTTGGCACTCAGTCCCCGTTCCAGACGGAGATAGGTATGGTATTCCTTGTCTGTGTCCGTCATCTTACATGCGTGTCACGCACACGGCTCTGTACTCATTCTGCTCTTCATCGCGCAGCGCAAACTGCATCATCACGCTGTCCGCCCACTGTGTCACCGTCATCTCTCCGCCGCTGAAGAGCATCGTATCCCGTATCGCACCGTTGTCGATGCGCAGCAGGTAGGCGCCTGTCATGCCGGGTCGGAAGTCCGTGGCGGGTACTATGGTATATGCCGCCGCGGTGGTGTCTATCGTATAGATGCCCGATGCCGGCACCGTGTCGCCCAAGGGCACGAACACATCCGACAGGTAGAGGTTCACTCCGCTGCCCGATATATGGTACAGCGAGTCGAACTCCAGACCGCGGGACAGCATATCCACCGACAGCACGTTGCACCCGATATTCGGATAGTACTGCCCGTGGTTCACTATGTGCGCCGCCACCAGCACCGAGTCCCACACGCCCTTGCTCGCGGGGCGCACGCTTGGCATCTCGCATGCCGCCAATGCAGCCGCCATACACACCATGCACGCTATGTGCTTCATTACCTTGTTGTTCATACAAGCCGCAAAGTTACATTATTTTTCTCATTTGTGCAACAGCCCTTTCCATTTTCCGCGCCACAGGGCATACGCCACTCGCAGCACTGCCAACAGGCAGACAATCAGCAGGATATATGTACATCGGCGGTACACCGGCGGCACGTACCGCTCCGGCGGCAACTGCCTGACCACCTCGCGGTCGCACCAGACGGTGTCGGTTCGCACCACCACCCGCTCGCGCCAGCGGTCGTGCCAGCGGTCGCGCCAGACGGTGTCGCCGCGGCTGTACTCGCGGACGAAGATACTGTCGCGCAGCACCACGCTGTCATGCGCATACCGCTGCGTGCTGAGTGTCTCTTGGCTCTGCGCACAGGCGGCGGACAGACGGCTCTGCCCCTTGCAGGCGGGCAGGGCAAGGCACATCGTAGAGAGGATAAGGATTCCGCTCAATGACTTGCAGATAGATAGGTTCATGGTCGGTCAGTTTGTGTGTGTTGTGATGTTCCAGCAGCAGTGCCATCAGTTGTGCCAGCGTGCGTTTGGAGGACAGCAGCCGCCCGTTGGGCGTGTCAGCCACGCCTACGAGGATACAACCTGTGGTGTGCTCCACCGTGTTGCCGGCGTGGATACGGATGCCTTGCCGGTGCGTCGGGGTGGTATGCGGTACGCGGCAGCCCACCACGTTCCCCACCAGCGGCAGCACCGTGCCGAAGCGGGGCGAATAGGTGAGTGTCAGCGGGTAGAAACCTGCGGGGATGGCTTTGGCGGCAGGCTCCAGTGTGTCGCACAGACGTTTGCCTTCCACGTATAGTTCGCCGAACAGGCTCTCGCCCTGCGGCGCGTCGCGGTATAGTTTCAGTAACATAAAGAGATTTACGATTTGGATTTGTAGCGGTAATCAATGCCTATCAGACTTCCGGCGAAGGTGAGTGTCTCGCCGAAAGCAACGAGTACCGACGAGTCGATGATGCCTGCCGGTGGCAGTACGAAGCCCGCCACCAGCAGTGCACAACCGAATCCGCATACCACCACTGACAGTATCAGTTGCAGATGCTTCATACCCCTCAGGCTACGGTAGCGGCTACCTCATGCCATACGAACTGTCGGAGAGTGGTGTAGGTGCTCTGCGCCTTGAAGGCAGCGATGTCGGCAGCCTGCTTGGTGGCGTCGTTGAGGCGCTCGTTGGTCTTCATGCATATCTTGCCGAAGCGCACTTGTGCTGCCTTCTCGGCGTCGCTGTAAGGAGTGGAGCGCACACCTTGCACGCGGCTGTAATTGGGGTTCTCCAGCATTGCCTCATTGGAGGTCGCTGCGCGACGTACCATATACACTACATTGCTTTTCTTCGACAACTTGCCGCTTACTGATTTCACGGGGGCGATATAAACTATCTTTGCCATAACTGTTTAATTTTTAATTATTAACTATTAATTATTACTTATTACTTTCTGTCAATCGTCTGACTTCCGTCTCTCATCAGCATAGCGGTCTGACGTCTGACCGCTATTGTTCGTTTGACGGTGCAAAGATACAACAGAATCGAAGTTTTTGTTGGTCAAGTAGTACCAATAATGATGCTTTCAATGAAAAATGAAGAATGAAGAATGAAGAATGAAGAATTGCATGTATCAACTACCCACCGGACGGGAGTTGCAATTCTTCATTCTTAATTCTTCATTCTTAATTGGACGCAGGTTGCATATTCCGCAAAAAATGCGTAACTTTGCAGCCACTTAACAAGTGACTGAACAAATAATAGTGTTACGACTATGGCAACAACGGCAACTACAACAACAAGGCAGACCTTTATAGTATCTTTTGACCCCAACAACAAACGGGCTGTGCAATTCATGAAAACCGCCCAAATGATGGATTTTCTGACGGTGGAGAAAGGTACGAGTCCTTATAATCCTGATTTTGTCGCCAAGATTGAGCGCGGCAAAAGCAGCAAGAAGCATTTTGTAGATGTTTCCAAATTGTGGGACTGATGTATCGGATTCGATTTGCTGAAACTGCCGACGAGGATTTAGCCTTTTGGAAAACGAGCGGGCAGAAAACCGTTATTGTCAAGATTAGTAGGTTGCTTGAGGATATACAGCAGCACCCCCTTACCGGTTTGGGCAAGCCGGAGGCGTTGCGTTTCAATCTCAGCGGATTGTATTCACGCCGCATAGACAGCAAGAACCGGCTTGTGTACGACATTGACGAAGAAGCCCTCGTTGTTACCATATACTCATTACGTGGTCATTACTAATCCATGCAGTTCTCGGATGTGATAGGTCAGGAAGAGGTGAAGCGGCACCTGCGTCTCTCGGTGGCGGAGGGTCGTGTGGCGCATGCGCAGTTGTTCACCGGTGCCGCGGGGGCGGGCAAGTTGCCCCTTGCCTTGGCGTATGCCCAGTACGTGGCGTGCCCGCACCGCACCGGCAGCGACTCGTGCGGCGTATGCCCCACGTGCCGCCAGTTCAGCGCACTGCAGCACCCCGACCTCCACTTCGCCTTCCCCATCGTCAAGACCGACAGTGGCGACACCTGCAACGACTTCATGCCCCAATGGCGGCACCAACTGCTCACGCAGCCCTACTTCGACATCGACGACTGGTACCGCACCCTCGGCGTGGAGACCAAACAGGGCATCATCTACGAGAAAGAGAGCAGCGAAATCATGCGCAAACTGTCGCTCAAGAGTTTCGGCGACGGATACAAGTTCATGCTCATCTGGCTGCCCGAGAAGATGAACAGCACCTGCGCCAACAAACTGCTCAAACTGCTCGAGGAGCCGCCCGAGAAGACCCTCTTCCTGCTCGTCTCCGAGCAGCCGGAACTGCTGCTGCCCACCATCGTCAGCCGCACGCAGGAGATACGCGTGCCTCGCCTCAGCGACAGCGACATCGCCGCCGAACTCATACGCAGCCGAGGCTTGGGCGCCACCGACGCGCACGACCTCGCACACATAGCCAACGGCAGCCTCACCGCCGCCTACCAACTGGCGGACGAGAACGAACAGAACACGCGGTTCTTCAACGACTTCGTCGCCCTCATGCGCAATGCGTGGCTCGTGGGCAAGCGCAAGGACTACAGCGCGCTGCTCAGCCTGCGCAAATGGAGCCTCGACATGGCTGACCCCAAAGTGGGACGGGAGCGGCAGAAAGCCTTCCTCCGGTACGCGCAACGGCAGGTGCGCGAGAACTATATCGCCAACTACCACCTGCCCGACATCAACTACCAGACCACCCCCGAGCGCAACTTCTCCACCAAGTTCGCCCCCTTCATCAACGACGACAATGTAGAACGTATCATGACCCAACTCGGCACAGCCGAAGCACAGATAACCCAGAACGGCAACGCCAAAATCATCTTCTTCGACCTCTGCCTGCAAATGATAGTACTAATTAAGAATTAAAAATGTCTTGTCCTTTTCATAACAATTCCCGACACATGCTTCCCGTAGTGGACTGGCTGTCGGACATCCCCGGCGACGCCAACGACTGCGATTTCGTCGAGGTACAGTTCAAGAACACCCGCAAGGGCTACTACCGCAACCCCGACCATCTGCCCGTAGAGAAAGGCACGATGGTGGTCGCACAGGCCGTACCCGGCACGGACCTGGGCGAGGTGACGCTCACCGGCAAGTTGGTGCTGCTGCAGATGCAGCGCAACCATATCCGCGAGACACCCGAAGAGATGCGCCGTCTGCTCCGCCTAGCCACCGATGCCGACCTCGAGCGCGCCGCCGAGGCGCACGCCAAAGAGCAGGCGACGATGATTGAAGCCCGCAAACTAGCCAAGTCCCTCGGACTGGAGATGAAGATAGGCGACGTGGAGTATCAGGGGGACGGCAGCAAAGCCATCTTCTACTACATCGCCGAAGGGCGCGTGGACTTCCGCCAACTCATCAAGGTCTATGCCGAGGCGTTCCGCGTGCGCATCGAGATGAAGCAGATAGGCGCGCGGCAGGAGGCAGGACGCATCGGCGGCACGGGACCCTGCGGACGCGAACTGTGCTGCACCACGTGGATGACCCGGTTCTCGTCGGTCGGCACCGCCGCCGCACGTATCCAGAACATATCACCCAACCCGCAGAAGTTAGCCGGCATGTGCGCCAAACTCAAGTGCTGCCTCAACTACGAGGTGCCCGTCTATGAGGACGCCATGAAGGCGATGCCCAACCGCCGGCAGACACTCGAGACCGCCGACGCCACCTACTACTGCTTCGCCATCGACCCCCTCAAAGGCGAACTCACCTACTCCACCGACGCACGGCGACCCGTCAACCTGCAGGTGCTCACGCCCAAACAGGCTTGGGCAATCATCGAGATGAACCGCAACGGCGAGAAACCCGCCACCCTCGGCGGCAAGGCTTCCAATGCCGAACTCGTCGCCGAAGTGGGCTACCAGAACGTGGTCGGACAAGACGACCTCACCCGCTTCGACAAGAAGAAACGGCGCAACAACAACGGCAACAACCGCAACAACCGCAACAACGGCAACCGCAACAGCAACGACCGTCGAGACAATGCCCCTTCCGACAACAGGAGAAAGCCTTCCCCTAACCGCCGAGAGAGAGGGGAAAAGGCACCGTCAGCCCCTTCCGAGAAGACTCCCAACTAAACAAGAAGCAAAACAAGAAGCAATATAAGAAGCAAAAACAAAAAGCAATGTTCCATACATTACTAAATAAAGTGTCCGCTCTGTTAAGCCCCTCCTCTGAAGGAGGGGTTTGGGGAGGTCCTATAGGGGTTTGGGGAGGTCATGTAGTCTTTTTGGTCCTCCTGCTGCTCGCCGGCTGCACCCGTCCCGCGTATGTGGAGCAGCACGACCTGCCCGCGGCGGGCTGGCATCAGGACTCGGTGCTGACCTACACCGTGCCGGTCACCGACACCGTCGGCTACTACGATGTGCAACTGATGGTGCGCACCGACAACAACTACCCCTACCAGAACCTCTGGCTCTTCGTCACGGAGTACCGCGACAGCACCCTCGTCACCTGCGACACCATCGAGTGTATGCTCGCCGATGACCGCGGACAATGGCTCGCGCGGGGCAACACATACCACGACCTGCCGCTGCTCTACGCCCCCCGCCAACGCTTCCCCCGAACCGGCAACTACACCTACACCATTCAGCAGGGCATGCGCGAAGAGACTCTGCGCGGCGTACGAAGCATGGGAGTGGTGATAATTAAAAATGAAAAATGAAGAATTAAAAATTGCAACCGTCGTCTGCCAATAAGTTTGGGTGCGTACAAAACATGCAATTCTTAATTCATAATTCTTCATTCTTAATTAGCCATACTATACATGCAATTCTTAATTTTTAATTCTTAATTCTTAATTGATTTCCGTGGGCAAGAACAAACTACGCAAATTCGCCGAGATGGAGACGTTCCCCAACGTCTTCCAGTTCACGTGCAGCGGTATGGATGCCGATGCCAAAAGCCATCCCCATCCTATGGCGGGGCACTGGCGCGACACCTTCTTCCACAACGACCATCCCATCGTGCTCGAACTGGGTTGCGGACGGGGCGACTACACCGTGGGACTCGCTGCCGCACACCCCGAACGCAACTATATAGGTATCGACATCAAGGGCGCACGCATGTGGGCGGGTGCACGGCAGGCGGTGCAGCAGGGCATGACCAACGTGGCGTTTCTGCGCACCAACATCGAGATAATCAACCTCTTCTTCGCGCCCTCGGAGGTGGACGAGATATGGATTACCTTCCCCGACCCGCAGATGAAGAAAGCCACCAAACGGCTCACCTCCACCTGGTTCATGGCGCGCTATGCACGGCTCCTGCGCCCGGGCGGACGTATCCACCTCAAGACCGACAGCCCCTTCCTCTACACCTACACCCGCGCCATGATTGAGACCAACCGCCTCCCACTCCTCGCCGACACGGACGACCTGTACAATGCGCAATGCGTAATGCGTAATGCGCAATGGGGCGAAGCATTGGACGATGCCCATTGCGCATTACGCATTGAGAATTGCGCATTTTCCGAAGCGACCCTGCTGCAGACGCACTACGAACGCCAGTGGCTCGACCGAGGCATGACCATCAAGTACCTCTGCTGGCAACTGGACAATGCGCAATGCGTTAACAATGCGCAATGCGCAATGCGTAATGCGCAATTTGCAGACGATGAACATTGCGCATTGAGCATTGAGAATTGTGCATTGAGCGAAGCGCATTGCGCATTGAGCGAAGCATTGACAGAGCCTGACATCGAGATAGAACACGACACCTACCGCTCCTACGGACGAAACTACAACTAAAATACTGCCGACCCTTGCAAATCTCACTTTTTGGCACTATCTTTGCAGCCTGAATGGCAAACGAGTGATACTTTACGACTATGGCAACAGTAACAATCAACTATGATGCGCGCAATGCTTTTGCGGCAAGTATGATAGAAACCCTTAGAAAATCGGGGGATTTTCAGTTTGCGACACCAGCAACCAAATCCAAGAGTTCCGCAAAAACCAGGATGTCGTCTGCCGAAATTTCCATGAAGGAGATAGAGGAGGGCAAAGTATTCCGTGCCAAAAGTGTCAATGACCTCTTCAAGCAGTGCGGAATCAATGTATGAACTCCTGAAAAAATACTGATATTCCTTGCAAATCTCACTTTTTGGCACTATCTTTGCAGCCTGAATGGCAAACAACTGATACTTTAAGACTATGACTGCTCAACAAAAAAAGGACATCAAGACAAAACAAAACCGCTTGGTAACCCTGATGCTGACCAAAGCAGGACTCAAGAAACAAGACATTTACGATGTCGCTATGCGACGCTGGGTAAACGGAAACTTGGACTTGCTGAGTGCTGCCGAACGGGCGGAATTCAAGGATGTGCTTTCGCTATGAAAAATAACGAGAACAACATTTTTATCGACACAAATTGCCTGATTGGCTTTCTGTGCGACAAGCACAATCTCCGTAAGAAAGCAGACGAATACAACACCAATGCCATAAAATATCTGCTTAAACAAACCGGAAAGCGGTTGTACATATCGTCTTTGTCTATTGCCCAACTGACAGCGACTTTTCAGAAAAAAATGCCACACGAGGAACTAATCGGTGATATCAACTGGTTGGTATCGAAATTTAATGTCGTTGAGTTTAATAAGAACGATATTATTGCGGCTATTGATAGTATGGGTATGAGAGATGTTGAAGATTCATATCAATATCAGATGAGCCAAAAGACTCGCTGTCTGTTTATCTTGACCAACAATAGTAAGGATTTCTCTTGTTTCTACAATGTGTCTATCTGTACGCCCAAGACGGTACGAAAGATGATATTCGATTGACTTACAAACAAAATTAACAAAGAATAACAAACAGGAATTAGGCATTTTCCCGAGGTTCTCTCGGTATTCTCTCGGGAGTTGTGTGAATTAAGAATTAAAAATTAAGAATTAAAATTAAGAATTGCATGTTTTGTATGCACCAGACGTACAGACAGACGAACGGTTGCAATTCTTCATTCTTCATTCTTAATTCATAATTTATTTATCCGTCAGTCTTTTTGTCTGACGATTTTTCTTACTGTCTCTTCGGATAGGCGGAACTCCTGCGCGAGGTGGGCGTAGAGGAGCATGGTGGGCATCTTGCCGTAGAACGCCGTGAAGCGTTCGCGGATATGTCGGTTGCGCCGCTCCAACAGGTAACGGCTGCCATGATTGTAACTGAACATCTTGTTATTTACGATTTACGAATTTACGATTTACCAATTTATGTACGATTTAGCCTGCGGCTGATGTACGATTTACTATTTACGATGTACGATTTGATATTTACGATTTACGAATTTACGATGTACGATTTATGTACGATTTA
>ERZ808245.1046-NODE-1046-length-11893-cov-2.764149_pt1 | contig 11893 bp, 9 predicted proteins | sample MGYA00521243_ERZ808245 | MGnify/ENA primary metagenome ERZ808245 (study PRJEB31516, sample SAMN03275576) | gut metagenome | biome: mammalia-associated habitat; material: feces | host: Papio cynocephalus | place: Kenya | collected 2012-07-07 ... | reverse complement strand
CGAGCTCGGAGGACAGCACCCTCACCGTCGTGTCGTCTGCATTTTCACGTATTACCCATTTCTTTTCCATTGTCACAAAGATACTCAAATAGTTTCAGAATTAAGAATAAATGTCGTATTTTTGTACGATTGCGCCGTCGCTCCGGAACGTCATGCATAAGCGACGCCGTCATATTCAGAGGGATATGATTTTGAAATTATAAATTTAGAGATATGATTACGCAGGAATTCAACGAACAGGAACAGCAGCGGCGCGATGCGCTCGGAAAGCTCCGTGAACTCGGAATCGAGCCTTATCCGGCTCCGCTTTATCCGGTGAACACTACGACCAGGGAGATAAAGGAGGGATATGACGCCGAAAAGGGCAACTTCTGCGACGTCTGCATCGCGGGAAGAATCATGACCCGCAGGATTATGGGCGCGGCGTCGTTCATCGAGCTTCAGGACGAGACCGGCAGGATTCAGGTGTACATTAAGCGTGACGAGATATGTCCCGGAGAGGACAAGACGATGTACAACACCGTGTTCAAGAAGCTTCTCGACATCGGCGACATCATCGGAGTCAAGGGCTATGCCTTCATCACCCAGACGGGACAGCTCTCAATCCACGCCAAGGAACTCACGCTCCTGAGCAAGTCCTTGAGGGTTCTTCCTATCGTGAAGGAGAAGGACGGCGAGGTGTTCGACGCATTTTCGGATCCGGAGCTCAAGTACAGACAGAGATATGTAGATCTCATCGTCAATCCTCAGGTTCGGGATGTCTTCATCAAGAGAAGCCAGATTATCGCGACGATGCGCGAGTATTTCAACGAGGCCGGCTGCCTTGAGGTTGAGACTCCTATTCTTCAGGGGATTCCGGGCGGAGCGACGGCTCGTCCGTTCATCACCCACCACAACGCTCTCGACATCCCTCTCTACCTTCGCATCGCCAACGAGCTGTACCTCAAGAGGCTGATTGTAGGCGGATACACGGGCGTGTATGAGTTCGCGAAGGATTTCCGCAACGAGGGTATGGACAAGACCCACAACCCGGAGTTCACCTGCATGGAAATCTATGTGGCCTACAAGGACTACATCTGGATGATGGACTTCATCGAGAAGCTGCTTGAGAAGATTGCGCTGAAGCTCCATGGCAAGACCGAGCTTACGATAGGTGACAAGACCGTGGATTTCAAGCCGCCTTACCGCCGCCTGCCGATTCTCGACGCGATTAAGGAATATGCCGGAGTGGATGTCAGCGGAATGGATGAGGAGCAGCTGGTGGAGACCTGCAAGAAGCTCCATGTCGAGGTTGACAAGACCATGGGCAAGGGCAAGCTGATTGACGCCATCTTCGGGGAGTACTGCGAGGAGCACCTTGTGCAGCCGACGTTCATCACTGACTATCCTGTCGAGATGTCTCCGCTCACGAAGCGTCACCGCAACAATCCTGAGCTGACCGAGCGTTTCGAGCTTTTCGTTTGCGGAAAGGAGCTTGCCAACGCCTACAGCGAGCTGAACGACCCGATTGACCAGCTCGACCGCTTCAAGGAGCAGGCTCGCCTGAAGGACGAGAAGGGTGACGACGAGGCGATGTACATCGACATGGACTTTGTCCGCGCCCTCGAATACGGAATGCCGCCGACGTCGGGCCTCGGAATGGGAATCGACCGTCTGACGATGTTCATGACCAACCAGCCGACCATTCAGGACGTTCTTTTCTTCCCTCAGATGCGTCCTAAGGAAGTGAAATAGCTTTCACTTCCTTAGGACGCATGGCCGCTGTCACGGCCTGCGCATCCTGAACCCCAGTCAGCGGAGCTGACAGCCCCTGTCAGGGGCATACGGTCTCCGCTTCGCTGCGACCGGCGACTCCCGGAATCTTTGTGTTTTGACCCCTCCCGTCCCCTCGAATGGGGATTGTCATTCCGAGCGAAGTCGAGGAATCTTTGAGCAAAGGTATAAATATATTAATGCTGTGTAAATGATTAGATATCAGTTCTTCCCTCGTTCGCTGGGCGTTGTTGAGCCTATTGAAGATGTCGTTGATGCGTTCAAAAAAGTTGAGGCTGAAATAGATTCTTTAAAGGAGTATAAAAAATCAAATGATGTTCTTGCGGCTGTAGCTCCGCATCTTGCAAGTCTTGGATTCAATGTCGAAAAAGATAAAACAAGTAGTGGTAAAATAGATGTCCCTGTTTTATTTGGAAAGAATAATGCTGTGGACAAGTCTTTCTTCGCGGATGCTATCAATGTTGAAAAGAAAATAGTAATTGAGGTCGAGGCGGGTAGAGCAACAGAAAACAATCAGTTTCTGAAAGATATTTTTGAGGCATCAATGATGTTTGATGTGGACTATCTTGTATTGGCAGTAAGAAATGATTATCGTGGGCATGACGATTTTGATAGGGTTTATATTTTCTTGGAAACGATGTACATATCAAATAGAATAAAGCTCCCTTTAAAAGGAATTCTATTGATTGGCTATTGAAAATTCGTTGGGTGAGATGGATGAGGTTCGGCAAAAATATCAAAAATTCATAGTGCGGCATAATGGATTACCGCCTCAAGTTGTATTGGCGGACGTTGAATGGAAGGATACAGCTGAGCAGAACGAGTTTATTATGTCTTTGGATGACACATGGGGAGATGATACCCCATATATGTTTCGCAATACCGACTTGGGACAACTTAGGGAAGATGCAATCTTCTTTCATTTAGGGAGTGTTGGAAATCTTTATAAGTTGTTGGAGAAATCTACAGAAGATTTTGTGATAAACTATATAATAGATTTCTATTGACAAATGAGAGTTGAATCGATAACTTCGGGGCAGAACCGGAAGATAAAGGATTTGCAGGCGCTCGTGGAGAAATCCAAGGCCAGGGGCGCGGCGGGTCTTTTTGTGGTTGAGGGACAGCGGGAGCTGGGGCATTGCCTCGACGCGGGGTTTGTGCCGGAGACTTTGTTCGTCTGCGGGGAGGTCGCCGGTCGTGGGTGGAAGAGTGTGTCCGGAAAGGAACAGCCGTGCGCATCGGGAGAAAGGCCGTCGCCGGAGTTTTCGGAATGGAATGGCGACGCCGCCGTGCCGAAGGGCGGAGCCGGGGAGGGAAGTCTTGTCGAAAACGTTGAGGGAAAGGACGGACTGGAGGCTTTGGTCGCCAAGGCCGGGGCACTGAATCCTCGCCTTACTGTGGTGCAGATTCCCGCATTTCTTTATGAGAAAGTGGCTTACAGGGGCTCCACTGAGGGAATCATCGCCGAGGTTCGTGCCGTGCCGCGTCGCCTCTCCGACCTTAGGTTGGGGGAAGCTCCGCTGGTCATGGCGCTCGAATCCGTCGAGAAGCCCGGGAATCTCGGGGCGGTGCTGCGCAGCGCGGATGCCGCAGGGGCGGATGCCGTCATTATCTGCGACCCTCTGACCGACATCTGGAATCCGAACCTAATCCGGTCGAGCGTCGGGGCGATATTCTCCGTTCCGGTCGCCGTCTGCAGCTCGGAAGAGGCCATTGCCTTTTTCAAGGAACGCCGCATCCGCATCCTCACGGCGCAGCTCCAGGACTCGGAATGGTACTATGCCGCCGACATGACCGCAGGCACTGCCATCGTGATGGGCACGGAATCCACGGGGCTCACGCAGATTTGGCGCGACGCTGCCGACGCGCACATAAAAATTCCGATGCTCGGCCGTCTGGATTCCCTTAATGTCTCGGTCAGCGCCTCCGTGCTTCTCTATGAGGCCGTGCGCCAGCGCCGTCATCTCATATGACAGATGTCTTCCGCAGAGCCGTCCCGAAATTGTTATCAAAGATAATTTGCCAAATACAGTTATGTCAAAATACGGTCTCATAGGCTTTCCGATAGCACATTCGCTCAGTCCGCGCCTCTTCAAGGCGGCCTACGGCGGGCGTTTCCGCTACGACCTGCTTGAGTCTGAGGACTTTGAGCGGGCGTTCCGCATATTCATGAAGTCTTATGACGCCGTGAACGTGACCGCGCCTTTCAAGGAACAGGCGTTTGACAAGGCGAAGTTCCGCAGTCCGGAGTCCGGGCTTGTCGGCGCGGCCAACATCCTTGTCAGGACACCGAGAGGGTTGAGCTGCTTCAATTCCGACTGCTCGGCCGTTCGGGCAATGCTTGAGGAGTTCGGCAACGGGAAAGACGAAAGTCCGTCGGATGAATCGGCGGCGGCCGGCTGTCCGGTGGCAGCCTCCTCCTATGCCAGCGCCGCGTTAAGGAAGGTACTTGTCGTAGGCTGCGGGGGCGCCGGGAAGGCCGCCGCCGTCGCTGCCTGTATGCTCGGCCTTGAAGTGACTGTGATGAACAGGAATATGTCCCGTGCCCTGAGCTTTGTCCAGCACCTTTCCTCGGCATCTCAGTCTGCGGTGCAGGCTTCGGGAGGACTGCATCAGAAGCAGTTCCGCATGGGGACGGTCTCCGTGCTGCCTCTTGACCGCTTCGCCTCGGATGTGCTTCGCTATGATGCTCTGATATACACCCTTCCGTTGCCATTGACGACATTCCCGTTCACGGCTGAGGCCTCCTCGCGGATGCCTTCCGGCCCGTGCGTATGTGAACTGCCTACAGGCGACACCCGTATCAAATTGATAATAGAGGCAAACTACCGCAACCCGTCATTCACCCCGGAAGTTCTTGCCAAGTTCCCTCCTCAGACAAAATATATCCCGGGGGAACAATGGCTTCTTCGTCAGGCACTTGCCGGCTACGGCCTCATGACCGGCATAAACCCTGACCCGCAGGCTCTTTACGGGGCGTCAGAAACCTTTGGGAAGAAGGAGACTCCGGAGCGTGACTGAGGAGAAAATAAATTTTGACCTTGTGCAGCGCTTTTGCCCAAACAGGAAGTAACTTTGCAATCGTAAAAAATAGTCATCTATATGGCCTCATTGAATAAAGTAATGCTCATCGGAAATGTCACCGCAGATCCGGAAATCCGCTATCTTGAGGGTGACAGCGCACAGAACAGCGTGAAGGTTGCACGGATTAGCCTCGCCACGAATGACCGCTACCGTGACCGCAAGACCGGCGAATGGAAGGAAACGACGGAATTTCACAGGATTTCGGCATGGGGCGGGAATGCTGAAACAATCGAAAGATATGTCCGCAAGGGCACTCCGCTCTATGTTGAGGGACGCATACGCACCCGCAGCTGGACTGACAGGGACAACAACGCCCGCAGCGCGGTCGAGATTCTGGCCGAGTCGGTTCTTCTCCTCGGCCGCAAGTCCGACAATCCGGCCTCGCTCGCTCCGCAGCCCGGACAGCCTCTCCGGTCAGGACAGCAGCCTCAGCAGCCGGCCCGTCCGCTGCCGCAGCCGACCGTCGTCCCCCCGCCGACCGACGGCCCTGACGATGATCTTCCGTTTTAGAAACGTGAAAGAAAATAAACAGCCTCAGATTTGCCTTTGATTTTCGAGTATAGATTTCTTTTGGAAGAATCGGAATGACACGATTATATGAGTATTCACTGATTGCAGCCTTGGCGCTGCTGCTTTTCTTTGCCGTCTATTTTCTGGTGGCCAGGGTGCCGGACAAGCCGATATTCGCGACTTATGTGCGCTCTTGCAGGATTATGGGTCTGGCTCTGCTGACTCTTGCGGTGAACTACCTCGTGCATCTTTTCGTCGGCGTTCGCTTCCTGAACCACGCGGCGGCGATTCTGCTGAACCTCTCGACCTATTTCCTGGCCTACTGGCTGTTCAGCTCCGCGTTTATGGTACTGCTGGACAGGAACTATCTGACACGGAAAAGGGTCGTCTTCCACACTCTTCTCTGGGTTCTCTATCTCGGTGCGTCGATTGCGGCGTTTCATGTCAGGGATGCGGCTCAGACGGTCTGCATCGTGATTCTGGCGGTTTCGCTCATCGCATACGGCGTGTTCATGTCCACGAGGCTGATCCGTACATACAGGAGGACGGTCCGGCTCTTCGACAACACGCATTCGGACAACATCGCCTCGTACATACAATGGATGTCCGTGCTGACATGGTGGGCAATCATATTCGGAATAGGCTGCGGCCTGCTGACCTTCCTTCCGGACAGATATGTCTTCGTCTGGATTCTTTCCTCCATAGCGTTCTATGTCTATATATTCAGTTCCTACATGAACTATATGCTCTATTACGACCGTGTGGAGCGGATTCTTGAGACATCGGATGAATATGACGACATTGAGGAAAGCCGTGAGGAGGATTCCGTACCGGCCTATTATTCGGAGATCGCTCATCGCCTCGGCGGCTGGATTTCCTCACACGGATATACGCGGTCAGGGCTGACTATCGAGGACCTCGCGCAGGAACTCGACACCAACAGGACCTATCTTTCCGGGTACATACGGACAACCTACCGTCTTTCGTTCCGCGAATGGATCACGGCCCTGCGCCTCGACTATGCGAAGGATATGCTCCGCGAGCACCCCGAATACACCATCGCAGCCGTCTCCGAGGCCGCCGGATTCATCTCCCTGAGCTATTTCACGAAAATCTTCCGCGAAAAGGAAGGCACGACTCCCGGCAAGTGGGTCAGAGCCTGAAGCCGTGCCCTGCACCTGCGCCATGAAGCGTCGTCCGAAAGCCGCGTCTGAAAACACGAAGAACTTAAAGCGTCTGTCCGCCGATGAATTCGCGCATAATCGATGTCGGCGGAATCATCGCGATTTCCTCCGGGCTCAGAGCCACTATGTAGCTGAGGAACTTGAGCAGCCGCACCGCCTCGCTGTAGGCCGCTGATTTTGGGCTGATGCGGCGAAGGAGCGGTTCGGCGTAGTATTTCAGCATCGGAAGCTCGAACACAAGCGCGGAGTTGAACATGACGTCGGCGTTCTCCTGAAACGGGAAGATGTTGCGGTTCTCCCCACGGCGCACGCTCGGCCAGCGGAGAATCGTCTCCTCCGGGGATATGCCCCTGACGCGGTTGTCGCGCACCATCCGGCGCAGAATCCTGTTGTCGGTGGTGGAGATGTTGTTGTTCTCGTCGAGCGAGAGGGAAGTGAGCGCTGATGCATAGACACGGAAAATCCTCGACTGGTCCACTCCCGGCACCATCTCCGGATTCAGGGCGTGGATGCCCTCCATGATGAGTATGTCCTCCTTTTCAAGCCTCATACGGTTGCCCTCGAAGCTGCGCGAGCCGGTCTTGAAGTTGAACTTAGGAATCTCCACCTCCTTTCCTGCAAGCAATTCGTTCAGCTGCGCGTTGAGAAAGTCAAGGTCCATCGCGTGCAGCGATTCGAAGTCGTAGTTTCCGTTCTCATCCTTCGGAGTGCGTTCGCGGTCAACGAAGTAGTTGTCGAGTTCGATGACCTTGGGGTTCAGCCCGAGAATCCTGCACTGCTGCGCGAGACGGAGAGACGAGGAGGTCTTTCCGGACGACGACGGACCGGCGATGAACACAATCTTCACATTTTCATGCCTCTGCCAGATTGCATCTGCGATGGCGGCGTACTTGCGCTCGTGCCTGGCCTCGGCGAGGTTGATGATTTCGCGGGCGTGCCCTTCAAGTATTGCCTTGTTCAGCGAACCGACGCTGCTGACTCCGAGTACCCGGCTCCATTTCTCGTGGTCGTCGAGCGCGGCGGCGAGCTTGGACTGCTTCTTCATCGGCGTAATCCTGCCCTTCTGCCCGAGCCCCGGATACTGGAGACACATTCCCTTGCCGAACGGACGCAGCTCGAATGTCTTGAGGTAGCCGGTTGACGGCAGCATCGGCCCGTAGAACGAGTCCGCCGTCTCGCCTAGGAAATAGACACTGTAGGTGTATCGGCCGAGGGTCTTGAGCAGTTCGATTTTTTCCGGCTGGCCGTTTCCGGCGTAAAGCTTCTCGGCCTCGTCCTCCGTGAGTATCGCCTTGCGGAAAGGGATGTCCTGCGCGATAATCTCTTTCATCTTGGACTTAATCCGACGCAATTCCTCCCCCGAAGGCACGTGAACCTCATATTTCCCGCCGTCCGGATTTTCATGCAGCTCGCAGTAGAGCCCGCTCGGCAGCGCATACTTGATGTTCAGGAACTTACCCTGAAATTCGTCCCTCACCGCCTTCTGAAGCACGAAGCAGAGCGAGCGGGCGTATGTCCGGATTCCGTTGGGGTCGCCATAGCCGATGAACTTCACCTGATGCGGCCTGCAAATCTCGAAGTTAAGCCCCTTCAGCGAGTTGTCGACCAGCGCGGCGAGAATCTGCTTGTCCTCCGTGCCCTCGGTTTCCTTCGGCATCATGTCCCTCGCGATGTCGAGCAGCGTCGTTCCGAATTCGACGTCGCGATATTCATTCGTGTTTTCGCAATAAATCCTTATTTTGTCCATATTATATGCTGCTTTTGGCTAATCTCATCACTACTCTAAGACGATTGACAAATTTTCTCGTCTCCTACGCATTTGCAGTGATTTTTGTGGTGATGTAAGTTTGTCTTACCACCATTGATGCATTCAATCTGCTCTCAACTTCTTCCGTTATGCAGGATGCCACAAGAATCGTGACAGCATTTGGATACTCCGCCAGTGTGTTTTCAAATGATTTGAACATTGCTCCAAGCCTTTCTAAGGCTCCAGCAGGGTCTAGACCGGATTTGATTTCTATGATTCCCGCAATATTTCCCTCGTTGTCATATATAGTAACATCAGGTTCTGAGGCGAAATACACGGAATATCCATTTACGAGATGTATGATTTTTACTCGATCAATGTCGCCGATGTATTCGTCCACTCTGCATTCTGCGATAGGGATAGTCATGTTTCCCTTTTCTGTAATCGAAGATATATCGTTATGACCCTTTAATTCGCGGAGGAGAATGGAGCGGATGACACGCTCTCCTTCGGCCCCAATCTGATTTCGCCAAGAACCGTCGATGTTTGTGCCGGCGGTAGCGAACATCATACCCTGAATCTCGTTCTCGTTCAGACCGGAGGAAAGGGTGATAATCAGTGATGCAATTTCATTTATGCAACGGACGAGTGACAGTGTGGTTTCCTTCTTGATGCGCTCGCTGCCTATCTTGCCATCTTCGATTGCGTCAATGTTGGATATGCGGGATATCGTCTTCAAGCCTTTTTGAGGAATCATCGCGACAGATCGATAGTATTTCAGGAATGTGGGATTGAGTGCAAATACTTTCGGGTGCATAAAGATGAGTCCTGGCTGAATGTGGTTTTTGTCAAGCGTTTCCCAGGCCTCCTCACTGATAGCCCATTCATTTCTCTTGTCCCAATTTAATTTACTGCCTTCGATGGCGAGGAATTGACTGATACTTATGAACAAATCAAAGTATCCGTTGAGTTTGAGCTTGTTGTAAAAGAATGTCGACCTAAGCATATACTGCTCTTTGCTGACTGTTTCCGGAATATGTGGCATACGTTACTTTTTAAACCATTGTGACATAATCTCTTTCGCGACTGCCTCGGCGAGTTTTGGAGGGACTGCGTTCCCGACTTGTCCAAATTGTGTGACATTCGTCTTTCTTTTAGAACTGTAGGAGTCGAGCCGGACTCCTTTAAATTCCCAATCGATTGGGAATGTCTGCAAACATGCCAGTTCCCTAACTGTCAGCATTCTGTCTTCGTAGGGATGGATAAAATCTCTATATCCGCTTCTTGTTACCGTAGGAGACGGTTTGTCTGGATCCAATCTGCGGTAGGTTGAACCGAATGTTCGTTCAATGTCAGCCAACTTCCCTCCTATAGGCACTTTTTGGATTTTCTCTATGGTGCTTGGGGAGTGTGCTGTGGCTTGGTGATTAGGAATGCGTTCAGTAGCCATATTTTTCTCTTCTGCTTTTAATCGTTTTCGATATTTTCAATGCCGTTTCGGAAGGCGCGTCCGGTGGTGGTAGGAAGCCGATGGCATCCCAGACTGTGTGCGGTCGCGCGAAGAGTTCCGGAATCGGATACAAAAAATCTTTCCCCAACCTGTTGCCGACGATAATCAGTCTTTCCCGGTATTGGGGAACATCGAAATCGGCGGCATTAAGAATCTGGGGCTTTGCCACTGAATACTGATAAGTCATGCCGTCGGCTTCAATCGGTTTACGCAACTCATCCAGAAGCAATTCAACCGCTTTCCCGTTATCCCAATTTGCCAGGCCTTTGACATTTTCCAGCACAAAACCAACAGGCAGTGTCTCTCTTACTATTCTTACGAATTCGAACAGCAGTTTTCCGCGTTCGTCATCAAGCCCTTTCCGGAGACCGGCTATGCTGAAACTCTGGCAAGGGGGGCCACCGATGACAAGGGCTGCCTCTCCTTTCCCGATTTTTGCGGCGTTGAGAATTTCTTCTCCGGTGACATCGCTTATGCTTTTGTTTATCACGCATAGGTCAGGTCTGTTAAACCGCAGTGTCTCACAGCAGGAAGTGTCGATTTCCACCGCTACTGCCGTTTGGAATCCCGCCGCTTCAAATCCTATGTCCAAGCCTCCTGCTCCGGAAAATAAACTTATAATCTTTGGCCTTTCGTTGTACATAAAAACATTGTTTAAAACCGCGCTGTCTGACAGCTTCCGTCTGAAGCGTATAGGTGTGGCTAGCGCGACCTCAATAGTCGTAAAGGTAGTGTTTTTTTTTAATTTGTAGAGTGATTGCACGTGAATTTTGCCTGCTTGTCCCACAAAATTCGTAATTTTGCACAATATGGGAGAGACTGAAAAATACATCGAAATACGGGGCGCAAATGCGCATAATCTGAAAAACGTTTCATTGGACATTCCTCGCGGCAAATTTGTCGTGATTACGGGGCTGAGCGGGAGCGGGAAGTCGTCCCTCGCGTTCGACACTCTCTATGCGGAAGGGCAGCGGCGCTATATGGACACGCTCTCGACCTACGCGAAGCATTTTATGGGCATACTCGAAAAGCCTCAGGTGGAGAGCATCGAGGGGCTCAGTCCGGTCATCGCCATTGAGCAGAAAACAACGGGAAAAAATCCACGCTCGACGGTAGGGACGATTACGGAAATATATGATTTTCTGCGACTTCTGTATGCCCGTGCGTCGAAAGCCTATTCTCCCGCGACGGGAAAGGAGATGGTGCGATACACCGACGACCAGATAGTTTCGCTGATTATCGGAGGCTACGGCGGGCGCAAGTGCCTGCTTCTCCTATTGTCCGGGGGCGCAAGGGACACTACAAGGAATTGCTCGCCCAGCTGCGGAAGAGGGGATATGCGCAGGCCCGGATTGACTCGGAAATCGTCGATCTTTCGGAAGTCGAGGCTCTGGACCGCTACAAGCCGCATTTCATCGAACTTGTTGTCGATAGGCTCAAGCCGGAGGCGAAGGACGAGAAGCGGATCAGGGAGTCAGTGATGACGGCCCTGAACCTCGGCAAGGGCTCGCTGGCGATTCTCGACATGGAGACGGGCGAGCTGCACCATTTCTCAAAGCATCTGGTGTGCCCGGACACCGGGCTGTCCCTTGAGGAGCCGGCCCCGCACACGTTCTCCTTCAATTCCCCGCAAGGCTATTGTCCTCACTGCAAGGGACTTGGAACCATCGTGAACGTCGATGTGAAATCCATAATTCCGGATCCTTCCGTTTCGATCGCGGACGGGGGCATCGTGCCTCTGGGAAATATCCGTCAGACGAAAAAGTTTGACATAATCCGCTCCATCGCAAGGAAATATGACTTTTCGCTATATGACCCCATCGAACTCGTGCCGCAGGAGGCTCTGACTCTGATAATCTACGGCTCGGACGAACTTTTCCGGGTCGGGGAGGGCACGATGTCCGAGATGGTGTCGTTCCCGGGAATCGTGGGCGACATCGACGACAAGATTGTGTGCCCGGAGTGCGGAGGGACTAGGCTGAAGAAGGAGTGCGGCTGTTTCAGGATTGACGGGAAACCGATTTGGGAGGTTTCGGCTATGGAAATCAGCACGCTGAAGGAGTGGCTGCTGAGCCTGCCGGGGAA
>ERZ808245.1043-NODE-1043-length-11909-cov-2.966425_pt1 | contig 11909 bp, 13 predicted proteins | sample MGYA00521243_ERZ808245 | MGnify/ENA primary metagenome ERZ808245 (study PRJEB31516, sample SAMN03275576) | gut metagenome | biome: mammalia-associated habitat; material: feces | host: Papio cynocephalus | place: Kenya | collected 2012-07-07 ... | reverse complement strand
CAACACCATCGTGGACGAGGCAGCCATCGGTTGTGTAAAGAGCCAGGAAGCATTGGATGCATTCGAGGCTTCGGTTGCAACCGCACGCAATTCCATCGACCCGATCCAGCCGACCAAGGCTTCTGTGACAAAGGCCATCGAAGACATCAATACAGCCTACCAGACACTCATGGAAAACATGAATAAGGTAGAGCCCAACAAGTGGTACTACATTGTCAGCAAGTCCAACCTTGCCTATTGTGCCAACAAGGCCATGTTCCTGAACAGCACCAACGTCGGAACGGACATCAGCTTCGGCCAATACGACAGCGAAACCGGAGAATCCACCTATACAGAAGATGCCTATGCCATGTGGCGCCTCGTTCCCATCGAAGGCACCGAATACTACGGCATTCAGAACATGTGTACATCGCACTTCTTCGGGCCAATCCTCGGCAAAGGCAACACTTACAAGCTTCTGCTGCAGACACAGCCCTCGCCCTATCGCATCGACTACATCGGAAAGGGACAGCTCCAGATGGTATCCATCAATGATGCCAACCCCGAAGGCTACCAGCTCCATGCACAGAACGACGGCAGCATCATCGTGCCATGGCCGACCGGCCTCGACGGAGCTTCTTGCTGGACATTCCTTCCTGTTGATGAAGAAAGCGTTGCCGGCATCCTCATCAAGCAGAACAGCATCCGCATCGAGACCCTGCCGTTCGACATTCCGGCCGGTGCAACCTCTCTGATGTCATTGAACGAAGGTATCAACACCTATGCCGTCAAAGACTTGAAGGTTGACGAGGCAAGCAACACAACGACTCTCGAACTTACCGTTCAGGAAGATGTGAAAGCAGGTGTGCCGTTTATCATGACATATGGCGACTACACGCAGTATAACGAAGAGACGAGTCTGTATGACCACTTCTTCTTCCAGATTCCCGCCAATGTAGATTCGACCGAACATGAAGCAAACGGTCTGATCGGTACCTTGAAAGGACTCACCATCCAAAAGTCAGGTTTCGGCTATATCGAAAACGACGGTCTGAAGGTGACCACAGGCGAGGCCGTTTCCATCATCGGCCAACGCGGTTACATCGACCCGGCCAAGGTTAAGACGGGCGAAGGCAGCACCGACCTCGTGCTTACACTTGAAGGCGGCCTCATCAACGGCATCAACGTCATCGATGCTGCCAAGGCTTCCGACAAGGTCAATGTTTACTCCATCGACGGCAAGCTCTTGAAGAAGAATGTCAAGGCCACCGATGCCCGCAAGAATCTGAAGAAAGGCATTTACATCATCGGCAAGAAAAAAGTTGCCATCAAGTAACAGCCTCTCATAAGAACAATACAGCAAGAGCGCGGATTCTTTAGCGAATCCGCGCTCTTCGTATATCCATCCGCGCCAACAACATCGGAAGCCGAAGCCCCGTTTTATCCGTAACGTAAGGTACAAATTGCCTCTCCTGCCGGCAAAAAGAAATTTCCCCGAAGCAAAACAACCGAAAATCGGCGATTTTTGGCCTGAAAAACGGCGATTTCCTGGCGAAAAATCGGCGATTTCTTGTCAAAAATCGGCGATTTTCGATGTAAAAATCGGCGATTTTCGGCCACTATACTAAGGGGCTGCTTTTGAAAGGTGGCAACAATAGTCCGTAACAAGCTGTTTTACTGCCTTTATGAAAGAGATTCGCCTATTTTAGCAGCCACTTTTTTGTAGACGGGCATGTTTACGTCCAGCCTGTCGCCCAGATCTATCATATCAAACAACAATCCCTGGATTTCCGAAGCATGCCCGCGCGCCATGTCTTTTTGCATGGAGGCCGTCGAACGCGGGTCCAAAGAATCTATGACTCGCAGCCCGTACACTGCCATGTCCTCAGGAAAGCGAACGCCCAGCCGCTGCCCCACAGCCATACTTTCGCGCGAAAGGGCACGGAATGTTTCGCGTGCTTCACCCTCATGCTGCACAGTTCCCATCGCGCAGTCAAAACAGACTCCCGTGCAAGCCATGGCCGAAATGAACGACCACTTGATGAATGTATCGCGGTTGATGTCATCGGAAACTTCGGCCTTTATGCCGCATTTCACCAATTCATCGGCTACGGCCTGCATGCGGCTGCGGGCAACGCCCTGTTCCGGACGCGCACCGAAAACCAGACGGAAGACACGCCCCATCTGCGAAACTTCGCCATCTCCCGAGACGTAGCCCACGATATAGATGCAGCCGTCAAGAACCGTTGCATGAGGAACAAGGCGTCCGATGCGCGGCCCGGTGCCATAGACATTAAGTATGGGAATGACCAACGTATCCAAATGAGCCGCACGCCTTATCACGTCCTTGACCGATTCTACCGAATAACCTTTTACACACACGAATATAACATCGGCCTTATCATCATACTCCTCGGCCGTGCAAGCCTTTATGGGCAGAACGCAGTCGCCCTTCAACGTTGATTTCAGGTGCAGGCCATGCTCGCGAATCGCTTCCAGATGTCTGCCGCGCGCTATGCATGTCACGTCGAGCCCTCCCAAAGCCAGAAAACCGGCTATGCTTCCGCCCACACCACCTGTGCCAACTATCAAGTATTTCATTATTTGAGATGTTTTGATTACAGATGTGCAAAGTTAGTGCTTAATTTCGTACTTTTGCGCCATGATTCCGTCATTCAAACTGCCGTCTGATTGGTCAGACGCCCTGTCAGGCGAAACAAGCAAGCCCTATTTTCAATCTCTGCACTCATTTGTAGAGGCCGAATATGCCACCCATGTGTGCTATCCCGAAGCCGATGATATATTCGCAGCATTCTATCTATGTCCGCTTCATGAGGTAAAAGTCGTCATGCTGGGACAAGACCCCTATCATGAGGCCGGACAGGCTCAAGGACTGTGCTTCTCGGTGCCCGACGGAATCAGGATTCCTCCTTCGCTCCGCAACATATTCAAAGAACTGCAATCCGACACAGGCGTCCCCACCCCCGTAAACGGAGATCTTACCCATTGGGCTCAGCAAGGCGTGCTGATGCTCAACGCCACACTCACCGTCCGCGAACATAAGGCTGGTTCGCATGCACGGCAGGGATGGGAAACTTTCACCGATGCCGTCATCGGCACGGTCAGCCGTCTGTGCGACCATGCCGCATTTCTATTATGGGGCAGTTACGCACAGCAAAAAGCCGCGCTCATCGATGCCTCGCGTCACCTGCTGCTCTGCTCGGCCCACCCGTCGCCCCTCTCGGCTTATCGCGGATTTTTCGGCAATCACCATTTCAGCAAGACCAACCTATTCCTTGCCCAATACGGCAAGACTCCCATCAATTGGTAAACACGCACCATCATGGCACAAAAATCATTAGGAATAGTACAAGTAGGAAACGTTCTGCTTTCCATTGACTGCTTCAAGGAACAATTTGTCTGCAATCTGGCCGCCTGCCACGGTGCATGTTGCATTGAAGGCGACGCCGGTGCTCCCGTGACATTAGACGAAGTGATGGCTATCGAAGAAATTGTGCCTGAAATAGAGGCCGACCTGACAGAAGAAGCCCAAAACATTATAAAGAGCCAAGGAATTGCCTACACCGACAGTGAAGGCGACCTCGTTACGAGCATCGTAAACGGGAAAGACTGCGTTTTTGCCTGCCGCGACAAACAAGGAAACTGCCTTTGTGCCATAGAGCGAGCCCAACGCGAAGGACGCATCCAGACAGCCAAGCCCATCTCCTGCTGGCTCTACCCTATCCGCATCAAAGAGTTCAAAGGCGGGCTCTTCGGTGCCAACTACCACCGTTGGGACATTTGCCAATGCAGCGTTGAGCTCGGCCGGAAGCTCAAGATTCCCGTCTACAAATTTCTAAAGGAACCCCTCATAGCGCGTTTCGGTAAGGATTGGTATGCAGATCTGGAGCAAACAGCACTTGAACTTCAGGAACAAGGCCTCATCTGAAGTCTGAAGAATTGCAGTCTAATCTTCGAAAGGAAGCTCGGGAGCCTCTATGCCCAAGAGATTAAACGAAAGGCGATGGTAAGGCGACGTACCATAGCTGCGAACAGCCTCACGGTGAGCCTTCGTCGGATAGCCCTTGTTCTTATCCCATGAATAGCACGGAAATTCCGCATGAAGCCGTTCCATATAATCGTCGCGATAGGTTTTGGCCAAAATGCTTGCCGCCGCTATCGACAGGTATTTTCCGTCACCCTTAACAATGGTCTTGAAGGGCAGTCCTTGATAAGGAGCAAAACGGTTTCCATCCACGATAATAGCCTGCGGACGCACCTCAAGCCCGTCCAAAGCCCTGTGCATGGCAAGGATGGAAGCCCTCAAAATATTTATTTCGTCTATTTCCTGTGCTGTTGCAACCCCCACCGACCAGGCAAGAGCATCGCGCTCAATGATGCTGCGCAATGCATAACGCTGCCGCGCTGTCAGCTTCTTGCTGTCTGTAATCTCTTCGTTGGAATAATCCGAAGGAAAAATAACAGCAGCAGCATACACACTGCCGGCCAAACATCCGCGCCCGGCTTCGTCACAACCGGCTTCAATCACACCTGAATGCAAACACGACAGCAGCATGGTTTCTCAGAACATTTTGCTTACCTGTTCGATGCCATCACACAAGGAATCGATTTCCTCACGTGTATTATAAAAGGAGAATGACGCACGCACCGTTCCTTCTATCCCCATACGTTCCATGACAGGCTGCGCACAATGGTGTCCTGTGCGTACTGCAATTCCCAAGCGGTCCAACAGTGTGCCCATGTCGAGATGATGTATGTCGCGCACCAAAAAAGATACCACGGAATCCTTTTGCGGTGCCGTTCCGAACAAACGCAGTCCCTCTATCTGCGAGAGGCGGGAAGCAGCATAACGGGTCAGGTCGCGTTCATAGGCTTCGATTTTGTCCATGCCGATGGCCTTGACATAATCCAACGCAACGGCAAGTGCATGACTGCCTACATAGTTGGGTGTTCCGGCTTCGAACTTATAGGGCAAGCGTTCAAAGAGCGTCTTCTCAAAGCTTACAGAAGAAATCATCTCACCGCCACCCTGGTAAGGAGGCATTTCGTCGAGCCATCGTTCCTTGCCATAAAGAACACCTATGCCCGTGGGCCCGTATCCCTTGTGGCCACTGAAAGCCAGGAAATCGCAGTCGAGTTCCTGAACATCCACCTTGAAATGAGGAACACTTTGCGCACCATCCACCAACACCGGAACATTGCGATCGTGGGCATAACGAATCATTTCCTTCACAGGATTGACCGTTCCCAACACATTAGACACATGGGCGATGCTCACCAGACGGGTCTTTTCATTAAACAGCTTGTGGTAGTCTTCCTGTATAAGCATCCCCTCATCGGTCATTGGAATGACACGCAGTTTCACGCCTTTACGCCCACACAAAAGCTGCCAGGGAACGATATTGGAATGGTGTTCCATGACCGAAACGATAACTTCATCGCCTTCTTCAAGCAATTCGCCAAACGAAGAAGCCACCAAATTGATGCTTTCTGTAGTGCCACGCGTAAAAACGATTTCGGAAACTGATGAAGCATTGATGAAACCGCGCACCGTCTCGCGTGCCTGTTCAAGCAAGTCCGTTGCCTTTTCCGAAAGATAATGCACACCGCGATGCACATTGGCATTGGCCGTATAATACTCTTCAACCTCGGCATTGACCACACAACGTGGTTTCTGAGTGGTGGCCGCATTGTCCAGATAGACCAGCGGACGGCCATACACCTGCGTTGCCAAAATCGGAAAATCCGCTCTTATTTTGTTTACATCAAACATAGCTGTTACTTTATTTGCAAAGGCCGCAATCGGCACATGCCTTGAGCGAATGGCGGAAACGCTGTTCAACCATCGCGGACAAACGCTCACGCAAAGGTTCAAGCTTTATTTGCGCCAGCACTTCATTGACAAAAGCATGCTGCATCAACAGACGCGCCTCTTCAGGCGATATGCCTCGTTGCGCCATATAGAAGAGAGCCGCCTGATCGATTTGTCCGACGGTGCTCCCATGGTTGCACTTCACATCATCGGCATAAATCTCCAGCATGGGTTGCGTATACATTCTCGCAGTCGGCGACACACAAAGGTTGGCATTGGTTTCCTGCGAATCTGTCTGCTGTGCCCCTGGCCGTACCAAAACCTTGCCGGCAAATGCTCCGACAGCATCTCCATCCAGCACATATTTATACAGCACTTCGCTTTTGCACCTCCCCGTCTTGTGGTCAAAGAGAAGATGATTGTCGACTTTCTGATTGCCGTCGGCAACAACTGCACCCATAATACGGGCATGGCCGTTTTCTCCGTCAAAAGAAAAATTGGCTGTGTGCCTCGTTATGCCGTTACGCAAGGAAAGACTTACATATTCCAGACATCCGCCTTCGGCCTGAGACAAGTACAAATTATCAAACAGGGTACAGTTGGCAGCTGTCTCTTCTACGCTATAAATATTCAGGCATGCACCTTTACCGACAAATATCTCGGTTACGTTCGTAGTGAGGAAGCGAACCTTATCCATCACATGCTCGCAAAACAAGAGTCCTACCTCTGATCCATCGCCCAGCACAATCAAAGTGCGTCTGTTGGTCATCAGGTCTACATTGGCATGCATCAGGTTGACAACCTGCAACACCTGTTCCACTTTCGTCCCCGACGGTATATATATCAGCAAGCCGTCCTGAGCCAAGGCCGTGTTCAAAGCCGTTACAGCATCACCATCCGTCACGGCAATCTTTCCGTAAAAGTCCTGCAATTTGCCGGGATGAATCTTGTCGTAATCACAAATCGAACCGACATATGCACCTTCAGGCAAAACATGTTTTGATTTGGAAAGCGTATGGAATTGCTCATTAACCATATAGTATAAAGCCGTTCCTATGTTCGGCACGGAACAGCGATAAGCCTTATAAGGGTCAGCTTTCATCTCCAGGCGATTCAAATTCAGCCCGTAATTAGGGGCAAAAGCGGCCTGCACGTCTGTATACTTGTAGTTCTCGTTTTTGCGCGTTGGGAATCCCAAATCACAAAAAGCACGAAAAGCCTCATCACGCTTTTCGTTCATCACGTTGCAGCTGTTCTTGCGGAGCAGGTCGGCGGCCTCGCGATAGAGTTCTATATATTGTTGCTCGCTACCCATAACCGCTTATGATTCCCTATTGAGTTCAGACTTGATCCAATCAAAGCCTTCGCGTTCAATCCGATATCCCAAATCAGCATCTCCAGTACGGACAATGCTGCCGTTGACCAGCACGTGCACCACATCGGGACGCAAATAGTCGAGCATCCTTTGATAATGTGTTATGACAATGGCACTGGTTTCAGGTTTCCTTATCTTATTGAATCCCTCGATGACTATCCTCAAGGCATCAACATCAAGCCCTGAATCCGTTTCATCCAAAATGGCCAACTTAGGTTCGAGCATCGCCATTTGGAATATTTCATTGCGTTTTTTCTCTCCGCCGCTGAATCCCTCATTAACAGAACGGCGTGTCAGCGAAGCGTCAAGTTCTACAATCTGCCGTTTCTCTTTCATCAGTTTCAGAAATTCAGGAGCAGCAATAGGCTCTTGCCCCCAATATTTCCGCTTGGCATTGATGGCCGCACGCATAAAGTTGACCATGCTGACACCCGGTATTTCAATAGGAGACTGAAAGGACATGAACAGTCCTTCATGCGAACGGTCTTCGGGGGGCATGGCCAAAAGATCTTTACCATTAAACAGGATGGAGCCTTCTGTCACTGTATATTGGGGATTTCCCACCAAAACATTGCAAAGAGTACTCTTTCCGGAACCATTCGGTCCCATCAAGGCATGCACCTCCCCGTCTCTTATCGTGAGACTGACTCCCTTTAAAATCTCTTTGCCTTCAACCGAAGCATGCAGATTGCGAATTTCGAGCATATGGACAATTCTTCTAATTGATAATTTTTAAAGGACAAAGTTACGGCAATCTGAAGAAATAGGGCTCTTCTTCACAAAGTTTATATTGCAGACCCGCTAACACAAAAGAACAGCCTAACTTTGTGCCTTGAAAAAAAGTAGATGATTCGATGTTACTTTTTGGCAAGTTTGCGTTTACCTAGTAGAAGACACCATCAGGAATCCGAATGAGCGACGAGACATTGGTATCCACATTTGAACGGTTGCGTTCGCGGCTGTTAGGATTGGCAGGCCGTCTATTGCGCGATGACGAAGAAGCGCAAGACGTGCTGCAAGATGCCTTTTGCCAACTCTGGACTCACTATCGCAACGTATCATCTCCCAAGGCCATAGAAGCTTTGAGCATGACTACTGTACGCAATCTCAGCATTTCTACCCTTCGCCACAAAATCGATGCCGTAGACTTGGAGGCCAGTTCTACAGCCTGCGAAAGCGATGAAAGCATTCAGGAAGATCCGCGTGATGAAAAGTTCAATATGGTAGAACGCCTGATTAACGAACACCTTTCGCCTTTGCAACGCTCCATTTTGACCAGCCGCGAAATCGAAGGAAAAAGCATCGCTGAAATTGCGATTGAGATGAAGATGGAAGAACCTGCTGTCCGTATGAACTTGAGCAGGGCACGAAAAACCATTCGAGAACTATACACGAAAACAAACAGCCTATGAAACAGATACAGCTAACCAAACACGAAGCTAAACGCTTGTTGGAGCGCTATTATAACGGCGATACGACCAATGATGAAGAACGTCTGATACGGATTTTCCTGGCATCACCGGCAGCAGACGGAGGTGAGTTCAATGCCGACAAAGCTGTAATGGGCTTCCTCTGCACCAAACGCGCAAAATGCCACCGCACAAAAGCCACCAGGTGGATTCCCTTAGCTGCCGCCGCAAGCATTGTCATGGCTATCGGCCTTTGGACATTCGCCCATCTCACCACACCCGATTATATCGCCTATGTCAATGGGCAAGAATATACCAATGAGCAATTCGTAATCAACCACATGGAACAAACCATGAAAATCGTAGGAAACGAAACGGAATCACTGACCATAGAAAACCAGATGAGAGCCGTATTCAAAGCTACGGATAATAACTAAACTTAGAACAAGGAGGATGAATATGTCAAACACACTAAAAAAAGCTGTGATTATCATTCTGATGATTTGCCTGTTTCCGGTTATGGCCATAGCGCAGAAAGATTTGCATATTGCGCCATACTTTGACGGGCGGTTCAACAAAAACCGCCAGGTGGCAACACTTATTGTAAAAGGAAAGCCACTCAAGGCATATAGCCTGTCACTTTACCGCAGCATGACTTTTGAAAGCAACATGCCTGTAACAGGCAAAATAGAATCCGCCGTACTGGCCGATTCCAGACAAGCCATAGACAAAGAAACCGGATATATAGGTGGAAAGCTGCTGTACGGTTTCTATTGCCTAAAGCCCGAAACCGGCAAGAAACGGCCGTTGCGCTATATCTTTTACCGGCGCACTGAAGAAAAATGTATACTCGTATACATGGAAGGGAACACCACCCTGGATTATCTAAAGAAAATGTTTCAACAATAAATACACTTACCATTATGAAGAGTCATTTCTTTATTGGATTGGCCTGCTCAATACTCACACTTGCAGCACAGGCCTCAGAACAAAACGACACGACACTTTTCGTCAGGAACCCTGACCGTGTTACTGTTGAAGAAGGCAACGGACAAATGAAAGTTACGGTCGAAGGAATGCCGGGAAATGCAACATTCCGAGTGGAACGCTGCCGCGAATTGAAAGACAACGGAATCACCGTCGTTCGTGAAAGAACGAATTGGGGCATTGACCTGCCGTTTATATCCGGCAAAAACAAACGACATTACAAAGACATCGACTGTCATCTGCCCGAATTCTTCATTGGATTCTCCTCGATGGTCAATGCTGACAACGGTCTACATTCGACATTCGGCAGTTCCGTGGAAATCGGGTTTACCCCCTTACAGATTTCAGGGCCAATGCTGGCAGAAAATCTCAGCATCGCATCCGGACTCGGCTTTGCCTGGCGCAATTATCGCATGACAGGATATACACGCTTTGTAAAAGAAGGCAGCAACTTGCTATTGGACAACTATCCCGAAAACGCCGACATACAATTCTCGCGTATCAAGACATTCAGCCTTACCGTTCCTTTGCTGCTTGAATGGCATCACCGCCTATCGAAGAAGTCTCTCCTGTGGATTCAAGCGGGGCCATTATTCAACTTCACCACATACGCCAGCATGAAAACCCGTTATAAGCTGGACGGTCAGAAACATAAAGAATTCGACAAGAACATTCACCAAGAGCCCATTACCGTCGACCTGTATGGTGTCGTCGGCATTAATAATGTCGGTTTATATTGCCGCTATGCTCCGTGCAGGATATTGAAACGGACCTATAATCCGGCCTTTTCCTCTTTAAGTTTCGGCATAGCTTTAAGCTTTTAACTGCACACCACGTTGATGATTATTGTTTAACTTTGCATCCTGACATAACAACATATATCAAGGATGCAATTGTTATCTTCTTCCATTGAATTAAAGAACTTGCGGTTTCATGCCGGCCACGGAATCAGTCGGTTGGAACAGTGCGTAGGATGCACATTCCGCGTCAATGTGCGCATAGGTTTCAATATAAAGTCAAGTGCTTTGGAAGCCGACCGGCTTGAAGGAACACTCAACTATGCTGAATTGTTCAAAGTTATCCAACGCGAGTTCATGCCGACAACTCAGCTCATCGAGCATGCCGCCTGGCGCGTTGCCAAATCCTTATTGAAGGAATTCGACAGCATCAACACCGTTGACATCGAAGTGGAAAAGCTCAACCCTCCCATTTCTGCCGATTGCGAAAGTGCTTCCATCAGGTTAAAAATTGAACGCTCCTAAATTATAATCATCATGCAAATAGTTATTTCTACAGAAATCAAGGAGAAGTTTCCCACGCTGTGCATTGCCATGCTTGAGGGCGAAGTGAGAAACACAGAAAACAATGATTGTCTTTGGCAAGAGATACAGGCGACAGAAGCGACCTTCAGGCAAACCTATACAACAGAAACGCTGAAACAGCGCACTTCAATAGCCGCGACCAGACAGGCCTACCGCGTCCTGGGAAAAGACCCGAGCCGTTACCGGCCTTCCAACGAAGCTCTTGTACGCCGCCTGCTGCAGGGCAAAGAACTCTACCATATCAATACTTTGGTTGATATCAACAACCTCGTATCCATTCGCCATGGTTACAGCATAGGCGGCTTTGACAAGAATAAAATACAGGGAGACAAACTGATTTTGGGCATAGGACTTGCCAACGAACCCTACGAAGGCATAGGACGCGGCTTTATCAATATAGAATTCCTGCCTGTATATCGCGATGCGGCAGGCGGAATAGGAACACCTACCAGTGATAACGAACGCACCAAAATGGATTTGGGCACGCAGCATGCCTTGTTCCTGATAAACGGATATGACGGGAATCGCAATGCCGTTACATCATGTGCAGAAGACCTGCAAGCCTTACTTGCCAAATATGCGCAAGGAAAAGATTTTCGGCTGTTGGTAGAACAATCACAACCCTGATGAATCCATGATTTCCGCAAAGAGCTTTTCCCGGGAAGGCCGCACAACCGGATTGCATGGTAAATCTGAAATGCGGAACGCAGTAAATGGAAAGACATACCGAGCAAATTCAAAATGCAAGGGAGCGTTTCTGACAACGGCCGATGTTAAGATAAACGGCATGCCGGAAGAATCAGAAAAATCCGCGAACATCACATATTGAACCATGAGACTTCCGGCAGGAATAATCGTTTTTTTGCTATCGGCCATAATGGGAATGGCCGGAAACAAGAGAATTGTGTATATGGACATGCGCCCGATATTGAACGCAGACTATACCGACAGTATCACCGTATTGGACATTTGGGACAAGTTGCATACCATAGCCACACTACAGG
>ERZ808245.1042-NODE-1042-length-11909-cov-4.310697_pt1 | contig 11909 bp, 11 predicted proteins | sample MGYA00521243_ERZ808245 | MGnify/ENA primary metagenome ERZ808245 (study PRJEB31516, sample SAMN03275576) | gut metagenome | biome: mammalia-associated habitat; material: feces | host: Papio cynocephalus | place: Kenya | collected 2012-07-07 ... | reverse complement strand
ATCCGTGACATGGTATCCGGTTTGTATTCCAAATACAACAAGACGCCCTACAATAATCAAACCAGCGATAGCATAACTGGCTTTGGTGATGAGATCGGCTAATTGGTCTAACTTTTCACTCAACGGCGTAGCATCACCGTCTTTCACTTGGGCGGCCTCAAAGACCTTGCCGCAAGCAGTGGCATCTCCCACAGCAAACACTCGTGCGACACAATCACCTTCCAGCACGGTGCAGCCTTTCATAATGTGGTTGGATGGATAGGTGGCATCCTTGTCGAAGTCTGCCTCGTTGATTGTTTTGGCACATTGCGGTTCACCCGTAAGGGAAGATTCATTCATTGTCAGATTCATACATTCCAACAATTCGGCATCCGCAGGAACTTCTTCACCCGCAGAAAGCTGAATAATGTCCCCGACAACAATATCCTTACGCGGAACCTGGCACACGTTGTTATTACGAATGACTCTGACAAGTGTGTCATCATTAACCTCGTTCAGGCTCTGGAATGTTTTTTCGTTTTGCGACTCCAATATATGCGCCACGGTAGTCGCCAAAAGAACGGCAACGGCAATACCGATGGGCTCCAGATAGGGCTGCCAGCCCGTTGCAGTGCCAAATACGCCCTCATAAAAAGAAATACCACCAGACAACAAAAGCGCAAAAAGGAGGATGGTAAAGAGAGGATCCATATTGAATTTCTTCTCATCACCGTCATAGTCTCCACCCAGATAGGCTACGATATATGTAAGAACAAACAATACCGCCGACAATACGGGGGCTATCCATAAGCCTTCATGTACATAAAGCCCTGTCGCAGGCAGAATGACAGCACATAATGCAGCCAACACAAAGATAGCGAGATCCACTTTGAGCAGCCAAAAGTGCATACAATTTTTGATTTTCTCCCACACGGATTCTTCTGCAGGAGGGGTCAGCACGTTGGAGCCGTGCAACCGGCGGCTTTCCAATACTTCCGCATCGGACAAGCCAGTGTAATGATGTTGTGCCATAAATTTTAGTTATTATTAAATTGTTATTTTGTTTTTATGATTTAAGTTTGGATTGCATGTTTACACCCTGTTTGAGATATACCATTAGAAGCACTATCCCCATAATGGATACGAATAAGGCGAATGATAATCCAAATAGCGATGTGCTACAGAATGAATCATATACACCATGCAGGATAGCAGGAACGCACAGAGCAAGAATACGTAATGACCATCTGTATTTCGGGTATAGTACAGAGAAAGAAATGAAATATCCTGCTATGCCGCACCATATAGCGTGCAAAAAAGGAAGACTTGTCAAACGTGCAATGTTCAACATAAATCCTTCGCTATATGAGAAATCGATATTAACGGTCGTTTGATATTGCACGCCCTCGAATACACCAAATGCAATACCACAAATAAGACCATAGAAGACCATTGTTTGAGGAATTAAGGGCTGTTTGGTCGTACGTTCTACGATATACAAAGGAATAGATTTAACCAATTCTTCTGACACTCCTACCGCACAAATATAAAATGGCAGACGCAGCAGGATATTTTCGGAATTCAATATGTAGAAAGGATTTATTCTATTCAACCCTAAACCAGATATCAAAAAGACCGATATTTGTGTGGCAAAGAATAACAGGAGTGTTGTTTTTAGTCTTACTTGATTGGTACGAAACAGATAATAAAAGAATAATCCCCATACGGAAGCGAAGTATAGCGATATGGCATAAAACATCAGCCAACCTTGTAAGACTGAGCCTAAAAGCAATGGTAACAATCCTATAGCCGACAGCATCAGCAAACGTTTGTCTGAAAACCAATACGCCTTATTGAATGTATGCCCAATGGGAAAAATAAGCGTAGTGCCTATATCTTTTACCTGCCGAAATACATTTCCTGCACTTTTTCTCCGTGGCTTCAAACGGGCTTTCTTCAGATAATGGCGCACAGAATCCGTTTGCTGTGTTTTTATGTCAAGAACCATATCACACAACAAAATATGCCCCTCATTTACATAAGACAGAAGAGTGTGTGCGTCATAAGGACCGAACTGCTGATTATTACGAATGATATATACCATTATTTCGGACTATCTCCATATTGATTAACGCCCTCATCACCTGCGGCAAAAAGCAGCCAATAGATATAAAACGGTATTAACATATACCAAGCAGAATTGCCTCTATCATGGCAACGTTTCGCCATCTGTGCAATCATAAACCAGCACATAGGAATGAGAAACATAAACCATTGTAGCGCAAATATACCCCAACCAGTATCGTCAGTATCTTCAGGCATTAAGTACGTAGGCAAACAATATATGCAATAAATGAGATAGGACAAGCAAAATTCTTTTCTCCGAATGCGCCCTTTGAATGAAAACGGGTTGGCAAACATTGACTGTGGTTTTGTATTTTCGGGTGTAGTGGCTATCGGTGATAGTGGTGTACTTTGTGAATTGGCAGAGTTAGCATCCCCCTTCTCCAAATTGATACCCTTATTAGCGTATAGTGCACATGATGTGCTATCATACACAGGGGCAGAGATTGCGCATTGATGATTGGCATAATGTGTGCACTTCAAGCATTGATCTTTGATTGCCATAATGATTAGTTGTTGATAAGTTGTACAATAACAAGGCGACCACCTTGCTGATTATCCAATAGTATTTTGCGCCCGTCCGTAAGAGGCACATAACTGCCAATAGGTATCATTTTATCATCTGTAATATCTTTCATATATTGCAGTCTGCGATTTATCAATATCCACTGTCCGTTGTAGAAATGGAAGTCTCCCACCGGTAGTTTATCCTCTTGACTTGTTTTCTCATTTGCAGATACAAGATTGTTGGAATGCCATTTGTAGAGTGTCTGTTTGTCGTAAACCATCAGGCGATAGTGCTCAGAAATATATTTGCCATGTGATGGTGCATAGTAGAAATTGAGAATAGGCAATTGTCCTCTATATTCTGTTCCGCAGAACGGGCAGCGTGGTTTTGTGGTATTATCAAAGACATACCAATGTGCTTCACATTTAGGGTTTTGGCAAGGTTGTACCAAATCGCACGTTTTTACCAGTGCCTCCTCCCATTGCAAAGCAGAAGGACGAGCGGATGGATTATGAAGTCCGTCTATAAATGCCTTATCAAACAAATCTTTCAGGTATGGACCACAAATAGTATATGGCAGTTTGGCAGGGTCTCCTTGCGGGAGTTGCGATGCGGCTAATTGGTTTGCTTTTACACGATTGGTTTTATCGGTCGGATGTTCGATAAATATGGCTTTGGAACCATATCGCATATCATCATCTTTTTGCGGGTCATCAATATCCCACACTTTCCCTCCATCCAGCGGGTGGCGGTTGAGCAAGAACGTATAAATAAGTACAGCCAAAGCATATCGGTCAGTTTCTATTTTGGGCAAGTTCTTCTGAGGATCATCAATTTTCAATGTTTTTGTAGCAAGGACTTCCGGAGCAATGAATCCCGGTGTACCAACCACTTCCGGCGGGAACTTATGCGGTACTACCAATCCATCACAATCAATGATACAAGCATTTCCGCTTAGTGGATCCACCAATACATTGTTGTAGGACAAATCAGAATGAGCCAAACCTGCAGCATGAAGCCGTCGCATAGCACGGGCAATTTTCAGGCACATGTGTAGTCTGTCCAAGAAAGTTCCTTTCTGATTTGTTGGCACAAACTTATTGATAAGTTTTGCCGATGAGAACCATTTCCCGTTTTTCTCTTGTCCGTTTTTGATAAACGGCCAGGATGCGTTTATGCCACTAAAGAAAAATTTCTTGTCATAAAACGGAATGACAATGCCTGTCAATCCTCTCCATTCCACAATCTTGGTAGGCCATGCAAACAGAGAATTCCAATACCGTCCCGTAGCATCGTTGGTAAAAATGCGATTACGATGTATATTGACAATATCATTGATACGTGCTTTATCATTGGCATTGATAGGCTTGCGATAGAAAGCAACTACGTACGTCTTGTCTGTTGAGAAATAAACATCTTTGACACCGCCTTGCGCCTTGATTTCATCATAGAACTCAACCACGCTACCATCTTGTGCCGTTAGCGTTACCTTATTAGCCATAATTTATTCAGTTTGTTGTCCATTTCCATTATCACTAACATTCGTTGCATTTACAATCTCGATAGATGCAGCAGGGATATCTGATATGTCCGATGACTGAGTGTTCATATTATCGGCAGTGTCATTTGTATTATCATGTTCTTGTCCGTAGAGAATAGCAATGGTTCTATCGTCATGATTGCCCGCCGACCAGAAATCCAACCAATTAAGTAATTGTTCTTTGGCTTCTTCGTTATCGTCTATGAGTTCTACTCCATTGTCATGCAGGTCATCCCACAATGCGTCCCACTTATCCGGGTTGTTAAGATTGGCATCGGTTTCAAATTTAGGGTCGCTCACGCCATCACTCATTAGGAACAATGCTGTAAAGTCGTCCATGATACTAAAACGCAAACGCTGGTAGAATGTTTTGGTATCTTGGAATATCTCTTGCATTGTCAGGAAACGGGTTTGCCCTGCATATTTGCCTTCATCAGGAATACCTAATATTTTGGCAGTGTGTGCTTGCCGGTTGTACAAGCAGATAGCACCATCGCCGACCCAAAAAGAAGCAACAAACCATCCAAAAGAGAAATGTTTACATATAGTCAGCAACAAAGTGGTTGCATATTGTTTTACAGGAAGATTGCGTATCGTAGCCTCTGCAACTATGGCTCTGTGTGCTTTGAAAGCCGCTGTTCCTACAATTTGATAGATATAATCTCCCACTACTTTGCGGGCTTCGCTATTATTTTCTTCCTCATGGAGATGAAATGCTTCAATTGCGGTTTCAAAAGGTTTGCTATTGATGAGACTTAATTTGCAATGGTCAACAGTTGTATCGCACGCAATGTGAGAGCCCTCACGTGAGTATTTAGCAGAACCTGCGCCATCGGCTACAGCCATAATATACCAACCGTTAGGCATATATTCTACACGGAAATGGTCGTCTCGCGGCTTACCTTCTTGTGCGTGGCTACGTCCCCGCTTACTTGCTGCCACAATATCTTTTTGAGGAACGCCATCAGAAGATTTTTCCACTTTTACGTACTCACATTGTGTATCTTCTTTTCGATATTTAGGCTCTGGCATATTTCCCCAATCAACAGGCAGGTTCTTCCATAATTTACGCGGGTCTTGATTGATAATAAACGGGATTTTCCGCTCGAAATGACATTTCTCCTCCGGTATATCCATTCCAAGAATAGAATAAGAGAACGTCAATTCAAAAGTAGATTCAGGTGTGGCTCCGTCCTTGCGAAAGACATCTAATGTTGGTGTGCCGGATATAGTAAAACTCTTCTTGTCATCAGCCACTATGATAGAGAGACCTTGCTGCTCCGGGCTCAGTCCAGCGACATTATCTATTCGGATTTCTGCTTCGGGTACTGTAAGTAACTTTTGCGGTATGTCGCAAGTCTTCTCATAAGGACACCCCTCTTTAGCATTAGGCAAGTTGAACGCCCATTTGTTCATTTCATTCTCGATGATGAGTACTTTATCCATAAGATAATCAGTATATAGGTTCCATATTTTATCAGATAAAAATTTCAAGCAGCCTTCCACTTGTTTTTCATTCTTTCCGTTGCAAAAAGCACGTATTATATTGTCGATATCCATTGTTTACCCCCTCCCTCTTGTTATGTTTTTACCACCGGAATTTATTTCCCCTAATGTGCCTTCCGTTCCACACCATGGGCACACCGTAGTACCGCCATCGGAACACATAATGTTGCCACACTCACACACTACGACGCCCAACTGCGCACCACAGCATGGGCATGTTGGCACTCCTCGTAAAAGCGTGGTATTTATGCTTTGGTTAGATGCGCCATCACTCAGATTGTTATACATATCTTCATCAATAGGATATGCTCCTATCAACTTAAACTCATTGTTCAGCAATGTCAGATGCCCATAATTACTATCCCGATATTCATGGGTGCGTTTGGCATACTTGGCAAGATAAGTTTTTCTTGTATTGGAACATTTGCACAACAATACAGCAAAGTTTTCATCTATCTCACAAGGAATAGAGACATCTACTTTCTCCAATTTTATGCCTGTAGTGGGAGCCAATTTCACATCATCATCTCCCATATCCGAAACAGATGCACTTGTGGATTTGATAGACGCTGTTATCCACTGAAAAAATGCTTTGAATGACATCTCATCGGTATTGCTGAGCCGTAATACGTTATCGGAGAATTGTCCCAACAATTGTGTATCGGCATTATCACCTATGGAGATGGCAACAATGTTCGCTTTGTGGCGATATTTCTGATTCCAACGAGCAATAGCCGCACTCGGGTCATCAGTAGGAATACCATCCGTAAAGAGAAATATGATTGGTTTCCAGTCTCCTTTCTGTTCGGATGTGGTCTTTACCAAAGTGCTATCCATATCTTTCATCAGGAACTCCAGTGCGTTGCCAAGTGCCGTTCCACCGCCTATTGGAAATGTGGGAGGATAGAACTTGTATAACTCCGTTAGTGGCGACAGGCTTATTGCTTTACCTGCAAAGGCTATTACAGAAATATATGCTGTTTCCAAGGCATACGGGTCAGTGCGCAATTCTTGCACTATTGCTTTCATACCTTCCTGCACTTGCAGAATAGGTTCTCCCACCATTGATTCTGAGACGTCAATGAGGAAATAAACAGGTAATCGTCTCATATTTTCTTTATGTTTTTTATATTACGATATTTATGGAAGTTAGGGATGGTAATTCACCCCATTCGTCCGCCATTATTACATTCGTTCCGCCATTATAGAGCACAGGCTCTTTAATCATAAAAAAGGATTTGATTATATTATCATCCATTGCACTAAGCATAACGATATTATCAGAAATCAGTCCTAATACTTTTGTGTTCGCATCACCAATGGAGATGGCAACGATGTTTGCTCTTTGACGATAATTCTGATTCCAACGAGCAATCGTCGCACTCGGATCATCAGTAGAAGTGCCATCGGTAAAGAGAAAAATGATGGGGTTCCAATCTCCTTTCTGCTCTATGTCGGCCTTGACGATAGCATTATCCATATCATTCATCAGAAACTCCAATGCATTGCCAAGTGCTCTTCCCTCGCCAATTGAAAATGTTGGTGGAGTGAAATCCTCCAACTCTGTTAGTGGCAATAGTTTTGTTGCTTTGTCAGCAAAGGCTATTACAGAAATATATACTGTTTCCAATGCATACGGGTCTGTACGCAATTCTTGCACTATTGCTTTCATACTTTCCTGCACTTGTAGAATAGATCCTCCCACCATTGATTCTGAAACATCAACGAGGAAATAAACAGGTAATCGTCTCATGTTTTTATCTTTTATTGTTTAGGAACTATCATTGGAATAGGGCTAAGATATACTTTTCCTGGTCCTGTTATCTTCATTAAACTTAGTCCTTCTCCTCTTAATACATTGTCAAACGACCATCCTGCTTGTATTTGTGAGGTTTGAAAGCCTTGCATGGCGATAATGTGGTTCTCGTCTACTTCTATAGTCTCGCCAGTAGCAAGAATCTTCTCTATTGGTGAACCAAGAGAATCGAGAAACACTGTAGCGTTACCACCCACTTTTTGGAACAGCCCCACGCCACCCAATAATCCTTGCAGATTGAGGTTGAGGTTGAGACGCACTTTGTCAGAGGAACCTACATAGTGGCCACGGCGACAAATAAGGTTCTCGCCTTGCAGACGTATCGGCACTAAGGAGCACATACTTCCAGACAGTACCATTTTCTTATCAGTGTTGGTTGGGTTGTAGAAATGAATAATCAAAATTGACTCTCCCGATAAGGCTGAACGCAACACTCCGCCAAGCAGATTACCAAGTCCATTGCCAGAGCCACCGCCATTCCATTCAGCATCACGTTGCAAAACATCGTCTACATACACGATACTGCCACGCTCCGCATAAAACGACTCTCCTGGTGAAAGTATCACTTCGAGGGTCTTATATTCGTAACCTACAATCTTGCAATTCATACTCGTTTTTTATATTACCACATTAACTTCTGCCGGTGGAGGCGGTAACTCAACTCCATTATCAGTAACTCCCATTGTTCGCCCACCTTGTTGTACATTGATGGTAACCCACTGAAAGAATTTCTTGAATGTATTGCTATCCATTGTATCAAGGGTGAATACATTATCCGTCAGTTTCTTCAAGGGTTCCGTTTTTGCTTTCGGTCCTGCAGCACAAGCCACAATGTTTGTAAACAGATGCCTTTTCACATTCTGGATAGCCTGGTCATATACTTGTAAATCTGACGGTTTCCCATCTGTAAGAATAAATAGCAACGGCATCCAGTCACCTTTCTGTTCACGGCTGCCCATATTCACTTCGCGGTCGTAGCAATCACACAGCATATTGAGTGCTGCTCCTGTGTGTGTAGGACCGGATTCCGGACATTCTATTTCCGGAAGTTGTAGGTCTTCCAATTCCGTGAGTGGCAAAATCTGTTTGATGTCATTATCGTATGTGATAATACTGATACAGACCGTTTCCAATGCATACGGGTCAAGGCGTAGTGAGGCTATCATATCAGAAAGTCCCACTTTAACGGATTCTATAGGTTCGCCACGCATAGAACCACTTGTATCTATGAGGATATAAACCGGTAATCTTCTTGCCATAGTTTTGTTTGTTTAGCAAAAGTGTTTTGGGTGGCGCAATTATGTTCCACCACCCGAAACACTTACAACTTATACTACGATATTGACTTCTGCCGGTGGAGGTGGAAGTTCACTCATAGATGTTTTTTCGGTTGCTGTGTCCTCTACCGATTTGCTGCTCGTAGATATAGATGCCGATACCCACTTGAAGAATGCCTTGATGGTGGCACTATCCGCAGTGTCTAATTGTACAACATTTTCTGTGATTTGTCTCAATGTATTGGTGTTTGCCCCTTGCCCTGCGGCACAAGCCACCACAATACCACATTTCTGCTGTTTGAATGCTGCCAGTCCTGCGGTGATGCTGTCTGTGGGTTCTCCATCGGTCATAATAAACACCAAAGGTCGCCAATCACCTTTAACTTCTGCAGTAGTCTTGGTCACTTCAGAACTGATTTTCTGAGAGAGCAATTGCAACGCTTCACCCAATGCCGTACAACCACATGCTGTGATGTTCGGTTGCTGAAAAGCGGAAAGTTCGGTAAGGGGTACATCTTGTTGGGCTGTAGAGTTGAAAGTTATAATACTGATATAGGCTGTCTCTAATGCATAGGGGTCACTACGCAAAGTGGAAATCAGTGTTTGCACACCATTTTTTACCGCCTCAATGGGTTCTCCGTACATCGAACCTGATGTATCAAGGAGCAAGTAAACAGGTAATCTTCTCATAAATTTATCGCTATATGGTTAGTTATTTCGAGTAATCTCGTGCTACACGAAGAATTGTAACGCTGATACCCTTATCTTCAAAAGAATCGCCAATGGCTGCAAACTTCCAATTGCCATTATGGCGATAAAGTTTACCCATTACGAGTGCTCTTTTTCCTACACATTCTGTTTTTGTCGCTACATCATATTGAGCAAATACTTGCTTCGGGGCTTTATCCGGAGTGCCCTCAAACATCCGTATGGAAGCGTAAGGTATGCCCGAGAAGTCTCCGCTATAATCGGCATTATTGTATATATTGAGGAAGAATACAATAGAGTTGATGTTTGGGCTGACACGATTCAAATCAACGGTAATGATTTCATTATCCAATCCATCATCTCCGTCTTGGTCTCCAGTCAAATCATCACCAGTATGGTGCAGTGCATGGTCGTTGGAATCCAATTTCCCCTTCGGGAGTTTTCCGTTAAAATTATACAGAGGAGACCAAATATGATCCACCACATTGCCATCTGCATCAAACATCATACAACTAAGGTCTAAATCCACATCCACTACAGATGTGCTTAAGCCAAAGAATGATTTTTTGATTATAGCACCCCAATTGCAACCGACGCAGAAGTTTGTCAGTTTTGCACCATTATCCTTTTCAAGGTTAATGCGTTGTCCTTTTTCCAATTTCTTTTCAAGTTGAATAGCCATGATATTTTATTGTTTGGTGGTTAGATAGTATATTTGTTTAGAAGTTCTTGCAAGCCTCCCTTGTATCCATTACCAAGGGCTTTCACTTTCCATGCTCCATTGTGGCGATAGAGTTGACAAAATTCCATAGCGGTGCAGGCAGAGAAATCTTCTGTAAGGTCGTAGATATATTCACCATCTCCATCGGCTTGCCCTTGTTTGTACAAACGTACATAAGCACGTTCTACTTGCCCGAAGTTTTGGTGTCTTTCCTCTGCATGGTAGATGCTCACACAGATAACAATCTTCTGTACATCGGAACGAACTCGTGTAAGGTCAATATCCATTGTTTCGTCATCTCCATCCTCAGAAGTAGCACCATCTTCATCATCAATAGAACCAATGACAGATATTTCAGGGTCAGTAGGTCGTGACTCACGGCGCATCTTCTCGTTGTCAGACCATAGTGAAGACGAGACTATCGTTTTGATAGTTTGTCCATTTACTACTTTGAGTCGCTTTTCCGAATTGTAGAACACAAAATAGTCATCTGTTAGCACTTTGTCGTTTGCGCCGACCATAAATGCGCAAACATCCAAATCGAAATCTTCGTTAGAGGTCTTGTCCTCTCGTACGTCCCAGCCGAGCCCCACATAGAACATATCCATGTTGAGTTTGGCGTTTTGACCTTTTTCCAATTGAATCATAATAGAAGAATTTTGGGTTAAACATTTATTGTTAATTGAGTAATAGCCAGAAATATAGACACAAATAAAGCGTGAACTTTTCTCGTTTTTTGAGTATTTGGTTCCTAAAGGATTTAACTGGACTACCTCATTCTTCCAAATATCTACGGAAAAAGCCCACGCGTGAACGTGAGCATTCGGCTTTTTCCTTGGAAAGATATAGTTCTAAAAAGTGTCCAGTTTTTTAGAAACCAAGTATTAGAGCAAAACGCTTTATATAATATGTCGGTGCATCGCCTTACCGATGCGCGGTTATGCCATAGGCGGAGTTGGTTTTAGTTGGTTGTTATTTGTCAATTAGGGAGATGTCCTGTAACATTCCGCTGCAAAGATAATACATTTTGCAGGATTGTGCAACAATGATAAACATCTCTATGCGTTTTTTTAGTGGGGAGCGGGGCAAATGAGGTGAATAAGGCAAATAGGACGGATAGGGATTAGAGGGTAGAGGGTAGAGATTAGAGATTAGAGGGGAGATGTATCGTATGAAATGGACAAGAAGAAGTCAATCTTATTGCGTATGGTAGGATAAGGGGAGCCTATTCTGTGCGTGCGATATGGGCGTTCTCTGTAGATGATATTGGTATTCTCTGTATATGATATGGATATGGTTTGTATATGATATGGGTATGGTTTGGTACGCTGCAAAGTATTACGAAAGTATTCATATCTATCGGTTATGTATTGGTTATGTTCTACGTATGTTCTGGTTATGTTCTGCTTATCATAAGTAGTTGTTCCGAGGAAGATGAGGAGGGGGGGGACAATGATATAGCCCTGCTAAGAAACAATATTGAGTAGGGGAGAGAGTAGAGCAAGCCCCACTGTCCATTCAAAGGCGGAAAGGAGCGAAGAGGGCAATGGTATTGCCCTGCTAAGAAACAAAAAAGACCGCCAACTCTCGCACATTGCGACCAGCAGGCGGTCTGATTTCTATGTTCGATTGTTGTGTCCAGTTTGGCAAACAAGAATTCGGTGCTTAATAATACAAGAGTTCGGTGCTTGATATAGAAGAGTTCAATGCTTGATGTATTCAAGTATCGG
>ERZ808245.1041-NODE-1041-length-11915-cov-10.422260_pt1 | contig 11915 bp, 6 predicted proteins | sample MGYA00521243_ERZ808245 | MGnify/ENA primary metagenome ERZ808245 (study PRJEB31516, sample SAMN03275576) | gut metagenome | biome: mammalia-associated habitat; material: feces | host: Papio cynocephalus | place: Kenya | collected 2012-07-07 ... | reverse complement strand
ACTAGTTTTCCTCATAAATGTGAATACCTTTTTTTAACTTTTTTTAAAAAATTTTATTATTTATTAATGTATTTTTTGTAATTTCTTTACGTTACTTAAATTATTTTTTGCTTTTCTAATTTTGTTTATTATCTTCACTATGAGAAGGAGAAGCTATGAACACTCTAATTATAGCAGGAAGCCCAAGAGAGGGCATGTTTAGCGATAGAATTGCTGATATTTCGAAAGATATTACACAAGGAAAATTAGTCCACTTAAGAAAAGAAAGAATAAATCCATGCCATGCATGTGACTACTGTAAAGATATAAATAAAGGCGAATGCATTCAAAAGGATGATATGCAACCTCTTTATAAAGATATTATAGATGCAGATACAATTGTAATTGTTTCTCCAATTTATTGGTGGCAAGTAACAGCGCAAACAAAACTTTTTATCGATCGTCTTTATGCTTTGGATTATTCTCTCCTCGAAGGAAAGCGTTTTGTTGTAGTTCTTAATGGAGGAGAAAGTAACGATAACGACAGAGAGTATAAAATACTTCATGATGCTTTCTATGAGATGGCATCATATCTAAAGATGGAGTTAAAATATCTTGGAGTTGGAACAAGAAGTGAGGAGGACTGGACTAATAAGAAAGATAAAATCAAGCTTTGGCTTGAAACAAATTTGAACTAAATATATAGCTTTAAAACCCAAAGATTCCTTATAATTAGGAAAAGTTGGGTTTATTTTGAGAGCGATATCAATTGGAGAAATTAACGAAATTATAAACAAAGACGCAGGTCTTAGTATCATTAGAGCTAAGAGTGCGCCTTTTGTAATTGCATTTTTATATAATACATTCTATCTCAACAGTGTTTCTTCTCTCACGTATGATGATTTTGCTTCAAAACTGGAGGTTTTTCTCTCTGAAAATAGCGAAGCTGGAGACGAATTTGAAAGAGAAATACAGGAAGATGAAGAAGAGCTAATATCGACAAAAGATATATCTAGTAGAATTAGAGCATATATCGAATCATGGCTTAGCGATAGAAAGCACTACATAAGGCGTTATCGCAATCAAGAAAAAGTAGAGATTATAGAGCTTGATGCTGGACTATCGCGACTATTGCCATTTATTGCACGAATCATTAATAGCAATGAAATAACAACTGAAAGTAGCTTTAACTACATCCTTACCCAACTAAAAAGTCTTGCCAACAACATAAATAGAAATCCAAAAGAAAGAATTAAAGAACTAGAAAAACAAATTGAAGAACTACAGGCAGAGAAGGCGGAAATACAGAAAACAAATAAGGTGAAGACTTTTGACACAAGAAAAACAAAAGAGTACCTAATGGACTTGGAAAAACATGGCAGAGAAATGCTTGGAGAATTTAGCCAGCTAGAGGAAAACTTTAGGCAAATTATGAATAACATTGCCATTAAGCAAGCCGATGTTGATGATAACAAAAAGATTCTTCTTGGTTACTCCCTTTCTCTTCATAAAGAACTCTACTCTTCTCCTCAAGGCCAGTCTTTTGAATCTTTCTGGGCCTACATGATGAGGAATCAAGAAGACCAGATAACACGTCTTACCGATGAAATTGAAGAAAACCTTAAACGAGAAGAGATAGATTATGACGACTCGTTTCTTCGCTCTCTTCGTTCTCTTTTTTATGATGCAGGTAAACGTGTTGTAAAAAAGAACTCAATTCTCACAGAAAGAATGAGTAAGGTAATGGCAACTAAAAGTAAGAGTGAAAGAAAAGGTCTAATAAAACTTCTTTCAGAGTTAAAGGCTACAGCAGCATCGCTAAAGAATAATGAAGAAGCTCAAGAGAAAATAACTATGTCTCTTAATACAGAACCTGATTTGTCTTTTCCTCTTTCAAGAACATTACGATTAGAAAAAGAAGAAAACATCACACCTATTATTCTCTATGAAGACAAAACAAGTAACACCGATGCCATTAGAGCACTAAAGAGTGAATTTTATATAGATGAAAAGAAACTTGAAAACAACATTAATGAGTACTTCTTCTTAACAAAGAAAAGTTCCTTTACTCTCTCAGAGTTGGTCTCTTACTACCCTATTTTAAAGGGGCTTGAAGAGATAATCTATTACATATCACTAGCAGAAAAAAGAGACATCTATGCTATTAATAAAGAAAGAAAAGAAGAGATTACTTACTCTTGGAATGATAAGAGATATACAGTTCTACTTGATGAGGTAACTTTCTATGCAAAATAACACTTCATGGGCACCAGTTGCTATTAAACTTTTAAAAGGCCCTATCTACAAGACACAAGAAAAGAATGAGATTTGGAATACTCTTCTTAGTTATAGAAATGCCATTAACGAATACTTTTCCACTATTGGCCTTGTTGTCTTTATCGATACAATTGATAATTATGCCTTTTTAGAACAAATTGATGACAACTTAGAACGAGGTATGGAAGATGAGTATACAACAGAGGAAAACTCCTATCAAAGTCTTCCTCGTTTAATAAAAAAAACACAGCTTTCATATAGTGCTTCAATGCTTCTAGTTCTTTTGCGCAACGAATTAGATAAAGCTGAAAATAACCAAAGCGAAAACGAAGCTATTATTCTCAGAAAAAGTGAAATATATGGACTATATAAGAGCTTTTCAAAAGACAAAGCAGATGAAACAAAGATGATAAAGAACTTAGATTCTACTCTACGTAGTCTATGTAAATTAACATATCTTTTTTGTCCCTCTGAAAAACTTAATGGCACTATTATTGATGATGATACAGAATTTGAAATCTCTCCAATAATTAAAGCAAAGATAGATGCTAATTTTATGAAAGAATTACTAGAGAAAATGAAGGCTACCATAAATAAGAACGAGGAAAAACAATGAGAGATCTTTTTAGCGACAATAATTCTGGTTATAGATTAAAAACCTTGCAATTATTCAATTGGGGTGTTTTTGATAAGAAAGTTGAAACCTTATTCTTCGACAGTAAATCTACAATCCTCACAGGTCTAAATGGTAGTGGTAAAACAACAACTGTTGATGCAATCCTTACTCTTCTTATTCCTTATAATCTTCGCTTTTATAACCTGTCATCTGAAAGTAACAAAAAGCGAGAAAGAGATGAAGAGAACTACACACTAGGTGCCATTGGCTCAAAAGCTGATGGAGAAGGAAGTGTTAAAGAATACTTAAGAAAGAAGAATGAGGTTATCTCAATTATTAATGGCATCTTCTTTGAACCTGTTAGTGAAAAATATCTTTCTCTTTTACAGGTTAGATACTTCTCTGGTGAAGATTTAAAGTGTTTAAAGATAATTACTGAGAAGGAATTATTGATCGAAGACATAGAGAGCATTCTCGCGAAGAATAACACAAGAATAAGTCAGAACGCTAAATGGGTTAGATTCATTACAGAAGCCTATTCCTCTCGACTTTTTGATTCATTTGCACAATACAAAAACTTTTTTATGGAAAAGTTTGGACTACAAAGCGATAATGCCCTAAAACTATTTGGGCAAACTGTAGGGCTTAAGGTCCTTGGCGATGTTACTACCTTTATAAGGCAATACATGCTTAGTGACAAAAGTCCAATTTCTGAATATGAAACACTAAATAATGAGTTTTCAAATCTAACAGAGATTGATAGAAAGATAAGACAGATAAAAAAACAAATTGAGATGCTCTCTAAGACAGTATCTATTGGAGATGAATTTACACAAAAAGAGGTAAAGCTTAACTCTCTTCGAGATTGCCTTAAGGGCTTAGAAGGATGGTTTATCCTTCACTCACTACGCCTTAGTGAAGAAGAGATAAAAGAAACAGAAAATGAAGTATTAGCCATCTCATCTACGATTAATGATAATGAAAAGGAGCAAAGAAGATTAAGAGAGCTTGAACTATCTCTTTCATCAAGCAATAAGATTGCTGAAACAATAAGAGAATATGAGAGAATAATTGAAAGATTAACTCTAGAAGAAGAGTCTAAGCATAACAGACTAAAAGAATATCAAAATATTTTATTCAGATTAAAATCTAATTCAGTTTCTTTGTCCTTTGAGAACACAAGTGATGATTTCTTTAATATTAAAAATGACACACCTTCTCTTATTGATAAATATGAAGAAGAAAATATACTTAATGAAAAAAACAGAGAAGAAATAATCAAGACAATCGCCTTAATAGATAGTGATATTACCCAAATTAAAGAAGAACTAGCTAGCTTAGAGCAAAGAGACAACAATATTCCTAAAGAGCTGATTAAGCTAAGAGAGATGATTGCAAACGAAACTGACGTTTCTATATCAAATCTACCTTTCTTAGGAGAATTAATTAGAGTAAAAGAGAGCGAAAAAGAATGGGAAAATACACTTGAAAGCCTATTAGAACCATACGCTCTATCGCTCCTTGTAGCACCAGATGATTTTGATAAAGTTCTCGGCTTTCTGAATAGCACAGACTTAAACGGAAAAATTGGTATCATTAAAAGAGAAAAAAACCTAGTTCTTGAAAGAAAAGAATCATTACTTCTTGAGAAAATTGAAATAAAAGATGAAAAGAAAGAGCTGCAACAATGGCTTAAGGATTATCTAGGAGAAACTATAAACTATTCTTTTTCTCAAAACATAAACACTTTTAAGACTGAAGAGTACTCACTCTTAAAGAATAATCTAGTTAAAAACGAGAACTATATTCTCAAGAATGATACAAAGGATCCTCTTACAAAGAAAAATAATCATTACCTAGGTTGGTCAAATAAGAATAGAATTGAAGAGTTACACTTAGACCTATCTAATTTAGAAGACGAAAAATATAGTGAAGAAGAAACTAAAAGAAGATATGAAAGAATCATTAAACAAAATAGCTATATAATTCGAGACCTAGACAGTCTAAAAAACTTTGAATCCTTTGATGACATAGATATTGCTTCAGTTCGTCTAAGCTTAAATGAAAAGATAAAAGAAAAGGAAGAATTTATTAAGCAAAATCCTTCTTATCTAGATATTGAAAATAAACTACAAGAGATAAGACTCAACATAAATAAACTCTCTAATGAAAAAGATCAGTTAATTAAGGAAAAGACAGAAAAAGAAATAAGACTAAGAAACGCTAAAGATACTTACTCCAAACTCTCTGAAAACAAAGAGAAAAGCGAAAACAAAGTAGCCATTGAGACATTTGTCTCCTCTTACTCTTCTCTTTTAAAATATACTTGTCTCGATGAACTAAGAGAACTCTATAGTAAACTATTCGATAGTCTAAGAAGAGAAAAAGAGAACAATGAAAATGCTTATTATGCTCTTAGGGAAGCTCTCATCTCATCTATGAAGGATTTTATCAATCCTCCTTTATCTATTAAACAAGATATTTCATGGCGTGGAGAATTTCCGTCCTTAATTGCAGATCCAGCCTACTATTCAGATTTTAAAAATCTATATATAGAGCTTAAGGATAATGATCTATCTCAATATACAGATGACTTCAATAATTACCTTGAGCAATCCCTCTCAAATGTAATTGGCACCCTTGCTGAAGCTTTAAATAGTTGGGATAAAGAGATAATCAATGCCATTAGAATACTTAATCGTAATCTTCAAATCATACCTTTTAATAAAGAAAAGAAGACACACTTAAGACTTGAAGCTAAAAATTTAAATGATAAAGACTACATTGTTTTTAGTAGAATGCTAAGAACAGCTATTCCAGATAGGATTAAGCTTAGAAATAGTAACGAGGATGAAAAGAAGTCAATATACAATGAGATAAAGGCCTTCCTTGATAAGTACAACAATGACACTATTCTTAGAAGAAAAGTTTTAGACTTAAGAAATAAGTATCGCTTTATTGTATATGAAGATACAGCAATGGAAAATGTTCGTATCTACTCGGACACAGCATCTCTCTCTGGAGGAGAGAAAGCAAAGCTTACTTTCACAATTCTTGCTTCAGCACTTTCTTATCAATATGGGTTAGATAGAGAGGAGGAAAAAGCTAAAGGGCCATTTAGATTTGTTATCCTAGACGAAGCCTTCAGTAAGAGTGATAACCTCAACAGCGAATACGCTCTATCCCTCTTTAAAGAGTTAGATCTCCAACTAATGGTTGTTACTCCACGTAATGGTATTAATCTTGTTGAGGGCTATGTTTCTTCTCTTCACTTAATTGAGAAGAAAGCAAATAGTAATACTTCAACTATAAGTAGTATGACGATTGAGGAATATAGAGAGATAGATAATGGCATACAGTGACATTAAAAATAGTGCATTAAAAAAATGGAAGGAATTTTTGCGCAACGAAACAAGAGAAACTCTCTCTATCAATCAAACGCAAAGATTCTTTCCTTGGTATTACCGTGGATGCAAAGAAAATATAAAAGATAGCTACGCTAGCCAATATAAAAATATAAGTGAGCTACTTTCTAATAGTAAAGATAGCATCGGTTACGGCTACTCAATTGCATTTGAAAATGTAAATACACGACTCTATGGGGAGCAACAACGAATAAAATCTGTTTTTGTAGATAATCCTATAGACTTTGTTAAGCTTATTGGTAAAGAAAATGAATACAATAACTTTTTAGATGCACTTCTGGTCTTAAAAGATTACTACTTAAATCATAATTATCCTCTTATATCACTTAATAATTGGATTAGTGTTAATTTGGACTATGTTACAGAAAAGAAAGAAGAGAATTTCTACCCTTCCCTTCTTTTGGCCTTAACTTGGCTCAATGAAAACAGATTCTCAAACTTATATATAAGAGAAATACCAATCGAAGTACATACCAAGTTTATTGAGGAGAATAAGAAAACACTTCTGTCCTTATTCGTGAATATTAACGCTCTTGATGAGAAATACTACAAAGATAAAGACTTTGAAGAGATAATGGGACTTAAGAAAAAGCCTCTTCTAATTAGATTTAGGATGTTATCGAATCTATGGAAAAGAGATGAGATGGCACTATGCCTCTCTAACTTTATCAATTTAAAAGATGAATTGGATATTCAAAACATAAATAGAATCTTTATCATTGAAAATGAGATTGTTTATCTAACATTCCCTTTAGATAAAAATAGCCTAGTTGTTTTTGGCTCCGGCTTTCAAGTTAAGACGCTAGAAAAAGCAAATTGGCTAAAAGAAAAGAAGGTTTTTTATTTCGGAGACTTAGACGAGCATGGCTTTGAGATGCTAGCCCTATCTAGATCAATATTTCCTAGAATAAAGTCATTTCTCATGAATGAAGAAACCTACAACAAATTCTCAAACTATGCAGTAGATGGAAAAGAGGCCTCCTCTATCTATGACAATTATTTAACTCAAGAAGAACTAGAACTTTTAAGAAAGCTAAGACAAAACAAAGCAAAAAGTCGCCTAGAACAAGAAAGAATACCTCTCTCCTACATTAAACAAAAGTTAGTTAAAACTATAGATTGACGACATCTTAGTAATTTTATAGACACATGCAACTTCAATACATAATCATCTATCTTTATAAATCTTTTCAAAAAGCATAAGTCAATAACTTAATCAATAATTAGGAAAAGAGTTAATAAATATATGCATAATAAGAAAGTTATTATCGTATGAATTTAAGCTTTTCTTGTGTCCATCATCATAACTAAGCCTGAGTGAGAATAACACAATTCATAATGAAACATAACTAATAGTGTACCCCCTAGCAAAAGCCAAGGGGTACAGGGGAGTAATAATTATTTGAATTCCACTAAGTGGAGAATTCCAAGTTAATTAATTAACACTCTTCATTTCAAATGTTTCATTTGTCTTCCATACAATGGCAGTAATGTTTTTTTCATTACCATTTCTATCCATAATCTTTGTGCCTGATACATCTTTATACCAATTAGAACCACCACTACGTGATGCAGTGTAAAGTGAAGCTGTATTTGAACTAATTTTATTGTCATCATCATAGAGATGAATATAACGACCATCAGGATTTTCACCCTGTCCAATGTTTATGGCCATGTTCTTTGTTTCTGTATCACCTGTCTGAGAAGAGACATCGAAGGTGTTATCTAAGACCTTAAAGGTAGGGATATAATTACTATATTTTTTGTTTTCAGTATCACGAGCACCTACTCTTTCAATTTTAACAGGCCTGGTGCTTGTAACTGTGTTATTAGTAAACTCAAAATCTACCATTGGTAAGAAATTATCGCTGTTTCCTTCCTGGTCTACTCTCCACCAAATTGGGTTAGAATTATTAGCAGATATTTTATTTGTATAATTATTAAAAGTACAACTATTAATTGTTACATTTTCAGAAGGTATTGTTCCAACAATAATTCCATCAAATGTACAATTCTTAATTGTTAATGAATTTAGATTGCTCCATGGAGAAGAGTATTTCTGAATATCAAACGAAATAACATTATTGAAGGTAACGTCAGTAAATATAACATCTGTATTTCCATTAGGTAATAACATGTAAACAGATGTATCTGTAAAACCATCGATACTACGATATCCAGTAGAAGAACTTGTTATAGAGCCACCTTCAATAATTAAAGTAAGCTTGTTTTTTTCATCAGTAACAGGACTTGCAGCATACCAATTAATAGATGTATTACCAATTAAAAAACCTTTCCCTGTGTATCCTGTTGAGTGTTCAGAGTAAGCGATGTCTTTAAAACTTTCATCGCCAAGGTTAATTGTAACAGTCTTACCTTCTGTGTTTTCTTTATTAGCCGCAAGATTAAAGAGTCCTAATGATTTAATAGAGCTAGCATCATTAAAGAACACTCTCTTATTCTCTTCTGCCTCAGGATCATATAGATCATTTATTGTTCCGTTAGATAATAATTCACTTATTGTTCCACTGACTGTTACATTATGATCTTTTTCACTCTGATAAACATACATTAATTTTCTTTCTGAATTATCATTTGGAGTAGAAAGAGTAACGTTATCAAGATTAACTGTTACTTCATTTGGATACCCAGCTGTATCTCTATTTCCAATTACAAGTGCAGCTAGAGGAACTCTGTTTCCGATGCTCCATGGACCATCACTATAATCATAACCGCTAGTTTTATCGCCAGAAGAAACAATAGTTGAATTAGAAATAGTAGCTTCTCCACCTCTAACAATTACACCTTGTCTCTGTCCACTGATAGTAGAATTACTAATCTTTAGTTCGCCAGGAACATTAAAGAGAATAGCTGTGTTGTCTTGATCAACGCTTTCAGTTTCAGTAATAATTGTACTATTCTCAATAGTTACATTTACTGTTGTCTCTTCGCTTTTTGCGGCATTTGTTCCTATTGCATAAGCACCTTTATTCATTAACGATGAATTTTTTACTATTAATGTAGCAGGATTAGAGCCTTCATATAAATAAACAAATGCTCTAGGTCCGATTGTTTCATATTCTGCTTTTACGTTATCCAAAATCAAAGTAGATCCCGTTTCCAGAGTAAATGCTGATAAATTACCAACACCATCAATATGACCATTTTTAATTTCTACTTTAGATCCAGAAAGTAAAACACTATTAACAGTTAAGGTATAATCATTTAAATCAATTAAAATATTCTTTTTTAGATTTAGATCATTATTATTTAAACTTGCATCACTGTTAAGAATCAAAGGTTCATTACCAGTAGCAGCATCAAGAGCTTCTACAATACTTGTATAAATCTTTCCATCAACAGATACCACAACTTCACCTTGTTCAGGATTTGCTTCTCCTGCCTGTGTTGTTTCTTCAACAATACCAGAAATAGTTGTTGTTAAGTTATCATAAACGTTGAAGTACTTCTTTGCAGAAGCTGCTACATATTCATTATTATCTTTATCTTTTGCTTTGTATTCAACAGTCACTGAATACATACCAGATTTAACAGAATAAAATCCAGATTCCTCTACTTTGTTTTCAGAAGAATCTTTAACAGTAACAATCTTTGTATACACATTTTTTGTGTCTGTAAACAATTTTCCATCTTTGTCTGCAATAGAAATGTTACTATCAATGAAAATTTTTCCTCTTCCAGTTTCTGTCTGCTGAGGTCCAACTAGAATAGTAATTGTATGATTCTCAACTGTAATAGTTGTATTAGGAGCTTTACCTACACAAATTAGTTTTCCATCTTTATTGTATCCATAGAGCTTGAAGTTCCAGCTTCCTTGAGAAAGCTGCTGTGTCTTACCATCTTTTAGCTCAACTTCAGTTGTTGTTTCACCAGTCTTTAAACCATTGTCAGCTTTCTCTGCTGTATACTTCCATACTGTTACATCACCAAGATTAAAACTTGATTCAACAGATAAAGATCTAGTGTCTCTTGAAGTAATTGTTACGTTAACAAGCTCTTCATTTAAGCTTGTATCTGGACTACATGCAACAAATGCCAGTAATCCAACGATAAGAAACATTACTAATACTTTTCTCATTTCTTTTCCCCTTTATATTTTGTTCTCCTAGTTGGTTTTACCACCAACAACCATTTCGGAGTATGAAGTAACTAAATTTTCATTGAAAACAACACACATAACACGATAGCTTCTACTATCAGGGGTAGAAAAACTACATTCATTTGTTTGTGCTATTTCTGTGTTATCAACAAACCATTTAATGGCTGTCATTTTAGAGTCACTATCAAGAATGAAGGATGCTTTGTATCCATATCCACCTTCTTCTTTTGTTATAGTTATTTGACCTTTTGGCTCTTTTGACTCTGGTTTAATATCGAAACCACCATCTTGTGTGTGTTGTTTGTCTTTTACATAAAGACAAACAGAACAGACTTCATCGGTACCATAATTTACGAAAGAATGCTCTTTAACATTACATTTGTAGTCACAATATTCGCATTTATCCCAATGATTAGTTGAATCTTGGCCACCTAGATGTTTAATTGTGTGCGTAATTATATCACCAAAGGTTTCGTGGCAAACGGAACATACCTCTTTATGTCCACTCTCCCCTATACTTTCAAAAGTACTAGAATGGGTATGTATACCAGTTGCATTAAGAACAACATCTTCTTTGTTTTTGATTTCATCTTTACCATCTTTATCTCTAAAGAATTCATGGCATCTATCACATTCCCAATACTCAATATTACCGTCGCTTACACAAGTAGCTTCTTTTCTTTCTTTATAAATAGTTAAACTATGTCCAAGAGCTACGCCATCAGTGAATGTTTTACTATCATCCGTTGGACAATATCCACAAACACAACTTAGATAATAAATAGCTGGAGAGGTACATGTGGCATTACTCATCTGAGTTTCTGTTTTGGCTATTTTTTGATCTATAGTGTGAGATGTAATGTCAATCTTGGAATCACAATGAAAATGAATACATTTATGATAATGTCCACTACTATCATATTCCCACGCTGTACCATATTCATGGCCTAATGCCTTCCAAATTGTTTTCTCTTCTTCTACTGGAGTTGTTTTGTCAGCAGAAAGAAAATATTTTCCACAATCTGGACAATACCAATACTCATAGTTTCCATCTTCTGTGCAAGTAGCAGGTTTTTCAGTATAAGGCTTAGCATTTTCATGATTTAATGCTTCTGTTTCGTCTACATCTTCATAGTAATCACAACCTTCATAAGAGCAGTACTTACGGGTAAAGCCTTTTTCTGTACAAGTTGGTTTATGTATTTCCCATTTATTTTTATCAGTGTAGCTATGTCCATTTGGATGAATTAACTTTTCATAAGAATATCCACAAACAGTACAAGTGTATTTTCTTATTCCAGACTTTTCATTTGTAGGTTCCTCAACTATTTTAGATTCAAAGCTGTGTTCTTTTATGCTACTTTCTTCTACTGCACCACAAACTGAACAAACATGATAGTGTTCATCATAATTATGACTCCACTTTAAAGAGTAATTATGATCAGTTTTTTGAAGAACTATGTCAGATAAATCAACAGGACTAGAGTTAGGATCATTA
>ERZ808245.1040-NODE-1040-length-11916-cov-6.181351_pt1 | contig 11916 bp, 10 predicted proteins | sample MGYA00521243_ERZ808245 | MGnify/ENA primary metagenome ERZ808245 (study PRJEB31516, sample SAMN03275576) | gut metagenome | biome: mammalia-associated habitat; material: feces | host: Papio cynocephalus | place: Kenya | collected 2012-07-07 ... | reverse complement strand
GCTCGTTGGTTGTCAACGACTTGCAGAAGTTCAAGTCTCTTTCCCAAGCCATCATCGCCAACCGCTACGACACCTGCCTGGACGACGTAAAAGACAAGGTCTATACCCGTGACCTGTTTGGAAGAGACTGACCTCCTATTTCGGAAATATACAACTATATAAAAAATAGATACAAATAATATACATGAATAAGATATTAGTAACCGGAGGAGCCGGTTTCATCGGCTCGAACTTATGTGAACACCTTTTGCAGGAAGGATATTTTGTGCGCTGCTTGGATAACTTTGCCACAGGACACATAGAGAATCTGTTGCCGTTGATTGACAAATACGGCAAGCAGTTCGAGTTGCAAGTGGGCGATATCCGCAACACTGGCGATTGCGAGAAAGCGGTGGCAGGTATGGAATACGTACTGCACGAGGCGGCTTTGGGTTCCGTTCCGCGTAGCATCAAAGACCCTGCAACCACCAATGCCGTGAACATCGGCGGGTTTCTGAATATGCTGATTGCGGCACGCGATGCCGGTATCAAACGCTTCGTCTTTGCTGCTAGTTCGTCCACTTATGGCGACAGCAAATCGCTGCCCAAAAAGGAAGACGTGATAGGCAAACCCCTGTCACCCTATGCCATCACGAAATATGTGGATGAGTTGTATGCCGATGTATTTGCACGCACGTATGGCACAGAGTATATCGGATTGAGATACTTCAATGTATTCGGGCGCCGCCAAGACCCGCACGGTGCTTATGCGGCAGTCATACCGTTGTTTGTCAAGCAACTGATGGCACACGAAGCCCCCAACATCAACGGAGACGGCGAGTATTCACGTGACTTCACCTACATAGACAATGTGATACAGATGAACATGCTGGCACTGACGACCACCAACCCGCAGGCTGTCAATCAGATATACAACACGGCGTACGGAGAACGCACCACGCTGAATATGCTGGTGGATTATCTGAAAGAAGACTTGAGTCAGTTCGATGCTGCCATCAAAGATATTGTACCGACACACGGTCCGAACCGTGCAGGCGATATACCCCACTCTTTGGCGTGCATTGACAAAGCCAAAGAGTTGCTGGGCTATGCCCCTCAGTACTCGCTGAAAGAAGGGCTGAAAGAGGCATGTGAATGGTATTGGAAAAACTTATAATATACACACAAATGAAAAAAGAGATTAAAATCTGCGTCATTGGCTTAGGGTACGTAGGATTGCCCTTGGCACGTTTGTTCTCAACGAAATACAGCACAATCGGTTTCGACATGAACCAACATCGTGTGGAAGCACTGATGGCAGGACACGATGCCACTCTGGAAGTAAGCGACGAGTTGCTTCAAACCGCGATAAAGAACGGATTCCGCTGTACATCGGACATTGAGGAAATACGGGACTGCAACTTCTATGTAGTGGCGGTACCGACCCCCGTTGACAAACACAACAGCCCCGACCTGACTCCCTTGTACGGAGCCAGTGCCACCGTGGGCAAGGTAATATCCAAAGGCGATATTGTGGTATATGAATCCACCGTTTATCCGGGTGTGACAGAAGACGAGTGCATACCCGTTGTGGAGAAAGTATCGGGACTGAAGTTTAACACTGATTTCTATGGCGGCTACTCACCGGAACGCATCAACCCGGGCGACAAGCAGCACACCGTGGAGAAAATCAAGAAAGTGACTTCCGGTTCCACTCCCGAAATAGGGCGATTGGTGAACGAGGTTTATTCATCGGTCATTGTTGCAGGTACACACTTGGCTCCAAGCATCAAGGTGGCTGAAGCCGCAAAAGTGATTGAGAACAGCCAACGGGACATCAACATCGCTTTTGTGAACGAGTTATCCAAAATCTTCACCCGTATGGGGATTGACACCAACGATGTACTGGAAGCTGCCTCCACCAAGTGGAACTTCCTGCCCTTCAAACCCGGATTGGTAGGCGGGCACTGCATTGGCGTTGACCCGTACTATCTGGCACAATGCGCACAGTCATACGGCTATAATCCTGAGATTATTCTTGCCGGACGACGTATGAACGATGGCATGGGGGCATACGTGGCAGACCAAACCATCAAACTGATGTTGAAGAAAGGCATCCAAGTGCTTGGTTCAAAGATTCTGTTGCTCGGATTTACGTTCAAAGAGAACTGCCCCGACTGCCGCAATACCAAAGTGGCGGATATTGTCAAAGCATTGTCCGAGTACGATTTAGGATTGACCATCTACGACCCGTGGGCAAATCCTGAGATTGCAAAACGTGAATACGGCATTGATATAACGAACACGCTCCCACAGGAGCAGTTTGATGCTGTTATTCTGGCTGTTGCCCACAGGGAATTTGAGGACTTGAATGTATCGGCATTGGTCAAACCGCAACACGTCATATATGATGTAAAGGGATTCCTGAACAGGGACATTGTGGACGGAAGATTGTAATGATTATCTGTGAGCGGCAAACAGCAATTATATGAGATAACTCTCCTGCGACCTGTCATCATAGGAGTATTGGTTTTGATGCACTCCTTTACAATGTATGGCGGAGCATGGTCGTTGCCGGATGGTATTCAACCGGTTCCCGCCTATTGGTGGATTGCTAAATTGTCTTTTAGTTTTCTATTAGAGACTTTTGTTTTCATCTCCGGTTATTTACTATGCTTTCAGATGCGACAAAAGAAGATTACATTCTTATCTCTTTTGCAGAAGAAATTGAAACGGATATATCTGCCGAGCATTGTTTTCAGTATTCTCTATTTTTGTTGTTTTTCCACATATCATAATGCCTTAAGGTGTGTATACTCCATTCTCAACGGATGCGGACATCTATGGTTTTTGCCCATGTTGTTTTGGTGCTTTATTGGCGGATATGCTCTATTCTACTTGCGCATGCCGGAGTGGTTGAAGTTGTTATGTCTATTGGGGCTTGCCATTGTTTCTGTGCCATTGTCAGTTCTGCCACTAAGGATTGGGAATGCTTGCTATTACCTGTTCTTTTTCTACTTGGGCGTTGCTTTTTACACACACAAAGACAGTATCCTGCAGTTCTTTACCAAGAATAAGATTATCCTGACTATTTTGGTATATGCGGTAGTTGTCATCGGAGGGTTACTTCTTAACAGATATCTGCAATCTATTGACAACTCCGTATCACCATGGCACCTGCCTATTCTGTTAGGAAAGACTGCAGTCAAGATTCTGTACGCCACCGTAGGAACAATTATGTCGTACCTTGTAGTGAATTTAATCATCAAGAACAGAGTCGGGATTGGAGAACCATGGATAACTTTCAACCTATGCTGTTTCGGGGTATATATCTATCACCAATTCATTTTGGAATACTTGTACTACCATACGGCACTGCCTACTTTAGTCGGCTCTTATTGGTTACCATGGGTTGGATTCTTTATCACTCTTCCTGCCGCTTTCATTTTGTCTTATGCAACAAGAAAAACCAAAGTGGGACAACTATTAATAGGTTAAGAAATCATGAGCGATACACCATTCAATGTTATATGTTATCCGATTTGGGAAGGTTCAGACAAACGCGGAAGTGAACTAAGCCCTGCGATATTGTCCGATGTGATAGTCTCCTCATCGGATAATTGTATGGAATGTGCTGCTTTGTCAATACCACAAGAGGCAGAATGTGCAGAAGAAAAGGTGTACAATGCAAAACATTTACAACGAATCATAGATGCAAACATTGCATTGCGAGATGTTGTATATGGTGTGCTTTGCTCCAATCATATTCCGATTGTATTAGGGGGCGACCATTCTTTGGGACTGGGGAGCGTGTCCGCATCTGCCAAACGAGACCCCAACATCGGAGTGATATGGTTTGACGCCCATGGAGACATGAATACGGAGGAGACGTCTCCTACGGGACATATTCACGGAATGCCCGTGGCAGCCTTGATGGGTCTATGCAAGTCAAGACTGAACGATATCCCCACCAACTATGTCAAACCGCAAAATATCTTCTGGATAGGTGCACGCAGTTTGGACGAAGGAGAGAAGAAACTCATCGAGCGTTTGCATCTGAATGTCTATTCCACAGATGAGATTCATCACAGAGGAATGTATGGCATCATGGCTGAAGTTGCCGATAAGATGCAACGGCTCGGCATTAAGAATGTGCATTGCAGTTTCGATGTGGATGCCATGGATCCGACCATTGTTGCGGCAACGGGCTGTTTGGTTCCCAACGGACTGAACAATCAGGATCTTGAGGAATTTACCTCATCTCTTTCCTGCATGGGACAGCATATTACAGCCTTGGATTTCGTAGAATACAACCCGTTATTGGATGATGCGCAGTACACATCTTTGCAGTGGTGCCAAGAGGCTTTGCAGCAACTGTGCAATGCGATTAGCCGGAATCGAGCATGAGCAAGTTTCAGAAATATATCAGCAAAATCCGAGGCAGCAAAGACGGAAAAGTACTGATTGCCAATTTTGGTTATCTGACGCTGCTACAGATTGCCAGTTATCTCTTTCCCCTCGTCACCATGCCCTATTTGGCACGTGTAATCGGGGCTGAAGGCTTCGGAAAAATAGCCTTCGCATCAGCCTTAATTACATGGTTTCAAACGGTGACTGACTGGGGGTTCAACTACACGGCAACACGTGATGTGGCGCGCAACAGAGAGGATGCGGAGGCTGTGTCGAGAATATTCTCAACCGTGTTGTGGGCAAGGTGCATACTGATGATTGTTTCTTTTCTAGTATTGTCAGTCCTTATTGTTTGTGTACCTGTATTCAAGGAGAATGCAGTCATCATTCTGGTAACATTTTTGCTGGTGCCGGGACACATCATGTTTCCAGATTGGTTTTTCCAAGCCATGGAGCGGATGAAATACATTACCATTTTCAACATCATTATCCGTACGCTGTTTCTTGTGTGTGTATTTATCTTCGTTAAAACTCCGTCCGATTATGTCTTGCAGCCACTCTTTACGTCCGTCGGTTACCTGCTCTGCGGACTGCTCTCCATGTATTACATCACACGCAAGTGGGGATATAAGTTGCAGTTGGTAAAGGTTTATGATATTTGGAAGATGATGAAACAAAGCACCAACATCTTTGTCAACAATATAATGCCAAACTTCTATAATAGTTTCTCCGTTATGCTGTTGGGAATGGTGGGAGGAAACGTGGCAACAGGTATATTGGATGCAGGTTCCAAATTCGTGAATCTTTCGCAGCAGTTCATGAACATACTATCCCGCACTTTTTTCCCTTTCCTCTCAAGACACATCGAGAAACACAGGTTCTATGCACGCATCAATATCCTTTGCGCAACTGCCATTTCCATATTGCTGTGCGGATTGTCCCCTTGGTTGATTCACACGTTTTTCACACCTGAATTTGAGGGGGCTGTCAGTGTGCTTCGTATCATGGCTGTCTCGCTGCTATTTTTGAGTCTGAATGATGTCTATGGAACCAATTATATGGTGCTCAGAGGATATGAAAAACAATTAAGAAATATCACCATCATTTCTTCACTTATAGGTTTTGCCATAGCCTTTCTGTGTATCCGTCAATGGGGGTATATCGGAGCCGCAGTCACCATTGCTGCCACACGAGGATTGATGGGTATTCTGACAATATTGTACATACGAATAATAGAACGAAAATGAAAATAGCCATTCACCGCAACGACAAGTCATACTCCAAGTATTGGGAAGAGTATTGCATCACCCATCACATTGATTACAAAATGGTTAATGCCTACGACACGGATATCATTCGGCAAGTAGCCGATTGCGATATCTTCATGTGGCATTTCCACCAGTTGGACTATCGCGATATGTTGTTTGCCAAACCGTTGTTATTCTCTCTCGAAGAAATGGGAAAGATTGTATTTCCTAACATAGCCACAGGCTGGCATTTCGACGACAAATTAGGTCAGAAATATCTGTTTGAGGCGATGGGGGTCAAAGCGGCTGAGAGTTTTGCTTTCTACGACAAACAAACTGCCGAGCATTGGGTAGAGACGGCAGTCTTTCCCAAAGTATTCAAACTGCGGGGGGGGGCAGGCAGCAGCAATGTGCGTCTTGCACACAACAGGCAAGAGGCAAAGCAACTCATTGCTACTGCGTTTTCCGAAAAAGGTTTCCCGCCGTACCAGGGTATGGAGCGGGTAAAAAGGGCTCTGAAAGGTTGGTTGCATGGCGAAATGTCTGTCAGAAATGTCATCGCTTCCTTCTGCCGGTTGTTCGTCAAACCCGCTGCCTACAGGTTGCTCCCCAAGCAGAACGGCTATGCCTATTTTCAAGAGTTTATCCCCAACGACGGCTTTGACTATCGCATAGAGATTGCCGGCGACAAGGCGATTGCTTTGGTACGTTATTGCAGGAAGAACGACTTCAGAGCCTCGGGAGGACACAACGATCATTTTGAAAAAGAACTTATCCAACCGGATGTCATCGCTTTTGCTTTTGATGTCGTAGACAGACTGAAGATGCAGTCTGCGGCGTTGGATATCGTTCGCAATAATCAGACAGGGGAACTCTATGTTATTGAAATATCCTACTGCTATGGCGTGGATCAAGACGAGTTCGAGCATGGCTATTGGACACGCGACGGCAAATGGCATAACGAACCTTTCAACGGTATTCATTGGATAATAGAAGATGTGATTGATGCATATCATAAGAAAGCAATACTATGAGTCCGAGAACGTGGGATAACGAGAACCGCCTGAATACCGTTGTCAAATATATCGGATTCCTGATAAATCCGATTATTGGAGTGTTGCTGTCTTTGTATCATATCAATACAAAGTCGTCCTTTGTCATTCTGTTCCTTGCTTTTATCACATTTGGCTTCTCTATGGTGGTTCCTGAAGAAAGAACCGAAGACTTTGGTTTCGACTCCGTGGTCTATCGCAGCAATTTTGAGAATGCTGCAGGTGACTCTTCATCGGATATACAAGACAACATAATTAGTTTCTTCGCATTCTCAGGTGATACAGACATATATGGCTATCTGATGATGTATCTCATCTCGCGTTTTACCGGCAACTATCATATTTTCTTTATGATTGTCGCTGCCATCATGGCGATATTTATGCTCAAAACATTGCGGTATTTGGTAACGGAAGATGGCTACCGCTTCTCTATTTACGGATTATGCCTCCTCTTTTTGTTCACTATGTCGCAGATTCTTGGCGTGAATGCTTTCCGTTTCTACACTGCCTATTGGATGGCTTTGTTTGCCCTGTTTAAGATATGTGTAGATAAGCAAAATCGCTATTTTATCCTATTGGCACTAACCCCTCTCATCCATGCTTCATATTTTGTATTGCTTTTCATTGTCCCCTTCTACTATCTGTTGCGCCACCATCATACAGCAGCAATCATCCTCCTTGCGCTATCGCTGATGTTTTCAGCATTATCTCTCACCATTCTCAGCAAGATTATTGAGTTATTGCCGGCCAGTTTATCCTCACATTACGATGCCTATATTGACAGTGACTATATATATAGAATCAACAAAAGCGGAACTGGTTATATTTGGGTCAGGCGTATCCTTGAAACCTTGGTATTACTCTCTATAAACGTCGTCGCACTCATTTTTGCCAAGAACCGCAAGACTAACATAGAGACCGGCTCCACTGCTTGCCAAAATATCTATGCCCTGCTGTTGGCATTCACCATCTTTGTCAATTTCAGCATAGGCATTCCATCGGTGGGTAGCCGCTATATCATGTTCACCTATCCGCTGATTGCATACGTCAGTCTGCGGTGTTTCCCAGCAATGCAATACCGCAAAATCATTTCATTGTTTGCATTGTTCTATATATCCATGTTTTTGATACTTCCGTGGAATATCTACCAGATACCCTGTCTCAATTTCTATCGCCAACTGACGGACACGGGTTTCTGGCTATATAGTCCCGTCGTCTCGTTTGTCAAATACGTCATCATGCCATGAGTAAAATCCTCTGCATTATCAACAATCTCGGCTCCGGTGGTGCCCAACGCCAATTGGTCAACCTTGCTGTCGGTTTCCGTCAGAAAGGATATGATGTGGATTTCCTGATATATGCCCCTTCTGTCAGCCACTACTATTACGACACCATTCGCCGGAACGGCATGAACATCATGGAAGTGGATGAAGACAACTATGCCCTCCGTGTCCTCAAGATGCGGCGGGTCATACACCGCTATCAACCTGATGTCATCCTGGCCTTTCTGGAAGTCGCTGCTTTCATCGCTGAAATGTCTTCCATTCTTCCCCATAAGTGGAAACTTATTGTCGGGGAACGCAGTGCAGACCCTCGTAAACGAACTTCCCGACGCCTGCGTTTCTTCCTCCATTGCCATCGCTTTGCCGACTATATCGTGGCTAACTCACAAGCCAATATCGACATCATCAAGCAAGTCGCACCCGAACTGCCCGATGCCAAATATCGTGTCATCTACAATGGATTGGACCCCGATAAGTTTGTGGTTGATAACGATTTCACTTTCTGCCGGAACACCAAGCGGAATATCCTCATTGCTTCCAGCCATCGCTACGTAAAGAACCTGCGCAACCTCATCGAAGCGGTGCATTTGTTGTCGCCCGATGACAGAAACGCAATCCATATCCACTGGTATGGCAACCAGCATTTGGACGACAACTCCTTCGAGGAGAATATGCAACGCATTGCCAACCTTCATTTGGAGGACATCTTCTCTTTCTATCCGCCCACGTTGGACATCTACGACTATATGCGTCAGGCGGATGCAGTGGCCCTGTTCAGTCATTTCGAGGGATTCCCCAATGCCCTCTGCGAGGGCATGATGCTCGCCAAGCCCGTCATTGCAACGCGGGTTTCTGATATCCCCCTCATCATCAAAGACCCCGACAACGGTTTCCTGTGCTCTGCAGATTATCCTGAAAGTATTGCTACGGCGCTTGAAAAGTTCATCCGTGCAACTCCCATGCAGCTGAAGTCTATGGGACTATCCAACAGAAATAAAGCATTAACTCTTTTCGACAAGCAAAGCATACTGCAACAATATGAACAGTTGTTCTGCTAAATCCCGTTATTATGGAGTCCCAGAATATAGAATACAAGCAGTCCTGGCACGATGAGTACCTCAAGTGGATATGCGGTTTTGCGAATGCTCAAGGAGGTCGTATATACATCGGGCTAGATGATGATGGTCAAGTCATTGGTCTGCCTGATGCCAAACGCTTGTCAGAAGATATTCCAAATAAAATACGCGAGCATATAGGTATCATCTGCGATGTCAATTTGCTTGAACAGAACCAACTCCCATACCTCGAAATCATTGTTATGCCGAGCAGTGTCCCGCTCTCCCTGCGCGGACGCTATTACTATCGCAGCGGAAGTGTTAAAAACGAACTCACAGGCACTGCTCTCAACGAGTTTCTGCTGAAAAAGACCGGCACCACATGGGACGATGTCATCGAAGAACGTGCCACTATCGAAGATATTGATTCCGAAGCCGTTCATCGGTTTATAGTAGAAGCGGGGAAAGGCGACAGATTAGGCATTGCCGATGGACTGACCGAGTGGGAACTGCTCACTAAATTACGCTTGACGGACGGCAAACAACTCAAGCGGGCTGCCATCATTCTGTTCGGAAAAGACCCCGGACACTTCTATCCGAACATTCAATTCAAAATCGGTTGCTTTGCAGATGAGTCCACGCTGATACACCAGGATGTCATTGAGGGCAACTTGATGAAAATGCTACAGGACATCTTGGAAATTCTGGAATACAAATACATTATACGCAAGGTAAAAATAGAGGGTTATAGCCGAGTCCAGCAACAAGGCAACTACCCCCGTGTGGCACTGCGCGAGATGATACTCAATAGCCTCGTCCACCGTAGTTATCTCGGTCCTATGGTGCAAATGCGTATATACGATGACCATATTGTACTTTGGAATTACGGGACATTGCCTACAGAACTGAGTGTACAACAACTATTTGCTCCGCACCCTTCTTTCCCGCGCAACCCGTTGATTGCCAATGTTTGTTTCCGTGCCAATATGATAGAAGCGTGGGGCAGTGGCATACATCGCATTCTTACAGCATGCAACGACGAGGGATTCCCTACCCCGATTATTGAAGAAACTATGGGCGGTATGCAAATCACATTGTGGAACACCCCCCAGAATACCCCCCAGAATACCCCCCAGAATACCCCCCAGAAAGGCAATGCCGAAGATTCTTTGTCTGAAAGAATACTCGCACTGCTGACCGCCAACAACCGCTTGTCCCAACAATCCATTGCCAGCCAACTGGGCATTGGCTTTGACACGGTAAAAGAGTATATGACCAAACTCAAACGCACAGGCAAAATACAGCGTATCGGTCCCGACAGAGGTGGTTATTGGAAAATTACAGACACAAATGAACATTCTATAGACAAAAACTAACTGTATGCGTATCTTTGTCATATCACGCGGCTGCCCCACTCCTTCTGACCCCACATGGGGCTGTTTCGAGTTGGACCAAGCCCAAGCCCTGTCCCAATTAGGGCACGAGGTCATCATGCTGAGTGTCGATACCCGCACACGCTTGCGATGGCGCAAAATCGGCATCTCGGAACACACCTATGGTCGTGTACATGCCTTAGATATGTTCATTTTCCCTTATTCCTACCGCATCATCGGGTGGAAATTGCGCCAGAAACTAACGGCAAAACTCCTTCTGAGACTGTATGGCTATGCCTGTCAAAAATATGGCAAACCGGACATTCTCTATTCCCACTATCTGTTCAACTCCCAGTTAGCCGTTGCCGTGAAGCAGGCGTACCACGTTCCTCTCGTGGCTATCGAGCATTGGAGTGCATTGAATATCCGTCCCGTGCCGCAATGGGTGCGCACTATGGTCAACGCCACCTACCCTCACGCGGACAAGGTCATCGCTGTGTCCGAGGCTCTGAAGAGGAGCATCAACGAGTGTCATAATGTTCCCGACATCAGTGTCGTCCACAACATGGTCGGCAAAGAGTTCACCTACGCTCCCGCTCCACCTCATCCTTTCACCTTTGTCGCAACGGGGCGGCTGGTCTATGGCAAGGGCTTCGATCTTTTGCCCGTGGCTTTCTCCAAAATCAAAGACATTCTTCCCAAAGATTGGCAAATGCTCATCATTGGGGGAGGAAAAGAACGCACCAACCTGCAGCAGCAAATCGGCAACAGCGGACTGCAAGACCATATCCGTCTGCTCGGGCAAAAGGCCAAGGCGGAAATCATTCCACTCTTGCAGAACAGCGATGTCTTCATTCTTCCTTCCCGCGGTGAAAACTTCTCCGTGGCTGTGTTGGAGGCGTTGGCTTGCGGGCTGCCGGTCATTGCTTCCGTCACGGGAGGTATCCGTGAATGTATCAACGACCGTAATGGCTTGCTCTTCCCCGTCAACGATGTGGACGCTCTCGCCGATGCCCTCAAAACGATGTACCTCAACAGAAGCAACTACGACCGTCCCGCCATCGCCGCCGACTGTCAGGCACGCTTCTCACCCGAGGTTATTGCCCGACAACTCACTGGCATTTTCCAACAGGTCATTGCCAAACAATAACCCGCAGCAAGCCCCACCCGCAATGACAACAAACCGATAAAAAACTACTGACAACCCATTACCCCACCCTTATGCCCTGCTTGAATTTCCATTATGCCTTATATCTCCCTTACTTCCTAAGCCCCTCCCTTGGAGGTGAAGGAAATACCGCCTTATTGCGGATTTCCGATTGATGCCCTGTGGGCATCATAGAACTCCTTAGTCAGTTGGGAAGGTCATCTCCTACATATCTCCCGCTAAAAACTATATGTTATTCTTATGTCATTCTTATGATATTCTTATGTGATTCTTATGTGATTGTTGATATCATTTCGGGCGTTTACCCAGGAGTTGGCACCAAGTTGTTAATATCCTTTAGAGTGTACCA
>ERZ808245.1039-NODE-1039-length-11939-cov-6.480730_pt1 | contig 11939 bp, 14 predicted proteins | sample MGYA00521243_ERZ808245 | MGnify/ENA primary metagenome ERZ808245 (study PRJEB31516, sample SAMN03275576) | gut metagenome | biome: mammalia-associated habitat; material: feces | host: Papio cynocephalus | place: Kenya | collected 2012-07-07 ... | reverse complement strand
GGGGCAACCCCGCCAAGGGACGGGATGTCCCGGGAAGAGCCCCGTCCTGACGTAACGGTGCGGACAACAGTCCCTGCCGCCCGCAAGGCAATGGACCGTTGAAATCGGGAGAATGTGAAAAACAAGTGTTTGTTTGTCCTGGAAATCGCGGTAGACGCCTAGGGTTGTTGAAATTTCAGAGAACGCCACAGGGCAAGGGTTCGGGCGCACATCTGCTCACGGGAATGGTTGGCTTGGACAATGTATCAGTCTATATCCAACGGGCGAACGAATCCCCATAGACGGCCGGAGGCCATTGCCAGATGATAGACTGCCTTGTTAAACCGGAATTGAACAAGCGACTGCAGGACACGGGCTATTTGAACCGCAACAACCCACACAAGCCGGGCAATCGGATAATGATGCCTGCGCAAGACCGTCCCCATGCCGTTACCGTAGAGCCAACCTTTTCGCACATCAAATTTGCCTGCAGCAGAAGGATGGAATACGCATTTTGTTCCATCATAAAGAATCCGCGCACCTTTTGCAAGGATGGAAAGCAGAAAATCCGTCTCTTCTCCGGAGCCGAAGCGCGTTCCCGAACCCGCCCCCAACCGCTCGTCAAAGCGCAACTCGCCGATTGCGTCTCTCTTCAAAAAGAAAGAGCACGAGACGGCCGTATGCCACACCGTGCACTTGTTAATATACTTCTTCCCTGTCGCCATCCAGCCACCGGCGCTGCAATTCCCGTTGTCGTCCACAACCCGAAACGACACGCCATCTACGTTCACGTCCGACAAGATATCGGCCACATCCTGCAGAACCGTTGGTCCATACCAAGCATCATCATCCGGGAACGCAATCACATCCCCTTTTGCCTGCCGCATCCCATAGTTCCGCGCACGCGAAAGTCCGCCACGAAGTTCGGGATGTTCCCGCTGATCAACAACAATATGTTCGAAATCCCGGAATGTCTGCCGCGCCAACGAATTCTTAAGCCGAATGAGCGCATCCGCCCGATCGCCCATCGTGACTGTTATCAAAGAGATCTTCATCTTCCTTCCCTGTCCCGAATCACACGATAAACCCGGGGAAAATGAAACTGCAAGGCCATCTTCAGACGTTCCTTCAAGCGGAAACCGACCGGAGCCGCCCGCCAATTGCAATAATAAAACACCTCTCGCGCGAATGCAACGGCATCGAAACCGGTCTTCCATGACGCCGCATAATGGTGGACCGCCAAGCTTTGTCCATCACCGTTATCCACGAGAAGCCTGTTCGCCGGGAGAATCCGTACGCCCTCACGAAGATGTTGCTCGCCAAAGGGCGAACGCAATCCATAATCATCTATCAACAGATCCGTAAGCCGGGTTACGATCGTTTGAGGCTCCCGATCGGGACGTCCGACATCCACATCGGAATCATAGGATTCCAGCAACCTCCCTATAAGGGGATGACGGGGCTCGCTCGCTATTACGCCCGCCTGTACACAATTCTTTTCAAATCCCAGCGTTACACGCGCTTGGCTTAACTCTTCCACTGCCGGAGTTTTAAGTTCTATATCCGTATCGAAGTATACGCCGCCCATCTCATAAAGCTTTCGGAGTCGCACATAGTCCGCCGCGAAAGCCCATTTTCGCGCGGCAATCGCCGCCCGATAATAGACACTGTCCTCACACGCGGCATTTGCCTCGTTCCACTCGAGAATCCGTGCCCTTGGCTCAAAACGCTTCCAAGAAGCCAAGCAAGTCTGAACCAAGGCGGGCTTCTTGCCGCCAAACCAGCAACAATGAATCAAGGAAGCCATTTTGGATTAATTCGTCTTCTCAACGAAAGATAGGGATCAATTAGAATAAAGTTTCTTGTCCACAGCAAAGGAGTGTACAAAATATTGAGCACACCCTTCGTTCTTGCTTCATCAACAGCCCCCCAAACTAGAGCCTCAGACTCAGCGCCATCTTTATCCTTATTGCGTTGAACCCGCCACCATAGCATTGTCTTATAGATTGTGCGCGAAACTTTCTGCATGCTCGCTCCTTTTAGCAATGGGACCATTTCTCTGACAAAACGCACAAAATCCTGAGCGGGCATGGATCTGTAGACAGAAGAATCAGTATTAAGACGATAATGATAACCTGTGCCATGCCGTTGACTTGTTGAAACGCCACGATTGAGCAATTTCAAATGAAATATTGTATCCTCACGAATTCGCATGCCGACAGGAAATGGTTCTGACATTGCCAAGAGTGCATCCTTGCGCACGAATGACAACCATGAAAAGCCATGTTCTAAAATATGTTCAACTCCGATAGACGATGATTTTGCTCTACACCACGGATTCAAGCGAACGAGGTCCGCTTGACTGTCAGAAATGGCCTTGATGGCCTGTAAAAGCCAATCCGGATCCATCGTGTCATCCGCATCAATAAATCCAACATAAGCACCCGTTGCGCGCACTATACCTGCATTTCGCGCCGCCGACACTCCACCGTGGGACCGCCTGACAATTACAAATCTGTCATCCTTTTTAGAATATTCTTCTAGAATATCAAAACTGCCGTCCGTTGAACCATCATCAACACAAATGCATTCCCAGTTCTCGAACTTCTGTGCACGAATCGAATCAAGGCATTCGCGCACAAATCGCGCCGCATTATAGCACGGCATGACGAGAGACAGCCTCATCTGCCGCCTCCGATTCTCAAACGCAATCTGTAGGCAATTACGATAGGCAAAACCAACCAGTAATGATTCCTCATTAATGCAAAAAGCCGTAACCCTCCCATTTTGCGCAGAATGCAATAGCCAAAGAACATTCGTCTGACTTCAGGGAAATCCGTCAGCATGTTGCATACATGGCTGTACCGCCGTTGCAATTCCGAAAGGCTGCAGTTGGCGATTAAAACTTCCGTTACAAATCGCGCATGATCCGCAACGCGACGTGCAAGAAAATACGCATTCTCGGGCGCACACGCATTATGGCTGTACTTCGGCGTATTTGACAGCAAGTCTTTTAAGACGCGCAAGAGATCGTCAAATTTATCATAATACCGACTCACGCTTTGCCCGCTGCGCCCTATCAAATAACGATAAACACAGCACCCCGAATGCGTTATCGTCTTCACGGCGGACAAAGGCCAAATGCACCACTCAGTATCTGTGTACGCAACTCCCTCTGTCTGTCGATAACCGATATCGCGCAGGAGTTGCGTCTTGTATGTGATTGCGGGCAATTGAACAGGATTTCTATCGGACAGCAAATCTAGAACTCCATAGTCATCTCTTCTCTTTTGGCACCTCCTTGCGAGCACGTGCCCGGCACAATCCACAAGCACGTAATCGGACAATACCAGGTCTGCATCACAGTCATGCAAATAATTCACAAAACGCCTAAATTCACCGACATCAAACGTATCGTCAGCATCCAATATTCGAACGTACCGTCCCCGGACCTGCTGAAGCGCCGCGTTTATGCAACTACCGTAATTCCCGTTCTCCTTGTCGATAATTGAAATCGCATCCCTGCCTGCATGAAGAAACTTCCGCACCACAGCCAACGTTTGATCTTTTGAACCATCATTTACGACGATCACTTGAATATCGTTATGCTTTGGCGGACTATCTAACATCAAAGACGATAAACACGAAACTATAAAATGTTCCATGTTATATGCGGGCACTATAACTGAGAGTAAAGGCATTATGATCTCACAGATATGGGGGACCAGATTAATTGCAAATTATTCGAACTTGCCAAAAGTACGATCCCAGACAAATCGAGCGAATCGTCTAAGTTTCATTTCTCCTAGCAGAGAACTTTTCTCGTAGTCTCGTCAATATGCAACGCAACTTCAACAATACGACGCCCTACCGTTTTATCATAGATCAGAATATGACATCAGAGGTCATATTTCTGAGACCAAAACTTCTTTGAAGTCATTCTACTACTGCAATCTACATAACTATGCTTAAGTTTTTTATAAGAGCAAACTATACTTATAGAAATGGACAACCATTTTAGTAAAAGCTTAAAAATCACACATTTATCTTGCGCTACGATTAATCGTTTCCCATCTAACGATTCGTAACATACATAACGATATCCGAAAATTTCTCTAAACGACGCCCTAAATCCTTTGTTTTGCAAGACTGCTTTTCTTCTCAAAAGAAATACTGGCAACAATAAACCATTTAATGTTATTAGGCGAATAATTCGCAATGAATGTCTATTCTTAGAACACTCCACTTCCTCAGTTTCGTCAGTCCATTCGTATCTTTCTTTGACATTGAATTTTTTATTCCTTTCACGAATACTTCTCTGATCTAGTTCGTTTTCAAAAAAAGATGGCCCCTTCAATACATCCAATAATGCGGAGTTGACAGCATGTGCAGAAGCATATTTATAAGAAAACACCTGACTTAAACACATTCTTGTGTAAATGCGCAGTACTTTTAATAATGAGGATTTGTTTTTTGACATCAACTCAATAGCTATCAGAGCGCGACAATCCTGATACAACGTATGTGGACATTCTTTTAGTATGAGACCCGAGCGTGAGATAAGCACTCCGATTCCAAGCCAGAACTTTTTTGCCAAATTAGATTGTTGCAAACCAAAAAGAACGTCATCACCCCTAACAAAAAAAGGGAATGGATAATTTTTTGACGATTTTAATGGAAATGCATAGAATGGGAACGCTCCAAAATCAATCTTAGCATGTGTCCGGTTCAACTTTATTAAATCGGCCAAATCTGCCATATCATAACCTGAGCATACCGGAATCCAACAAAATCCATTTTTGTAGCGTCCACCTACTTGAAGCACAGTATGACCATCATCCTTTGACAGAATTAAACCTGAAATAGAGAATTCTAATCTCGCATATTCATAAATCTTTTGCACTCGATAAATACATTCTGGATCAACTCCTACGTCATCATCCATAAATATACAGTGCGTGTAACCGTTATTCTCTAAATACAATTTCCCTCGCGCATATCCACCACTTCCACCAAAATTACTATTGCGAACTATCTCAACGCCTTCTCTATAAAATTCCGCGGGAATATTACTTGAATTATCTACTACAATAAGATTAACCTCTTCCTTATTGATTTTTTGCTCAGATGAAAAATCTGTTATTGTTCTCTTCACGGATTCAAGATTGTTAAAATGCGTCACTACCACGCCCAATCTAACTTTATTCCGTCTACTATTTGTTGTCGCATAACCGCCGCCGACAATGCTTACGTCTGAAATTGCAGAAATCTTAAGAATTATGACACCCTCTGTTCTGCCTTCTATAGGGATATTATAGAACTGTGGGATTTCATCAAGTTCAAATTCAAAAGCAGACAACAAAGACTCAATTCCAAAATGAGGTCGATAATACACCTCGACATCCACCTTGCCACTACCCTTCAAAAAAACTTGAAGATTGTCGATGGAACATAAAGAAGTCCACTTTGAAATTGAAAATATATTGTAAAACGTCGAGGTATAGACACAATTATTCGCCTTTATCCTAATACATATATCTTTCCCCGATATGACTTCCTCGTAATCGCCAGCAAAATGCAAAATGCGATCTCCAATTGAAAGTCTGCGGTGTCTTGCAAAAATAAAATTCTGAATTACATTTTTCATAAAATTATCCTCCGCTGATTTTATCGCGTTGCCGCTAAGGCAAGCGAAGAAATAATTGTATCTTGCATATCGGTATATTTATATTGTCCAAGGCGTCCACCGAAGATAATCTGTGGGTCGGTCTTCGCCGATTCGCGATACAGCTCGTAACGGCTCTGATTCTTTTCGTCATTCACAGGATAGTACGGTTCTTCACCGAGTTTCCATTCATGCGAATATTCGTATGAAACTATCGTAAACGGCTGTTTGCCGAATTCAAAATGCTTATGCTCAATGGAACGCGTATAGGGTTCATCTTTGCTTGTATAGTTCACGACGGCCACGCCTTGATAATTGTCCGTATCGTCAAAACGCTTGTGTTCAAAGCGCAGCGACCGGTATTCCAGCGGACCAAACTTGTAACCATAAAACTCGTCAATTGGCCCTGTGAAGAGAATTCTCTTCGCCATCTTGCGCAATTCAGAAGCCTCAGAAAGGAAATCGACTCCCAGCCGCACTTCACTGCCGTCCAGCATCTTTTCGAATATTTGGGTATATCCTCCAACAGGGATGCCCTGATAAGGATCGTTGAAGTAATTATTGTCGTAAATCAACCGAACTGGCAGCCTCCGGATTATTGACGCCGGGAGCTCGCAACACGAACGCCCCCACTGCTTCTCTGTGTATTCACGGATCAAAGTCTCGTAAACATCACGACCTACAAGCGAGATGGCTTTCTCTTCCAAGTTGCGCGGCTCGCCCACTATCTCTTTGCGCTGTTCATCTATCTTGGCTCGTGCCTCGGCCGGCGTCCGAACGCCCCAAATGCGGTTAAAGGTGTTCATGTTAAACGGCAAATTGTAGATCTTGCCGTGAAAATTGGCGATCGGACTGTTGATGAAATGATTGAACTCTGCAAATTGATTGATGTAATCCCAAATATCCTTGCGCGAAGTCCTGAAAATATGCGCACCATACTTGTGGACATTGATTCCGTCAACTTTCTCAGTATAACAATTTCCGCCTATATGCTCGCGGCGATCCACCACCAGCACGCGCTTTCCACGCCTAGTCATTTCATGGGCGAAAACCGCACCATACAGTCCCGCACCGACAATTAGATAATCATACATTTTGTTTCCTTTTCTATTTATTTGCAAATCTGCTACATTTCAATCAATATCAACTTCCTAGAACATCGGCAATTGCACCATCCGCCACAACCTTTCCATGCTCGAGTTTGACGACGCGCGTGCAGTATTTCTTGATATCCGCCATGGAATGCGAGACGAGGATGAGCGTCGTGCCGCCGGCGAGCAGGGTATTGACGTGTCGTCCGACTGGAATTGCAACTTTCATAATGGCGTGGTATTTAAGTCAAGAGTGTTTGCGTTTGATGTCGGCAGCAACGAGAGGATCACTGACGGGTCAAGTTCCATCTTCATGAGCGCGAAGAGAGATGCGCCGGCGTCCTTAAGTGAAGCGCCGATATGCCAGACGGTGCTGTCTGTGACGAGGAAGCGGTCGTGCGATTTTTTATAGCCGAGCATGGTGATCGGTAGCTTGGGGAATTGCCGCGCGTAGTTCGCAAGTGCCGGGGCGAGTTTCGGAGAATTCGGTCTGAGCGTATAGACCGTGCAAGCGACTCCGGCTCGTCGATTGCCGAGAAGCATGAGTGTCCGCTCGTCGATATAATTGTCAATGAGCACGATGCGCTTCTTCGCGGTTTTGACGATCCGCGTCAGTTCCGCCTGCGCATCAAGCATCCGCCCGGCGACAAGCACCATCTCCTTCGGCGGCAACTCGGTACGGATGAAGAAATCAACCTTCTTTTGAAGATCGACGATGTCGCGATCGTGTTTTGCGAACCGCTTGTCGACTTTTTCTTCCAACTGTTCCAGGCGGGCGTTGAACGCAACGCCCCGCAGCAGGTACTCTTTCAGAACGCGCGTCGCCCAAATGCGGAACTGCGTGCCGCGCCGGCTTTTAACGCGATAACCCACGGAAATAATAACATCGAGGTTGTAGAATTTCGTTCTATACTTCTTGCCGTCAGCGGCAGTCAGTAAGGATTCCTTACATACTGAAACTTCATCCAGCTCCTTCTCCTTGAAAACATTGCGGATATGGAGCGTGACATTATTGCGTGTCGTCTGAAACAATTCCGACATCTGCTGCTGATTGAGCCAAACCGTTTCGTTCTCAAGGCGGACCTCGAGTTTCAAAGCCTCGTTCGGTTGATAAACGACAATTTCGTTATTCATACCTCAAATCACCCTCAACTCGAACACTTCTCAGGGCACAGGATCTCCTCCGTTGGGCCATCCGCCACAACCTTTCCATGCTCAAGTTTGACGACGCGCGTGCAGTATTTCTTGATGTCCGCCATGGAATGCGAGACGAGGATGAGCGTTGTGCCGCCGGCGAGCAGTCTGTTGATGCGTTTTTCGCATTTACCGGCGAAATCGGCGTCGCCGACCGCCATCACTTCGTCCACGAGCAGAATCTCCGGCTCGATGGCCGTCGCAACGCCGAAACTGAGTCGCGCCTGCATGCCGGAGGAATAGGTAAAGACAGGCGCGTCGATAAACGGCCCGATATCCGCGAAATCGACGATTTCGTCCATCAACGCGTTCATCTCGGCGCGCGTGCGTCCCTGCAGAACGCCGTTAAGAACAATATTCTCACGTCCGGAAAGTTCGGGACAAAAACCGGCCCCCAGCGCGAGCATCATGGAAACGCGTCCGCGCACTTTCAGGTCGCCCTCGAAGCGGCGGTAGACGCCGCCGACGATCGAGAGCAATGTCGTCTTGCCGCAGCCGTTCGGACCGATCAGACCGATCCGCTCGCCCCTGTCTATCTTGAGATTGACATGGTCGAGCGCCGTGAAAATCTCGGCCTTCCTGCGGTCGCGAATATACTGCGGCAAGTGCAAGACGATGTTTTTGAAGCCGTAGTGACGCGTCTGCAAGGCAAAGCGCATCGTCACATTATTCAATTCCACTATAGGTTCGTTCATTACATCATCTCCGCGAAACCGGCTTCCATCTTGCGGAACACAAAATAGCCGACACAATACGTCGCCAAACTGATCAATATGATATTCAGGAAGAGAGCCGGATGCCATCCGGGCGTATAGAAAATGTCGCGCCAAATGTTCAGCAGCACGGCCATGGGATTATAGTCGTAAATCCACTTGTATTGGGCGGGGACATTGGAAACCGGGATGAACACGGGCGAACAGAACATCCACATCATCAACAGAATATTCATAATCCGCTCCAAATCGCGAAAATACAGATTGCAGGCGGAATAAATATAGCTGACGCCCATGGAGAAAAGCGCGAGCGAGCCCAGACAAACAACCAGATTCGGGACGATCGTCAGCCAGTCGGGAACGACGCGGTAGAACGCCATCATGCCCAAGAGAATCGGGACGGTCAACAGAAAATGGATGGATTCCGTGTAAAACGTGCTGCGCACGAGAAGCGCCCGGTCAAACGACGTCTTCTTGAGTAGACCGACATTCCCCATGAGAACGCCGCCGTTCATCATGATGACATTGGCGAAGAACTGCCACAGAAACGTCCCACTCACCAGATAAAGCAGGTAGTTTTGCGCATCCCAGCGCATCATGACGCCGAACACGAAGTAGTAGACAATGCTTGTGAACATCGGGACCAGGAGCGACCAGAGGAATCCGAGCGCCGTGGAATTGTACTTCAACTTGAAGTCCTTGGCGATCAATACCCATATTTGATCGCGTTTCAATATAAATGCACGTGAAAGTTTCATATTTCTGTCTTATTCCGTCTCCATTGCAAAACTCTTGACTGCGGCGCACAATCTTTGAAGTTCCCCGGCATTGTGCGCAAGTTCTTCGCTTCGCAGCAACTCGAAAGGCTGGCTCTGAAAGCAGGCTCGCGCCAGACTCCTGCCCACGTCCGACAGATGCCGGACGGCATATCCCCGCTCCATCAGCGTCCGACGCATCTTTTCTGCGTTGCTGGCGGGCCCCATGACATATGCACGTTCCAGGGCAACACCATTCTCTTCAAGCAACTGCCTAAACGTCCGCCGGCGCTGCTCGCCGCAACCATCGAAATCTATCACCGCCAGACAATGGCGTTTCGGGTAAAGATCAAGACGGACGTTTCTCATGCCTACGGCGACATCCTGCCAACCCGAGCGGCAGGGCAGAACGCGCACCCGGCGCACATCCACGCCCTGCGACTCCGCAAAACCTTGCGCTATCTGCATCGTCGCATAATCTTCTGCGATAACCAGCAACTCGTCTGCGTACTTATTCGACATCGTAAAGATCCCCCGAAATCAACTTGTAAGGAAGATCGAAGTCTTTTCCATCCCCGACCAGGTCTTTCAACGCACGCGTCCGGACAGGCTCAAGATGGGAATTCCTGTACAGCACAACCGACTGCTCCGCCGTAAACGCCGTGACAGCCTCGATATTGTGGGAAGTCACGATCAACTGCCCCTGTGTAGCGCAAAAGGACTGTTTCAACTCCGTAACAAACGGCTTTACCTCTGAAACGGCCAGATAATTGTCGGGTTCGTCCCAAAAACACACGGTCGAACCGCGGAACATGTTGCAGGCAATGACCACCGCGCTCACGAACAGACACTTTTCGCCGTCCGACAGTCTGTCGAAACCGAGTTCGAACGTCTGGGCGTCGCGTTGAAAAGCCACGACAAGTCGCCTGGATCCGACACCAATCTTCTCGCTTCGGACCGATCTGAAATCGGGTAAAGCCGCCTGTAGACGCTTTTTGACTTCGGTAATCGACTCCGGGAACTCTTTCAACAGATCCGAGAACCAACTGGCGAAATTCGAGCAATCCACTTTCAGATTTACGTCCTTGTCATTCGCTTCCGCACCTATAAGCGGCGAAACAGGCGCCAACAGCAACATACTCCTGAGGGCCTGCGTAAACGTATCCAACGGATTGTCGGACCCTCTCATCTGCACAATAGGCAATGCGACGGAATGCCAATCCAAGAGGAACTTGATTTCGCCGTCGTCATCTCCTGAACGCGACATATAGACCTGACCGAACTCTCGACGATAGACATTCTTCCCGTCTACCGACAGGCGCTCTTCCATTACGCGCGCCTTATGGAATCCGTCCGGCCGGTCAAACGCCACCGTATAGGAATAGGCACTGTTTTTTATCAGACATTCCAGTTCAAAGCGCACGGGTTCTGCCCAATTCGAGAACGTACAATCGTTGACGCCAAGCAGGTCTTCCACGGCATTTTCGCCGCAGCCTATTCTCTTAAACAATTCAAGGACAGCCCGCACGGCGCTTTTCCCGACGCCGTTCCTGCCCAGCAATATGCACGACGACGTCTCGCCCAAGGCAATTTCGAACTTTTGCAGGCACCTGTAATTGTTGGCGTAAATTCTCGTAATCCTCATCGTCGAACCTTTCCCGTCGTCATCATGCCGATTCACCCATGCCATTTTCGCCGAGAGGTCTCGCAGGGGCGGCACCTTCACGCATCTGGGGGGCGGACATCCCATCCTTCATCGCGCACCACCCTTTCTGACGCGTCTCACCGTGTGCTTGATCTTCCCGATAAAGAAGTTGAGCTTGAGCGACGTCTCCGTTTCGGTTTCTTCCGGATCGGGCATTACAATGTCCAGAAGCGTCTCTCCGAAATGCCGCATCATGCCATTCCGTTTGTGGACATCCGTCTCCGCATGCATGGCGAGAAGTTCGCGCTTGAGGCCGCGTACTTGCGCAAACGTTTCAATAATGGCGAATGTCGTTTCTTTCGCACGCCTGCTTTTCAAGACGGTCGCAAGCATATACAGCCCCTTTTCCGTAAATGCCTTAGGCAAAGCGCGCGACTTGGAAGAAACTTTTGCGGACGAAATTTTCGACCGCAAATCATCGCGCTCGTCCTTGGTCAGTTCAAACATGTAGTCGACCGGGAATTTGTCCGGATTGTTTCTCACGGCTTCATTGACGCGTTTTGTTTCCACACCGTACAATGCCGCAACATCTGCATCAATCAGCACCGCGACGTTTCTAAGCACGACAAGCCTGTCGCGCACGGCAACCGCCAAAGCCAACTTTGAATCATCGTGGATTATCTTCGACATATCACACAGCTCCTTTCATGCCGAGGACGGCTGCGCAGGTCCGCAGGAGGATCCAGATGTCCATCCACGGGGACCAGTTAAGGATGTAGTAGACGTCGAGCGAGACACGACGCGTGTAGTCCGTGTCGCTGCGCCCGGAGCACTGCCAAAGACCCGTGATGCCCGGTTTGACGCGCGAGAAGACTTCATAATCGCCGCCGTAGTACT
>ERZ808245.1038-NODE-1038-length-11942-cov-5.186086_pt1 | contig 11942 bp, 10 predicted proteins | sample MGYA00521243_ERZ808245 | MGnify/ENA primary metagenome ERZ808245 (study PRJEB31516, sample SAMN03275576) | gut metagenome | biome: mammalia-associated habitat; material: feces | host: Papio cynocephalus | place: Kenya | collected 2012-07-07 ... | reverse complement strand
TGCCTTCTGGCGTGGCGATGCCAAGCGCGAGCAGATGACTCGTATCTATGGTATCAGCTTCCCTAAGAAGAAAATGCTCGACGAGTATCTCGTGATGCTTGAGGAGGCCAAGAAGCGCGACCACCGCAAGATAGGCAAGGAGATGGAACTCTTCATGTTCTCTGAGCGTGTAGGTAAGGGCCTTCCTATCTGGTTGCCAAAGGGCACACAGCTGCGTCTCCGCCTTCAGGAGTTGCTCCGCAGCCTCTTGAAGCCTTACAACTATCAGGAGGTCATCACTCCAGGTATCGGTGGCAAGAGCCTCTATGTTACCTCAGGTCACTATGCTCACTATGGCAAGGACGCTTTCCAGCCTATCCACACACCAGAGGAGGACGAGGAGTATATGCTCAAGCCTATGAACTGCCCTCACCACTGTGAGGTTTACGCTCGCAAGCCACGTTCTTACAAGGATCTGCCTTTGCGTATCGCAGAGTTCGGTACCGTGTTCCGCTATGAGAAGAGCGGTGAGCTCCACGGATTGACACGCGTGCGTACCTTCACACAGGACGATGCCCACATCTTCGTTCGTCAGGACCAGGTGAAGAGCGAGTTCGAGAACGTGATCGATGTGATTCTGAAGGTGTTCAAGATCTTCGGCTTCGACAACTACGAGGCTCAGATTTCTCTCCACGATCCAAAGGATACCGAGAAGTACATCGGCTCAGAGGAAATTTGGGCAGAGAGCGAGAACGCCATCCGCGAGGCTTGCAAGGAGAAGGGATTGGAGACCCGCGAGGAGGTTGGCGAGGCTGCCTTCTATGGTCCTAAGCTCGACTTCATGGTGAAGGATGCCATCGGTCGTCGCTGGCAGTTGGGTACCATCCAGGTGGACTACAACTTGCCAGAGCGTTTCAAGTTGGAATATACAGCCGAGGACAACTCCAAGAAGACCCCAGTGATGATTCACCGTGCGCCATTTGGCTCATTGGAGCGTTTCACCGCTGTGTTGATAGAGCACACCGCTGGTCATTTTCCATTGTGGTTGACTCCAGATCAGGTAGCTATCCTGCCTATCTCAGAAAAATTCAACGACTATGCCCAGAAGGTACGTCAGTATCTCGACAAGCAGGGCGTTCGTGCCCTTGTGGATGATCGCAACGAGAAGATTGGCCGCAAGATTCGTGACAACGAGTTGAAGCGTGTGCCTTACATGGTCATCGTTGGTGAAAAGGAGGCCGCTGAGGGTCTCGTGTCCATGCGTAAGCAAGGTGGTGGCGAACAGGCTACCATGAGCATGGAGGAGTTTGCTAAGCGCATCAACGACGAGGTGGCTGAGCAGCTCAAGGCTGCAGAGGAATAAGCTTATAAAATGCTCTGTATCATATATAATAAGGTATATGGAGCGATAAAATATTAAAATCCGCAGGTTTCGAAAGAAATCTGCGGATTTTTTATAAAATAACCCCTTGAAAATTTGGTGGTTTCATAGAAAAGTAGTAACTTTGCAGCCGTTTAATAAATTGGACAACATATCGAATAGTTAATGAAAAATGACAAAATGAAAAATCAGTACCGCGTAAACGAACAGATACGCGTACGTGAAGTGAGAGTAGTAAGTGATGGTGGAGCAGAAGTGATGCCAACACGTAAAGCACTTGATTTGGCTCGCCAGCAAGAACTTGACTTGGTCGAGATTTCACCTAATGCGCAACCACCAGTTTGCCGTATTGTTGACTATTCTAAGTTCCTTTACCAGCAGAAGAAACATGCTAAGGAAATGAAGCAGAAGCAGGTGAAGGTGGAAACCAAGGAAATCAGATTCGGACCTCAGACCGATGAGCACGACTACCAGTTCAAGCTCAAGCACGCCAAGGAGTTCTTGGGCGAAGGCAACAAGGTGCGTGCCTACGTGTTCTTCCGTGGTCGCTCTATCCTTTTCAAGGAGCAGGGTGAGGTTCTCCTCCTCCGTTTCGCCAACGACTTGGAAGAGTTTGGCAAGGTGGAGCAGATGCCTAAGCTCGAAGGCAAGAAGATGTTCCTCTATCTCAGTCCTAAGAAGGCTGGCGTGGCTAAGAAGAGCCAGCAAAAGCTCGATCGCGAGAAGCGTGAGGCTGAGGCCAAGGCTGCCGCTGAGGCTCAGGCTGAGGCTAGAGCCGAGCAGAACGGCTTGCTCGCCAATGCAAAGGGCGGTGACGCCCTGAAGAAACTTGCAGAAGAAAAAGATGCGTAACGCCCTGGTATATGCGTTGCCATCGCTATAATAAATAACAATTTAAAATTAAAAGTAAAAATGCCAAAAGTAAAGACTAATTCCGGCGCAAAGAAGAGATTCCGTTTCACCGGTACAGGTAAGATTAAGCGTCATCACGCTTATCACAGTCACATCTTGACTAAGAAGACAAAGAAGCAGAAGAGAAACCTCCTCGGTGAGACTCTCGTAGATCGTGCTAACTTGAAGCAGGTTCGCGACTTGCTCTGCCTCCGTTAAATTATTAACTTTTTAGTCGAACTTTTAAAGAAAAAAAATTATGCCAAGATCAGTAAATCACGTTGCATCAAAAGCAAAAAGAACAAAAATCTTGAAGCTCACTAAGGGTTACTATGGAGCTCGCAAGAATGTATGGACAGTAGCTAAGAACACTTGGGAGAAGGGTCTTACCTACGCTTATCGTGACCGTCGTAACAAGAAGCGTGCATTCCGCGCATTGTGGATCCAGCGTATCAACGCTGCCGCTCGCATCGAGGGTTTGAGCTACAGCCAGTTGATGGGTGCTCTTCACAAGGCAGGTATCGAGATCAACCGCAAGGTGCTCGCTGACCTCGCTGTAAACAACCCTGAGGCTTTCAAGGCTATCGTTGCAAAGGTGAAGTAAATCCAGCGCTAGAATTTATTCTAGCCTCTAGATTTTGAAAAGACTGAAGATTGCATTGGTTGGAAGTATTTCCGCTGATGCAATCTTTTTTTGTTTTTATTGGTTCCGGTGGTATCTTTCCTTTATTGTATTTGTTTATAGAGCTAGGGACAATTGTTCCTGGTGCTATGGGTAATTGTTCCTAGACCTAGTTGATTTCTTTGTTCAACAGTGTTGAACGTGAGTTCAACGACGTTGAACATACATTCAGTGACGTTGAACTTATATTCAACGACGTTGAACATAAAATTCATATAGGATAATACATAATTTCTTATAGAGATAAATATAATTTCTCCTAGGGAAAATCTTTATTTGTATTAGTAATACATGCGTTTCCGATTAATAGCGAGACCTTTCTCTATACTGTTGGTGGTAGAGTAGTGATTGAATAACAAATGGTAGATAAAGAATAATCCCCAGCAATCAGATTTCACGCTGACTGCTGGGGATTTTTGTTGTATGAATGGTATCGCATGATTTCATGCCCCCTTTGGGGGTAATCATGGGTTTCCTTCTTACTTAGTGAGCTCAAGACCAGCCTCGAATGTTGTGGTATTCTCCATAATATCTGGCAACTGGTTTACGATAGCCTTGATCATGTTGAATGTAGCCAAGTCGTCCTCGTCTATGCTGTCTGTAGGAACCTGGCTTATCATTGCCACGAGGTTGGCGAGCAATGGCTGAACGAATGCCTTGTCAACATAGAAGTAAGGCTTTGTGCCGTTCCAGCGGATGTTTACAGGGATAGAGTTGTATTTCTGGAGGATAGCCTTGATTTGAGCTTTCTCCTGTAGGTCCTCGATGTTATCTGTAGCCTTGTCTGCATCTACTGTTACATTGATGAGGTTGTCGTTTACAACCTTGTAGGTAGCGTAGCCCTCAGCCTTCTTCCATGCTGGTGTAGTTGAAGCGACAGACTCTGTGTCCTCTGGGAGGTCGGCGTATGTAGCGTTGATCTTGCCATCGGCTGTAAAAGTTACGTCCTTCAATACCTGTGGAAGGTATGTGTTGGCGAGGTTGTTGACCAATGCAGTTACTGTGGTTACAGGCAATTCCATAGGGAAGCCGCCCATGTCGATGGTTATCTTGGTGTCTGCAGGGCAGTCCCATGTGAACTTGGCAGAACCTACGATCAATTCGCCTTGGTCGCCCATATCCACTGTTGAGTTCTCCTCAAGATTCCAAGTGCCCTCGATCTTCTCGTTGCGTACGATTTGTGGATCGTCGTTGTCGTCGCTACAAGCTGTGAAGAAGCCCAATGTGCAAACGAGGGCCATCAAATAGAAAAATTTCTTCATTTTTTCTTCTCTTTTAAAAATTAATAATATTACTTATGTTCTTTATTGATTGACGTTTCATGTTTTTGGGGGGTGAAACGTGAATGCTCTTTGTTTCTGCTGTGCTCTTTGCGTCAGCTGATGTAATTTTACTTCAGCTGGTAAGTCACTCCGATGTTTCCATATATCGGATACATCGTCTGCTCGATGGTGTCGAAGTCCTTCTTGAAGATGCCGTTCAGACCCCAGCTCAGGTCGGCCTTCACGCCCCATCGCTTGGTGATGTACCAATCTACGCCTAGGTCTAGTCCGAACTGCCAGTTGCGCATGTCGTCGGAGAAATCGTAGTCTCCTCGCTCGCCCTCGTCGTGTCCCAGCATCACCTTCTGCCCGGTAGGGTCGCCCTTGAGGTGACCTTCCTCCTGTCGGCGCAGGTAACCGTCGTATGCCCATCCCTCGAATTTCTTCGAAGTTACGTAGCTCACGTAAGGACCTAGCTTGAGGCGCACGTGCTCGCTCAGGTCGTAGGTAGCTTGCACCGGCACGGTGAGCAGACTCATGTCCACCTTTGTTACCACGCTGCCCGTGAATACACCTTCCAGCTGTTCGCCGCCACGCACTATCCTCATGTGGTAGCCCTTCACACCGGCATCGGTCTTCATCCCCTTGTTCTCGAAACGAATGCCGCCCACGAATCCCCATCTGCCCGAGATGGCATGATGGGCATCCACGCCAAGCGAGAAGTTAGGCTGGAGCGTGTAGCTGTGCAGGGTGCGAATGCTGGCAGGCATACCAATGGGCATGGTACCGCCGATGTTGTAGCCCACGTGAACGTAGTACTTATAGTTGTGGAGATAGCTGTTCCAGGCACTCCAGTGGCTCTTGTCGTTGTTGCCTGCCAGGGCTGTGGCTGTGAAGCTTGCCATGAGCAGGGCTATAGTGAAAATCTTCTTCATGTTATCTTTCTCTATCACTTATTCACATGTTACCTTTCTCTCTATCTCTTATTCGCATGTCACCTTAAACTTGTCCACCCAGAGCGTGCTGCCCACTGCTCCCATAAACTCTGCGCCGTTGGTGCTCGATGAGCATACGATGGCTAGGCTGTAGCCACCTTTCTTGAGTTTCTGCTCGTCTACCTCCTTGCGATAGATGAAGTTGAGGGTGAATGGAGTCCACTCTGGCGTGTTGTCGATGTTGTCGAGTCGGGCTAGTGCCACCACTTGCGGGCTGGTCTGCACGTTGTCGCCGTAGAGCACCACTGCCTTGCCGTAGGGGTCGTGGTTGTCGTAGAACACAGCATAGATGGTGCCGTAGTCTTTCTGCTCCAGCACGTTCATGTTCTTGTCGGTGAATTTCTCGCCCGCCTTGTATTTGTAGTAGCCTGTGAAAGTCTTAGGCTTGCTGTCGAAACAGAATGGGCGACCGAACTTGGTAGCCGACATAGCGTCTTGCAGGGCGTTGGTAGGGTCAAACTGCCCGATGAAGAGGTTGCCGGCTGCGATAGGCTTCTTCACCATATCGGCGAGTCCGCTTGTGCGCGAGGTGGTGAGCTTCACTCCCTTGTTGGCTATGCCCGGCTGGTCGAATGGTGCGTCGCTGTGCTCGAATGGGCTGGTAGGGTAGCCCTCTGCAGCCGCCGAGCTGTTGCTTATCTGGTAGCCAGGGTTTCCCGTCGCCCACATTGACACCTTTTGGGTTTTGCCGTTTTCCATGACCCAAGGTTCAGTCCAGACGTAGAATTTGCCGCTGTTGTAGCAGTTTTCGAAGTTGAACTCATGCTCGCTTCCAAACTTGAGCATTCCCTTCACCGATACGAAGTAGATGCGGCTCCACTTACCGTCCTCGGATGTAACGGTGTATTTCACGGAACCTTTCGAGAAGTCCTGCTTGCTGCCGTTCTCCGGGGTGATGGTGGCTCCCGGTGTGAGTCGGAACTTAGGGGCTAGTTGAGTAAGGTCGGCTCCTCCGCTCATGGTGAACTCGATATGGTCTTCGTCGGATTGTACGCTGACGAGCGTGTCCGTAGGACTCAGAAACCAACTGTCGAGCTTGTCGCCTGCATGTATATACGCTTGCTCAATGTCGCATTCGGCATTGAGAGGCTCCTCCTTGAAGCAGGAGGAGAGGAGGGAAAGACATCCCACAGACAGCGGAACCGCTAAAAATTTTGAGTATTTCATATCTTGAACTTCTAAAACTTATTGCGTGCAAAGTTACTATAAAAACTCAAACTAGCCAAATGTTTTTCGTAATTTTTCTGCTTTTCAGCATGTTTCTTGATGTAAATGCCTGATAATGGGCTAAAATGGAATAAAAAAAGAACCGATTCCCCATGATGGGAAACCGGTTCCATAATCATTATGAAGTGTGTGAATTATTTATTCTTCTTCTTCATTATTGTCCCAAATGGGATAGGCGAGTGGCTATTAAGCCTTGCCCTCCATCTGAGCCTTCAACTTAGCAAGTGCGTCGATGTCGCCGAGTGAAGTACCAGCTGCTACGTTGTTGATAGAAGCTGTCTCGTTCTTGCGACCACCATTGTTGTGCTTGCGAGCTGGCTTAGCGATTGGCTCGTCCTTGCCCTCCTCGAATGTACGAGAGTGAGAGAGGATGATACGCTTTGTCTCCTTAACGAACTCGAGTACCTTGAAGTCGAGAGTCTCGCCCTTCTTAGCCTGAGTACCATCCTCCTTGGTGAGGTGCTTAGGAGTTGCGAAGCCTTCGCCGCCCTCTGCGAGAGCTACTACGGCACCCTTGTCCATGATCTCTGTGATAGTACCCTGGTGGATTGAACCTGGAGTGTAGATCTGCTCGTACTCATCCCAAGGGTTCTTCTCCAACTGCTTGTGGCCAAGGCTCAAGCGACGGTTCTCCTTGTCGATTTCGAGAACTACTACGTCGATAGAAGCACCAACGGTAGTGAACTCAGATGGGTGCTTAACCTTCTTGGTCCAAGAGAGGTCTGAGATGTGGATCAAACCATCAACGCCCTCTTCGAGCTCTACGAAGATACCGAAGTTGGTGAAGTTGCGAACCTTAGCTGTGTGCTTGCTGCCTACAGGATACTTAACCTCGATGGTCTCCCATGGGTCTTCCTTGAGCTGCTTGATACCAAGGCTCATCTTACGCTCAGCGCGGTCGAGAGTCAAGATGACTGCCTCTACCTCGTCGCCAACCTTCATGAAGTCCTGAGCAGAACGCAAGTGCTGGCTCCAAGACATCTCAGATACGTGGATCAAGCCCTCAACACCAGGAGCTATCTCAACGAATGCACCGTAGTCGGCCATAACAACTACCTTACCCTTAACATGGTCGCCAACCTTGAGGTTTGGATCAAGAGCATCCCATGGGTGTGGAGTGAGCTGCTTCAAACCGAGAGCGATACGCTTCTTCTCCTCATCGAAGTCGAGGATAACAACGTTGATCTTCTGGTCGAGAGATACAACCTCGTGTGGATCGCTTACGCGGCCCCAAGAGAGGTCTGTGATGTGGATCAATCCGTCTACGCCGCCGAGGTCAACGAATACACCGTAGGTAGTGATGTTCTTAACAGTACCTTCGAGAATCTGACCCTTCTCAAGCTTAGAGATGATCTCCTTGCGCTGTGCTTCCAACTCCTGCTCGATGAGAGCCTTGTGAGAAACAACAACATTGCGGAATTCCTGGTTGATCTTAACGACCTTGAACTCCATAGTCTTGCCTACGAATACGTCGTAGTCGCGTATAGGGTGAACGTCGATCTGGCTTCCTGGCAAGAAAGCTTCGATACCGAATACGTCAACAATCATACCGCCCTTAGTGCGGCACTTGATGTAACCCTGAATAACTTCCTCGTTCTCAAGAGCAGCGTTAACACGCTCCCAGCTCTTGCTCAAGCGAGCCTTCTTGTGAGAGAGTACCAACTGACCCTTAGCGTCCTCCTGGTTCTCTACATAAACCTCAACCTTGTCGCCAACCTTGAGGTCTGGGTTGTAACGGAACTCAGAAGCAGGGATGATACCATCGCTCTTGTAACCGATGTTTACGATAACCTCTTTCTTATCGATAGAGATTACGGTACCCTCAACCACCTGGTGCTCTGTTACCTTGTTAAGAGTTTCGTCATAGGCCTTCTCGAGGTCTGTCTTGCTGACGTTTGCGCTTGTGCCATTCTCAAACTCGTCCCAATTGAAGTCGTCCAATGGCTTTACGTTCTTTAAATCTGACATAAAAAATAATTAAAATTTTAAAATTAATAAAGTTAGACTTTATGTGAATTGTATAAATCGGGCGCAAAATTACACATTTTCAGTGAATTAGCGTTCTCTTTCGGCTTTTTTCTGCTTCTAGTTAAGTATATTTAACTAAAAGCTTTATCCTTATACCTTTAAGTATTGATGTTACATTATTATTAAAACGTTAAAGCAATTAAAAAATGCCGTCAAAATGCTTGTGATTTCAAATATTTTGTTACCTTTGCGCAAGAAAATGATTTAATATAGAGAAAATATGACACTAGTCATCCTTGCCATACTGATTTTGGCGTATGTTCTCATCGCCACGGAGAACATCACCAAGGTGAACCGTGCCGCCGTAGCTATTTTCGCTGCGGCAGTGGGGTGGGTGCTCTATATCTGCTTCGGTATGGATTTTGTGACTAGCGAGCATTCCACTGATTATTCCCGTTATTTGAATATAGGTATGTGGAACGAGGTGGAGCCTACCAGCACCAACGTGAAGATCTTTATCTCGCGTAGCATCTTCGTGCCTTATGTGGGCAGGGCTGCCGAGATTGTGCTCTTCCTCCTCGCCACCATGACCATTGTCGAGATACTCAACAATAATGGCTGCTTCGATTTCGTGCGCCAGTTGCTTCGCACACGCAGCAGCAAGAAGATGTTGTGGATATTGTCGGTGGTGACCTTCGTCATCTCCGCCAACCTCGATAACCTCACCACCACTGTGATGATGCTCACCTTGATGCATGGCGTGATACCTAATCGCCGCCAGCGCATGATATATGGCAGTGCTATACTGATTTCCGCCAACTGTGGTGGGGCGCTCACCGTGATAGGCAATCCGGAGGGACTCGTGCTTTGGAATCAGGGAGCGGTGACGGCTACCATGTACTCTTGCCTCATGTTGTTGCCATGCTTGGCGGCATGGCTCATCCCTACGGCGATGATGCAGCGTATGTTGCCAGAGCGGGTAGAGACCGAATGGATCGTGATGCCTTTCCGTGGCGACGACACTCGCCTGAATGTATGGCAGCGACTGGTGATGCTCTTCGTGGGCATCGGCGGGCTGTGGTTTATCCCTACCTTCCATAACATCACCAAACTGAGTCCGTTCCTCGGTGCGCTCTGCGTGTTGAGCATCCTTTGGATTGTGAATGAGGTGTTCAATCGTAAACTGATGAACATGGATGCCATGGCTGAGCGACGCACGCCACGTGTGTTGCAGTATGGCATCATACAGATGATACTCTTCGTGCTCGGCATCATGCTCTCCATCGGAGTGGTGAAGGAGACCGGCGCATTCGCCGACCTCAACGCCTTCTTGGGCTCGGATCTTCAGCATCCGAGCGTATGGCTCCATGGGGTGGTAGCAGGACTCTTGAGCACTGTGCTCGACAACTTCGCCACCGCGATGAATTTCTTCTCTTTGCATGACGTGGTGGGATTGGGAGATCCTAGCTGCGACATCCTTACAGATTACAATGCCAACGGCATATACTGGTCGGTCATCGCCTATTGCGTGATGGCTGGCGGCAACGTGCTCGGCATTGGCACCATCAGTGGCTTGGCCTTGATGAAAATGGAGCGCATGCGCATGGGTTGGTTCTTCCGCAACATCGGATGGAAGGCTCTGCTGGGTGGCGTGATAGGACTAGCCATCCTCTGGCTCTCGCACAAGCTTGTAGCGGGAGCGGTATATCTGATTATTTAGACCACAAGAGGGAAGAAACTATCCCTAGAACAAATATATGAGCGAAAAACACAAATCGTAACGTCAATTAAATAACAAACTAACATTATATAATAAGGTATATAGTTATGGCAAAGATTAAGACTATAGGTATTCTTACATCTGGAGGCGATGCCCCAGGTATGAACGCGGCTATCCGTGCGGTAACTCGTTCGGCCATTTACAATGGTTATAATGTAAAGGCCATTTATCGTGGTTACGACGGACTCATCAACGATGAAATCAAAACATTCACCACCGAAAACGTGTCGGGTATCATCGGCACCGGAGGTACAATCCTGAAGACTGCTCGCTCGAAGGAGTTCATGACCCAAGAAGGTCGCCAGAAGGCATTCGAGACTATCCAAAAAGAGGAAATAGACGCTCTTGTCGTGATTGGTGGTAATGGTTCGCTCACAGGTGCTATGAATTTTGCACGTGAGTTTGATGTATGTTGCATCGGTCTGCCTGGTACCATCGACAATGACCTCTATGGTACAGACAACACCATTGGTTACGACACCACAATGAACACCATCGTGGAGTGTGTAGACCGTATTCGTGATACCGCCCAGAGCCATGAGCGCATCTTCTTCGTCGAGGTGATGGGACGAGATGCTGGTTTCTTGGCACAGAACTCAGCCATCGCTAGTGGCGCGGAGGCTGCCATCATTCCAGAGGATTCCACTGACGTCGACCAGTTGGCACAGTTTATGGAGCGTGGTATCCGTAAGTCAAAGAAGAGCTGTATCGTCATCGTGTCGGAAAGCCCTAAGTGCGGTGCGTTGTATTATGCTGACCGTGTGCGCAAAGAGTTCCCTGAGTTTGATGTGCGTGTGTCTATCCTTGGCCACTTGCAACGTGGTGGTCGTCCATCTGCACGTGACCGCATCCTTGCCAGCCGCACGGGTTGCGGAGCCATCGAGGCCATCATGCAGGGACAGCGCAATGTGATGATTGGCGTGCGCAACAACGAGGTGGTGTATGTGCCACTGTCAGAGGCTATACGCTCAGACAAGCCATTCGATCGCAAGCTCATCAAGGTGCTGGACGAACTGAGTATCTAATCGCCGCAATAAGCGATAATGATAGCTGGCTCGCAGAACGTAAAAATGGTTTAAGCGGAACTAAAAATAGTTTAAATCGGAACAAAACCGAAAATAATTTTGTAGTTTCCGCAAATTGTTGTTACTTTTGCAGTCGGATATAAAGAAATAAATAACTTTTTAAACTAATAAGCTTATGTCACAAATTAACGGACGCATTTCGCAGATTATCGGTCCTGTTATCGACGTTTATTTCGATACTAAGGGCGAGAATCCGGAGAAAGTGCTTCCTAGGATTTATGAAGCTCTGAAGGTGAAACGCCCAGACGGTCGCGAGCTGATCATCGAGGTGCAGCAGCACATCGGTGAGGATACAGTTCGTTGTGTCGCCATGGACAACACCGATGGCTTGCAGCGCGGCTTGGAGGTTATCCCAACGGGAAGCCCTATCGTGATGCCAGCAGGAGAGCAAATCAAGGGACGTATGATGAACGTCATCGGCGCACCGATTGATGGTATGAAGCCATTGAACATGGAGGGTGCTTATCCTATCCACCGTGAGGCTCCTAAGTTTGACGAGTTGTCTACCCATAAGGAGATGCTCGCAACAGGTATCAAGGTCATCGACTTGTTGGAGCCTTACATGAAGGGTGGTAAGATCGGACTCTTCGGCGGTGCCGGTGTTGGTAAGACGGTGCTCATTATGGAGTTGATCAACAACATCGCCAAGGGACACAATGGTTACTCTGTGTTCGCAGGTGTAGGTGAGCGTA
>ERZ808245.1037-NODE-1037-length-11947-cov-5.750252_pt1 | contig 11947 bp, 16 predicted proteins | sample MGYA00521243_ERZ808245 | MGnify/ENA primary metagenome ERZ808245 (study PRJEB31516, sample SAMN03275576) | gut metagenome | biome: mammalia-associated habitat; material: feces | host: Papio cynocephalus | place: Kenya | collected 2012-07-07 ... | reverse complement strand
TGAATAGCTGTATTTAAAAATTGTATACATCGCTCTGTTGAGTATTCATCGCTAATATCGTGCGTTTCTTGCTTGATTCTTGCGATTGCTTTTTCTACTTTCACGGTATCACCACCTAACAAATAAACGGCATGCGTTTTTTAGCATTGCTGTACCTGCGTAATGGAACAATAGACGCCAATATATCCTGTACCGCACTATTCATTGTGTCTGTATCTGGATTATTGGCTAATATCATGTTTGTGATTTTAACAAGTGCGTCTTTAAATGTTACCGGCAGTTCTATACTTCCACTTACGTCAGTAACACTTGCTATAGCCGCTACATACAGCATGTCAAAATCCTTAACGCCGACATAGATCTTATTTCCTAGTACCTTGTATTCATCAAATCTAGGCGGTTTAATAGCAGGGCATGGTGCTAAATCCTTACCATCCCACTGCCGTACTATCCGCACTAATGAAATAAAATCGTCTGGCAGGTCAACGCCTGTATCTCTAAAATAAACGTGCTCTACGGCGGTATCGTTCGTCTTATTAGCTTCATCAATGGCATTGTTTATCTCATCCTGTCTATAGTGCTTAATCTTCTCAAGAAAATCAGTGTTCAAATAGTACTGGTTAATGTATCGTATACATTCATTAATGCCCTGCATAATATCGTAGTCACTGTATGTGATAGCGTTATTGTCTTTCAGCTTGTAGCGTATAAGATTAATTAATTCTTTAACCTGTATCATAGCAGCACCGCCGAATATCCATTCCATGTAGTACGTTTATGATTGACTTTAAACTGCGTCCATACATCAAAGAATTTCTTGATGTAATGCTGATAATGCAGCATGTCGCCCTCTCGCTGTGCATTCCGTGCGCTGATTAACCAAGGGTCAACCGTCCATAGCTCAGGCGGGATATATCCCATTAGCTGCATGCGTTCATTCTTATCGCCAAACCATCCGCCATTATCCATTTCATTGACCTGTCGTGCCGCATCAATATATGGTTTTACGTCGATAGTGTTTCTAAGGCATATCTTATCGCCGTCTTGATATAGTTTCTGTTGAGTAATCATCGTTTCACTTCCTTAACAGAAAAAGCGGGACACTTTCTGCATCCCGCTCATAAAATATACTACCGTTTAATATCTACAATGGAGCAGGAAGCTTTAGGCTGTGTACCCTGTAAGCCGAGTTCTGCTTCCAGCATGAATTTCTGATACGAACCGTCTTTATCCAAGCCAGCTACTTCATGTGGTTTTGTGAAATACCGCATGTCCCAATACTGTAAATCAAGAATATCTACACGTGTATCAGGATACAAACGATGGATATTAGCATTAACCAATCCAAACGCCCCTTGATACGATGTAGCTACTTCGTATACTTTGGCGTTTTTATCCGTACCTTTACGGGTAGCTGTCATAGTAGCCAGTACCATTTTACTAAATTCATTGAATTTGCCGCTAGACATATAGGCTTCGGTCGGTTTGCCACCACGTTTGAACGCCATTTCCATTGCCGTATTAATATCATCAAGTGTAAAAGTAGCTTTCCCACTCAAAGATACGACGTTGTTAGTAACCAGTTTTACGTTTGTTCCTGCTGTTGTCGGTTTAACCTGCAAAGCAGTGATATTTTCAACGGCACCTTTTTGAGTATCAAACAGTGTGAGTTTCTTTGTGTTGCTGCTATCTACACGTACATAGTAGTACAAACCTGCTTTAAGTCCTGTAGGTACTGTATCGGCAATGAAGTAAGCAATATCGCCTGTTTTCAAGTTGGATTCTGTGGAAGTTGTAATTGCTCCAGTGCCGCCACTGCCAGTCGAAGCATCCACTGTTACGTCAATTAAATCCCGTTTCATAAAGAACGGCACACCACCGCTACGAGGTGCTACGGTTGAACTACCATCAACTTTCGTTTCGCTGTTGACAAGCATGTATTCAATATCTTTAGCCAAACCTACATAAGCGTCGTATTTCATATCGGCAATTTCACTGCCGTGTTCGTTTTTGTAGATTTTAGCTACTTTCTGTTGTGCATCTGTAATCATTCCACTCTTTTTAAAGAACTGGATATTGTTCGACATGCCTTGAATAGATCCAGATGGCTGGAAAGAGTATTTTTCCATTTCTTTATAAGCATTATCCTGTGCCGGAGACAAGCCTTTGGTCATCCATGTGAACTGTAATTCTGTAGCAGGTTTAGTGGTGCCAAACTTGCTGTAAAAGAGTGTTTCTTCGGGGTCAATGTTAGTAAGAATCGGGCTAACATCTTCTGCATGCCCGATAGCATCATAGGTATAAGATTGGTTCTTGGACGGGCCAAGATTACGTGTTACGTCTGCCATATATTAAATCTCCTTGTTATTCTAATTATTAAAAAAGCGGCTCATAAACGCTCTGCGTTCACGGTCGCCCATACTCCGCATTTTGGTAAAGTCAACGGCTTTCGGTTTAGTCTGCGCTCCCATACCTGGCTTTTCTACATTTGGGATTGGAATTTTTTTAGGCTGTTTAGTCAAGTCGTTTTGTTTCCCGTAAAAATAAGTGCGGGTATCGTTATAATATTGTTCCAACACTTTGCATTGCTGCTCTGTGATGTTACCTTGGTTTAATGCATTGATAGCACTTGCAATAGTTGCCGCTTCTTTATACGGCAATTCTTGATAATGGCTGCTCAATAGCTGGTTGATTTCAGTGAAATGTGGTTCATTCCGCTGTTTATCTGCTGCAAAGTCTGTAATGCTTTTATAAATAGCCTGCTGCTGGCTTTGCTGCGTCTGCTTCTGCATCTGCTGCTGCTGCATCGCATTAATAAGCGTCTGTCTATTCCACGCAACAGCGGTTGTATATTCCTGTACTTTTTTCTTGGTTTCCTCATCATCGGAATATTCAGACAAACTCAGGTCATCAGCTGTAATACCTAAATCCTGCATGGCCTTTTTCTTTGCTGCTTCGTCAATATCTGCATACAGTTTCCGCTGCTGTTCAATCGCCGTTTTCTGTGCTTGTTCCTGCATCTGCTGCTGCTGTGCTCGATATTGTGCCTGCCGCTGTGCTTGCTGCTGCCTATACTGCTGATACTGGAATTTATATTCGTCAGGAATACGGCTTTCATTTACCGTGTTCTGCCGAATAGCGTCATTCAATTCATCAAGCGTATATGCACCAGTCTGAATCAGCGGTTCCTGCGGTTTAGGCGGTTCATCCTGTGCTGCTGGTTCCGGCTGCTGCCCTTCTTGCTGTGCCGTTGGTTGCGGTGCTGGCGGTTCATCCTGTGCTGTTGGTTCCGGCTCTTTAGTGACAATCGTTTTGCGGCCTGTTCTTGGGTCAGTAATCAGCATAATATCGCCGTCTTTGGGTGCTGGCGGTTCGGTATTTACTGGTTCTGTATTAGTTGTCGGTTCCTGCGTAGTAGTCGGTGTTGTGTCTGTCTGTGCTGCCGTCGGTTCGGCGGCGGTCGTGCCAGGTGCATCGTCAGCGAATAGCTGTAAATCGAATTTAAATTCACTCATTCGTCTTACTCCCCTCGGCTTTCTTCTTTTTCATATTTGCTATATTTACAATCGTGTTGATGTAATTGTATAACTTAACAGTTGCTTGATAATCGAGCTGTGCTTTGTATGCGTCGTCATTATCAAGCAACTTGCTTAATGCATTTCTTTCTTCGCTGCGCAATAATTCAGACATAAAAAACAGCAGGTCTTTAGCTCTATCACCACGGCTGATGATAGCTGCTAAATACTGCTGCCGCTTTTTCTGATTCTTGCTGTCTTTTTCGTATTCTTCTCTTAATCGCTCTATCTCATGCATGGTTTAATACCTCTTTCATCGCTACGTCCTGCGGTGTCGTTGTCCCTGCTGTCGCCTTATTAATGATTTGCGTCTGTGCATCAATCGGCAGCTCTTTAATATCAGCACTGATAGACGGCGTTGCTTTAACCGCTATCTTGCCTTGTATATCAGCCTGTTTGAGTGCCATTTGCGCCTGCTGTTGTGCTTGCTGTACAGCCATGGCCTGCTGTTGTGCCTGCTGTGCCTGCTGTGCCTGCTGTGCCTTGGCTTCTTCGCTATCCGGGTCAAGCAATATTTCTTGCGTATTCTTCAATCCCATTTCTTCCAGCAATGCTGTACCAGCTGCATAGTAGGATTTAGGTGTAGCTACTCCAACCTGTGCAAGAAGCGGATATACATTCGTAAGCAAAAGCATATATGACTGTATGCGTGCTTCTTTCGTGCCTGCGCCATTGCCGACGTTGATAACAAAGTCATAGTCTATATCTAGCTCGTCGCTGCTGATAGATACCTCTGTGTCTTTATATCTAAACGTCTGTATTGGTTCGCCGTACTTTTTATTGAGCAAAATAAGAAACCGCACCATTGGAATTGTCCAGTTTTCCGCTATGAGCCGTGCCATCAGCTTAATTCGCTTGTCGGCAGCCCCCATTATTGCCGTTATCCCCGTCGCCGTCTTGTTTAACGAATCTGCGTCAAGCCCTTGATTATATTTCGTGCTCCCGCTGCGGTTCTGTATTTCCGTCTCAGCGTAATTGATTAAATCCATAGTCAGCGGCGATACGGGAGCCTGCGGCGGTATGAATATAGCTGCGTTGGGGTCGCCCTTGCATGCCACGTATTCGTCACCAGATAGCATGGCGTCAGCATCCGCAATTTTTTCATAATCTATAAACTTCTGTTGGTCATTGGTTTTAGCAACGTTGATAATCAGCTGTTTTACAAGAGCTGTCTTTATATCTTGCAGCCCCTCTATTTCCTCAGCCAGCGACCTGTCAGAGAATATCTTGCGGCTATCACGAATACCTGGGATAGAGAAGAACGGGGCGATATTAAATTCGTTCGTCTGTATCGACAATGCCGTATCACCCACGCAATGCACAATCAAATGCTCGTATATGCCGTCGTTGTTGTAATCAACATCTACATAGCATTCATACAGCTCTACGTCTTTACTTGCGTCGTCGCCGTCGTCCGTCTTCATTTTCCCTTTATTGAGTGTCTCATTGTGATATACATCGTCATCGGTGTAATTAGCATCACCGGTATGCTCCAACGCTTCATCGACATTCTGATATATCCCTTCCTGCTCTTTACGCTTGAGATAATCACCTTTAACAATCTTTCGATGGGCAACGAACTTGCATTCTTGTAAATTGCTTCCCTCCGGCGTATATCTCAATTCGGATGGTGGGACATACTCGACTACCGGATAATTGGCCGTGACTTGTACCCGGTCAAATTGTACTTCGTACAAATCTGCCGCATCCTTCAGCGGCTTAATAGACTGTATCTCTATTTCGCCGCTCATTGACGCCTGTGTGAGCATCATAGCTGTTTGCATATCGTTGACATCAAACATCATTTTGTATCTATCACGCTTTTCTTCTCGCTTCCACCACGCCTTGCAAACACCGATATTTTCGCTTAATGCGTCGTCTATCACGTCATGCACCATGGATGTATAGCTGTTTTTCCGCGTCAGCTGATACTCAATAAGCTGCTGCATTTTAGTCGCTTTGTCATCGTTTTGGATATTAGCCCCGGCTATAGTTACCGGTGATTCTGTGCCAATAAATACCTCAACCAATGACGGCTTTATCCATTCGACCGTGTTGTTGAAATCCATTGATACGAATTTGCTGTATTCCGTGAGATTCGGGAATTTGCTCTTATACAGCTGCTTGTCAGCCCGTCTTAACCTCTGCCTGCGTATCAGCTCAGGCTCTACTGTGCCCTCATAGTACGTTTTAGCTATTTCACGACCGTTTTTCACGGCTGCCATAATCTTATCTATCTCATCGTCCTTGAGATTATCAAGCGATACAGGCTCTTTGTCAGGCTCTGCCTGCTGCAGCAGCCACTTTGATATGTCAAGTTCGGGTGCTGCCCTGCCAAACAATCCGTCCTGCTGTACAAGACTGCTCGTTATATTATCGTCCATATAATCCTCTCTTTTTATCGTATAAATAAAAAAAAAGACGTACCGTTTTATTGGTACGTCTATATGGTGGCAAGTGCTGGATTTGAACCAGCAAGACACAATTATAAGTTGTGCATTTTGCCATTAAATTAACTCGCCATGATCAGGTACGTTAAACCGCATCCGATATACGGAACCGTTGCCCATGTTTTTGATATATATAAGAAAGGAGGTGTCTGCCCGGCACTCATGCTAATACCGAGCATTGGTATAGTAAGCACGGCTGGATGTTGTGTACTCGTCGGAATATATACAATATGAGGAAAAATCATAGAATCCAGCCAATGTGCCTATTATATTCTACATGTGAGCGTACTTCCGCATTTTGCCAGCGGTACGCTTTTTCCAAATTTTAGCACTCATGTCTTTTTCCCGGTACAACTTAGCACATATATACGCTAAGCAGTCCATCAGATGCGAGTATTCGTTTTTATCCGGCTCATCAAGGGTCCGGCTCCCGACTACTTTTCTATGATAGCCACCTGTAAACGCTTCTATCAGCATTTGACAACGTGGGTCAAGCAGCAAAAGCGGTTTTCCGTCCGGTGTTAACGTCGTGAGAAAATAGCGTATAGCTTCACTTCTGCCAGTTTGTGACAGCTCGCCCGGTTCAACTGACAGCCCATATTCTTTATAAAGAATTTGATTAGCTGTGCTTTCATCCGATTGTGCCCGCTGATTCCCTGCCGGGTCGCCAATGCACGTGTAATCATAGCCGCTGTAGAATGTAGATAACTCACTCGATATGACACGCCCATGGGCTAGCATGCCGCAATCCCATGATTGTATCTCCCGTAGTATCAGCAGCTGCCCTTTAGCCGTAGTTTGTGCTATGACAGTAGCCGGAGTTAATCCGTAGTCAAAGCCAAGAATTAGCGGACGTCCTTCAAGCGGTTTGAGCTGTTCATGAGCGACATTGAGATTGTAATTAAATTCCGGGTAGTACTTTGGTTCTGCCGATACTGTCCAGTTAATTTCATACTCTCGTTCCCAACCTTCGGTTGTTGTGCCCTTCTTTTCACGCTCTTTCCATTCTTCCGACCTCTTCGACGGGTCAGCAGTATAGTGTATGCGAGCGACATGCACGCCATTACGTTTATATTCATGCACGCCTATCAGCGGGTCGTGCACGTCCTGCTCTTCTTCCGGCTCATCTTCATTGAGCTGTCCAGTAACTAGCTGACAGAAGAATCCTGGATTCGCCGACGAATCAATAAAGATTTTCCCGCCGCCTTCAATCGTCGGGCGTAGCGAATTCCATGTCGCCTGGGCGAAATCCCAGAACGCCATTTCTGTACAGTATACGATAGACGCTGTATATTGTCGTAGCTGGTCGGCACCTTCTGCGACTGCCCGGAACTCGACGCCATTGTCGAATTTTACGTAATCATAGCCCATTTTAGACCGTGTTTTGCGCTCAATTTGCGGCCATGCATGATTTTTCGGCAAATGCTCATACAAAAACAGTAGGCGGCTATCGCCTAACAGGTATGCGCTATCATCATATTTCTTTGACTGCACGAATATCGATAGATTCTTGCCGAACATTGCATAGTATAGCAGGTTAGCGAGGCACCGCCACGTCATCATCATGCGACGGCTTTTCGGGAATGCGGCTACCTGGGCGTGCTGTATAATCTCATCTACACGTGCAAGATAGTCAAGCTCAGGAAATTTTTCCACCGCCCCGTGCTTCGCTTCGTTGACTGTATAGCAGCAGTCTTGTATCCAGGCCGTCGGATTTTCACGCCATAATTTCCACTCCATCAACGCAATTAATTCCTCTTTTTCGGTTTTATTCATTGTTTTTGTTGACTTCATGCTATCAGCCCCGCATTTTTCGATACATTATTGCATATTTATTCTTTCAACTTGCTTTTCAACTCTGCGATACGTTTATCTATCTGCTCATCAGTCATGCTTTGTACTTTAATTGCGCCACCGTCAGCCCCTGTGATTTCCTGCTCTATCTTGTCACGCCATTCAAGCCGCTTGCGATTCTTCAGCCAAAATATCTGCGCTGTCGTATTAGGCGGGTAATACTTACCGTCATCACCAACAAATCCGCATGCGCTCTTATACAATGCGTTTTCTACCTGTCTGTCGACTACATCTTTAGTATCTTTTAAGGCGTTACGGAAATCACTATATTTATTTTGCCAATCATACAGTGTTTTGACGTTTATTCCGATATTATGTGCGATTTGCTCATTAGTCAGCCCATCCCTAGCCCATCCACGGACTTTAATTAATCCATCACCTTTTATCCATTTTTCAGCCATTGACAGTCTTCCCATGAGTAATCACCCACCTTTAAAATATTTTTTGTATTATATTTGCCGTTTTAAGCCATTTTATTTGAGCCTTGCATGTAATATGCCTGCTGTTTATTTCTAATCAAAAAAGAACATTTGTTTTATCCGTAAACTTAAACCTATGCTTGCTCCTGTGCGTTTTACAAGCCAGCTTTATGCTTTTAACAGCGGACTCAATCAATGCATTGGATATATCAGTGACCCGTGATAGTACTATCGTAGTCTTTCCAGCTCGTGAGTGATAGTACTCTAAGCCTGCATACATAGCTAATCCGTATCTCAGCATATCAATAATGCCGTCAACTGCTGATTCTGTCAGACTGTCAGACGCCGTATTATCTATAATAATTCCGCATGTGTCGTCTTTCCTGCCAGCTGTTAATGTGTCATCTATAAGTACTGTCACGCTTACCAACGCTTTCACTCACTTTCTACGCACGAAAAAAGCCACCCAAGGCATAGGTGACTTTTTTCACAGGACGTTATTTTGTTTGGGTACTCTTATTTTCTTACACTATTATTATATCACGATTCCAAAGTTGTTGTTGCGGCAATAAAAATACTCGCTAATTTATCCATGCAGTAAGAAATTATATATAGTAAATAATATCGCATGCGTCGTCAACTAGAGTATCTTGCGTTTTTTTACACAACCAGCTTACAAGTATTGTGTCAGAGAAACCGAGGTCATATATATTGCATGACCTTTTACCATTTACTAAGTAAAATTCGTTTTCTTTATTTACATGGATCGTTTGTTCATCCCGCATATTCCAGCATGAACAAAAACAGCGCATAACATTCCATAAATGCACTTTTTCTGCCGTCGAAAAATTTTTAACGATTGTTTTTACATCATTTCTTTTTTCTATGGGCACAAAATCACCGTACATTTTTCTTACAACATCATCAGCATACTCTTGTACAACCTTTTTTTCTGCTCTATATATCGTAGTATAAATTTCTACTTCTTCCATATCCTCAATCATACAAGAGTATGCTGAAGCAGCGTCTCTAGAAACTGATGTTAAACGGTTTATTGCTACATCTTTACTGATATGCCCCATCATATATACCCTTAATATTGTATCTGCCTTTCTGATAAAGGGCCGCACTGCCCAATCTCTCACTGTTTCTTGATAATCTACTTGTGTCATATTGTTTCTCCTCTCTTATTTAAACATGAAATTAAACACTTTATATGTTCCGTACCAACTAAGTGCCGATACTGACAATACAGCATGTCCGATATATATGCCGTATTTCATACCAATTTCTTCTGCCCCACAAACTCCAATAAATCCGGCACACATCGTTAATACCATAATTACAGATTCCATAATCACCTTTAAATTTTTCATTTCCAACAGCTCCTTTTCACAACGTTTTGTTTTCTCTCTATGCCTATATAATACCACCCGTTGGGTGGTATGTCAACATATTTATTAAACTTTTTTTTAATCTTTTTTCACACTCTACTATATATGTATATATAGAAAAAAATAAAAAAACTTCATTATTTCTATTGACTTTCCACCCAACGGGTGGTATACTTTAACCATCAAGAGGGAACAAAAAGAAAAAGCCCTCACAAACTCATATGAGGAGTTGAAATAAATGAGATACTACTACGCACATTACTGCAAGTGGGGCTGCAATGCAGTCCACGCAAACAACACGGCTAAATATTGGGGAGACTATTATGCCTTCCCATCCAAAAAAGCTCGTGACGAATGGCTTGAAAAGCACGAATGGGACAACTACCCAAACTGGACTGCTCGTGAAGCCACACGGGCAGAAGTTGTGTCACAGTTGGGGAAAGATTTCACCATCTCCGACTATGAATGTGATTATTTTGACGGCGGGAAACCTTGCGAACGCAGCTATAACTACTAAAGGAGGTTTTAGTATGACTGCAAGAGAATATCTACAGACATGCATAAAATTCAAAAATGATACATCCGCTTGGGGCGGATTAGAAAATAAGTTTTATACTACATCGCAATCATCCCATTGCTGGGATAAAACAACCGACAACGAACACGGTGGTGTAGATGTTTCGTGGGCATTCCACAAAAGCCAGGTATATATTGAATCGCATGCAACCGAACATTTTCTTGCTAACTTCCAGCAAGAAATGGATCTGTTGGAAGAAGCAGAAACAAAAGAAGCTGCGTTGCGTAACGCCTTAATAATCCGTTCTTTGTTTTCATCCACCAAAGTATACGATGCCAATACAGCGGAAGGCGAAGCAGACAGCATTGTAAAAGAAATTTGGGAGTAACCTGCGAAAGGAGAAACAAAATGGCAGAATGCACAGAAAAGTATCAAAAAATAAAATATTACGGTAAATATTACCGATTAGACGGCTATTCCGGTAGTATTTATTTTCAAGGCGTCATTAATGATGACGCTACTATATTGCAGGGGTTTGTTGTTGGCTTAGACGGTCCGTTCTATTCAGAAGAGATAGATGCAGAAGAAGAAACAGACCTTGTTCCGATTCTTAATGAAACGGCGCAAACATTTCCTGCTTCTCGTTTTACTGATGGAGGGAAATATCAATTAGTAACCGAGAGGTTCGAGGTGTTTACTAATTATAAAGAATGAAATGTAGAGTTATAAGGAGGCTTTATCATGAAAAAATATAAAATTGATGAATACGATTTTGATACGGGAGGTATCATTATTCACATTGATGGTCATGAATGGCTGCATCAATGTCAATACATCGATGGCGTTTTATATGATGTCATCGACGACCGCAGCGGCTTACCGTGTGGTGACTATCAAGACAGCTGGGACGGTGAAGAAGGTATTCCGACAGAATATCGAGAATTGGCAAAAGAAATTCTCGACAAGGAAATACCTGATACCATGTTATATAGCGAGGTATGGAAGCACATAGCTCTATAGCGAGGTGTAGAACATGGATGACATCAAAGTTAGCAATAAATACTTTTGCTGGACCGTCATTGGACTTGATGACGGGCATCATCGTGGCAAAGTATTATGCCGTTGCAAATGCGGCACGGTGCGGTGGGTATTCAGCTCGCCGCTTCGGCTAGGCAAGACTCACTCGTGCGGATGTAGATCCTACAATCCGCCAAAAGACTACGGTCTAAAAGTTGGCGATAAAGTTGGCAGCTGGACGCTTTTAGCCCGCAAAAAAAACAAATTCTATTGTCGCTGTGTTTGCGGTACAGAACGTTGGATCTATGCTCTGTACTTAATGAGAGGGAAAAGCCTTTCTTGTGGATGCAAGCGTTTAACCACAAGAAACAAAAAACAAGTGAGCCATGCACTAAAAAAGGGGCATGAATTACTTCATAAAATCGGAAAAGAAAAGCTTTCTCTTACATACGCTGGTTTTGGGAGAAAAAAAAATAAAAACTCCAAAACAGGAGTAACCGGAGTTAGTTTACACAAAAGGTCTGGAAAATACCGCGCATACATCGTGGTTGAGCGGCATCAAATAAATTTAGGCTTTTTCGATACGATAGAAGAAGCCGCCGCCGCACGTCACGAAGCTGAAAAAAAATATTTTGCACCACGACAAAAAAGGGTAGATGAAATAAAAAGGGAAGAGAGAAAAAATGAACAGTAAAATAAAAGAAGCACGGATTCATGCAGG
>ERZ808245.1035-NODE-1035-length-11950-cov-2.869525_pt1 | contig 11950 bp, 8 predicted proteins | sample MGYA00521243_ERZ808245 | MGnify/ENA primary metagenome ERZ808245 (study PRJEB31516, sample SAMN03275576) | gut metagenome | biome: mammalia-associated habitat; material: feces | host: Papio cynocephalus | place: Kenya | collected 2012-07-07 ... | reverse complement strand
TTCCTGTTCACATCAAGAAGAGTCTCATTGTAGGCCACCGTCACGCCGAGTTGGCGTTCAATGGTCTCGAACGCTTCCCTGACCGTCATCGTGCCGGAGGGGAAACTCAGGGACGAGTCCTGCGCGTGCAGGTTTCCGAAAGACACGACTGCCAGAAGGAGCGCAATCAGATAATGCTTAATCCGCTTCATTTGAGTGAAAGTTTGGTTTATAAATTTTGTGTGTGGTTATTGTTCGGCTATCAATGACGTGATTTCTCCTGATGGAATTCCGGCCGCAAATGTCCGGAAAAACAGTTAAGAAATCACTACATTCAAGATAAGAAGATGTTTAGTTTTTTGTGGGGAGAGGAGACCTACCTTATATAGACATTGTCATTCTCGATGCCGTAGCGCATCCCCGGAACAAGCCGGCAGATGGCCCCGAGCATCTGACGCAGGGACTCCCCGTGGACGAACTTGGCGGTCAGAATCACACCGTCATATTTCCCGGAAGTGATGTAGATGTTTATTCCGTACATCCTTTCAAGCGTCCTTGCAATCTCGTGAATGCTCTCGGAACGGAAGCAGAGCTCTCCGCGCTCCCATGCCGTATATTCATTGGCATTCACCTCGCAAAGCGACGTTCCTCCCGTCGTCCTGTCAAAGGAGAGTCTCTGTCCCGGAACCATCATCACCGGCTCTTCCCCATTTCCGGCCAAGGCCGAGATGCTGCCTTCGCAGAGAGTCGCGGAAACGCTGCGGTCACCCGGATATGCCTTGACGTCGAAGACCGTCCCGTGGACAGTGACCTTCATGTCGGATGCGCTGACGACGAATGGAACCTCCGGATTATGCGTGACGTTGAATATGGCCTCGCCGCAGATGTGGACGGAGCGCTCCGAAGAGAGGAATGTTTCGGGATATACGATGTAGGAGCCGGCATTGAGCTTCACCAGAGTGCCGTCGGGCAGGACGACGTCGCGCATCTCACCGTTATGGGTGGAGACTTCGCAGAACCGCACCGGAGTTTTCTGATGTCTTTCTGAAATGTAGCCGTCAATCTCAAGGGTCAGCCATGGAACAAGAACCACGGCGGCGACGGCAGCGGCGACGGAGAGCGAAATGACGCGGAGCCTGCACGCGAATGACGGCCTGCGGACTGTACCGGAAGCGGCATCCTCGCGGGTGTCGGCTGCGTCCATAACCCTTTTGAACGCGGCGTCAAGCTCTTTTGCGTGTAATCTGTCGGAAGAGTGGCTCTCCCATTCCGAACGGATGTCGTTTTCTGTCATAATTATGAAGTTTGTGCCTATTAGACAGCAGAACGCATCAATGCCCCCAAAAATTTTTCAAGAATTTGATTTTTCCGCACAGAAAAAAATCACTGTGAAATCCATAGAAGGAAAAACGCCGACATTGGCAATGCCGTCCTGAGTTCCCTCAGCGCAAGGTTCAGATGGTTCTCCACGGTCTTCTTACTGATGTTCAGCAGCCTGGAAATCTCCTCGTTCGACCGGTGCTCCATGCGGCTGAGGACAAATACACGGCGGCGCTTTCGCGGCATTCTCCTGATTATTGAGGCCACAAGGGCTTCCTTCTCCTTTATGTCCATACTCTCTTCGAGCATCGGGTCATAAGGGATGTCGGGGAGCAGGTCAGCGAAAGCCGGGCGGTTTCGGCGGATAAAGTTGATGGACATATTCAGGCTCATCCGGTAGAGATAGGAGTTGAAGGAGATTATGTCCGGAAGCGCGGAACGCATGAGCCAGACCTTTATGAACAGTTCCTGCGCAAGGTCCGAGGCATCGTCTTCCGAAGGCAGGATGCCCTTCATGAAGCCGAGAACCTTGGGATAATAGGCGTCGAACAGGACCCGGAACGCATCCCGGTCCCCGTCGGACACAAGTCCGAGCAATTCCTGTTCTTTCTCCTTAGAATACATATCCGACGCTGATTGATGCCGCGGCGCGGTGACGACCGAGAAGGGCACTGTGATGGAAGCCCCGGGTCAGCCGGGCGGAGGCGTCGAGGAAGAGGCCGAAGCGGAAATTGTAGCGGAGAGAACCCGCGACGGTGAGCCGGTGCGCGGTCTCGTGCGCCATGCAGGCGGCGTACCAGCTGCCCTGAACGCCAAGGTCGTCAAGCCGTTCGGGAGCGGCGGAGACGGCTACCGAAGCGTCGGTGTCGTCAAGGCTGTCCGCCCAGAGGCCTCCGCGATACGAGAGTCCCGCCCCGATGTCGAATCCCCTGATGCGGTACAGCCCCGAGAGGTAGGCCTCTCCTGTGAACTTGGAGACTTTCCCGACATAAGGATATACGGTGCGCGAGGTTTCGTCCGAGAAGTCGAGGCTGACCCCGGCGCTGCCGCGGAAGCGCTCGGAGAGAATCCGGTACTCGGGCCTGACGCTCCAGAGAGCGCTGCCATAGACATTCCGCGTGCCGTAGTTCACTGTGGTGGTGACGCCGTTTTCGGTGACTTTGTCGAGTATGTCCTCGCCGGTGTTCATGCGGTCGGCGGAAAGCCGCAGGGTCGCGCGGTGGATGCCTGAAGTCCAGCCGACAAGCATGGAGAGACCGTCGCTGCGGAAGCGGTACCACTGAACATCCTTCTCGCCGGCCTTGCCGCTGCCGAGGGTGCCCGAAAGTTCGGCGATGAAGCCGCCGGACTCGAACTGAACCGCCGCGCCGTGGATGTTGCGCCTAAGGGGAAAGCCGCTCACGCCGGATTCCTTGAGGTGGGTCGAACCGCCTGTCCAGACGTCGTAGATGCCGTACATCATGCCCTTGTCGAGAAAGGCGTAGTAGGACTCGGAGGATATGCCGAGCTCTTCAGCGGATATGCTTTCGGAGAGACGGCGGTAGCTGTAGCTCAGGCCGAGGGAAATCCGCCGTCCGAGATGCAGGAGCAGGGACGGAGAGACCGTCATGTCAAGGGAGTAGTCGGTGTAGCGCAGGTCCTTGCGCTTGGCGCGGTTCGACGCCTCGTACTCAATCTTGCCTCCGACGGTGACAGTGCGGGAGAGTTCGGCCGCGATGCCGCCGTCCGCGGTGTAGGTCTGTCGTGTCTTGCGGCCGGGAGTGAATTCGAGTATGTCGATGGGGTATGCGCCGTGGCGGGACAGCATGGAGCCGCAGGCGTCGTAGGCCTCCTCGTTGTCGAAGGCGAACCTGCCGGTCATGGAAATACGGCGGAAGTGCGAGACGGTCTCGGCGAAGGCTCCGGCGTTCCAATGGCGCGGAGCGTCGGAGAGCTCGCGGAATCCGCCGTCAGTGTAGCGTCCGTAAAGCTGTGCTTGAGAGATGCTTACGGAGTCCGCACGAACGCCGCAGACATTGGAGGTCATGTTCCACGGATTGCGTTCCACGACATTTTCATAACGCCGCTGCGCAGCCGCCGGCAGGCATTGGACCGCGAAGAGCGCGAGCGACGCAAGGAGCGAGACGGCCGCGGGGTGCACTGGACGACGGATGCTGAAATGCATTTTTCCTTTATATTTCATATTCTCTGTCAAATTCCTTCAAATTTCGGTTTTTATTTTCGCAAGACGCCGGCCCTTTCATTGATTTTTCCTCAGCGACTGGCCGTTTCTTTCGCTCTCGTAGAAGTCGGAGGAGGAATTGTTGGTGTCGAGAAGTACCTCGTAGCCGCGTCTGAGGGTCTCGGACTCGTTCTCGCGGCGGTAGAGGACACGTCCCTGCCAGCTTTCGGAGAGACGGACATAGCCGGCGTCGAGTTGGGGATTCAGACGCTTGGTGCTTCCGTTGACGTTGTTCATGAAGACCTCCACTGCATCTTCCACCCAGTCGAGGGGAATCTTGACGATACGGTCGGAGAAGCCCGGTTTCTGAACGATGTTGTCCGTGTCGTCGAGAAATTCCTCAATCGTCGTGCCCTCGGGAGCGCGGAAAATCACTGACGCGGGAGAGTTATACGAGAAAGTGTAGGCTTTGGCCTGCCCCATCTTTATGACAAGGTTCATGATGTGGTTCTGTTGTATTCTGTCTCCGGGAGCCGGATGGTAGGATGTATTGGGGAACGCTACCTGATTGTAACAGACGAAGTTGGCAGCGGCGTTCAGGTTCACGGACAGAGGGTACTCTGTGGTGTGGTCAATCGCGCCGCCGATGACAAGGACGGCATCCTCGCCCGGCTTCAGCGGATGGTCGTGTCCGTTTCCGGGGAACTGCCAGACGGCCTGGACGACTGGAACAAAATCGGGCAGGACGGCCTGACCCGTCTGCAGGTCACGCGAAATCCAGACATTCGTGGAGTTGGAGTTGTAGGGGTCGGCGGTGCCGAAGCAGAGACCGTCGAGGTACTGGGTCAGACCGGAGTTGTTGTGCAGGACGACATACTTGTCTGCAAAGTAATTACCCTCCTTGGGGTATCTCTGGCAGCCGCCGCAGTAAATTTCCCTGAAGACAATCTTTCCGGGAACGCTTTTGGTCAGGCTGACGGTCAGCATCATGTCGGAGTCGGTGAGCATGACCTTTTCCTGTGCGCCGTTGAAGACATATTCCTCGCCGGCCTCGGCATCGACGGCGATGTCGCTTATGCGGACACTGTAGTTGCCGTTCACAAGGCGTATGCGGGCGACTCCCGAGCCGTCGGTCAGAGCCGTGTAGTCCGTTCCATTCAGGGCATCCTCCACTGTGACCTCCACGCCTTCCCGGCGCCACATCTCGGAGCCTTCGGGATAGGCTGCGGCAATGCTCAGTTCATGGAGCTGCCCGGAATAGTCCGAGGCGGGCGCACATGACCATGCCAAAAGCACAAGTAAAACGGCCGAAATGACACTTTTTTCAAGAAAGTGACACTTTTCCTTTGTGGAACATTTTACGGTATGTTCTACACTTTTCATATATCCCTAATTTTCAATAAATTACTTACGAAACTTAAATCAGGTTCAAAATGGCAATGTGACACTGTCTATCCGAACATGACATATCAGAATTTCAGCCTGCAGGTCAGGCCGTAGTAAAAACCCGGCGTAAAGACCGTGCTTACACCCGTCGCACGGGACTTGACAGCCATGCGGGAATTGGTGAAGTTGTTCGCGAAAAACGACAGGCTCACATGATCCCCGATTTCCTTCGTGACGCTCAGGTTCGCGCTGAGATAGGTTCCGTAGCCGTCCCATGCGAAGGTGTAGGCGTTGCCCGAGCGCAGGATGAGGTTGGCGAACTCCGGCCTCGACGCTTCCTCGGCCGTGAAGTCATGCTCTATACCGTTGAGGTCCATATATTTCAGCGGCCAGACCTCGGTGTAGCCGTTGCCGTCGTAGATGCTGCCCTCGCCGCCGTCCGCAAGACGCGCGTACTCGGTCCCGTTGTAGTCGGAAAGGTTGCGCTCGCGGGAGAAGAGGGACATCTCAAGCTTGCAGGTGATGATGATGCGTGCCTGGGGGATGTGCGTGGTGGAGGTGAGGTTGAGGTCGGAGGAATGGCTGACCTTGCCGTTTGCCGTGCCGGAGGAGGTGCCGGAATAGACGCCGACGTACTGGTAGGAGCGGTTGGGCAAGGATGTGTGCGACCAGCCGGTGTGATAGACATAGTAGAGGCTGCGGTCGATGTAGCGCGTGTAGGCGTAGTTGGCGTCGAGACGGAAGCGCGTGCGTATGGGTCTGATTTCAGGGAAATCGACTATGAGTTCGGCACCCGCCCGCGTCACGGCGGCGCCGTTGCCCGGAGTCTTGTTCTCGGCGAAAGTCCGGTCGCGGACCTGCTCCACTGTCTTGATTGTGCCTTCCGAGGTGGCTATCGACACCACGCCGGTCTCAGAATCGACCGTGATGCCGCTGACCGTCTTTCCGGAAAGGCTCACGCCGTCGGGGAGCTTCTGGACGCTGTAGGCGAACGGGGTGTAGCTGTTGTTGTAGCGGTATGGGTCGGTGGTGCGGTTGCAGAACCCCACCGCCGAGACCTTGACTCCGAGAAAGTTGGCGTCAATGCCAAGCTCGGAGTTGGAGCTGCGCTGCCACTTCAGGTCAGGGTTGTAGTTCATGCGGTACGGCTCGGTGTAATAGACATACGCCGCAGTGTTCCCGTAGGATGCGCCGAAGGTCCGGATGTCGCGGTACTGCTGCTCCGGGAAGAGGATGTAGAACGAGGGCAGTTTCTCGGAGACGCCCCAGCCTCCTCGCAGCGAGACGGCGTCAGTCAGCTTCCATTTGAGGTTGAACCTCGGCGAGAGGCTGCTCACGTCCTTGTACTGAGTGCCCTTCACAAAAATGTTTTCCAGCCTCAGACCCGCCGAGAGCCGGAGCGAGGTCCTGCCCACGGGAACAGTGAGATTGTCTTCGAGATAGGCCGCGACATTGTGGAGGAATGGATAGCCGGAGTAGGGTCTCGGGCGGTAGCCGTCCGCTGCGAGGGCCGGATCCTCATAGTACTCCCCCTGTCCGGCGTTTCCGTTGGCCTTCCACTGCACTCCGGCCTTGACATGATTCTTCACCCCGCCCCGGCGCCTGAACCATTCATACTTCAGGGACGCGGCGAAGTCAAGCTCCTTCGAGTCCACAATCCTGTCCGTCATGTAGGAGCTCGGCAGCATGGTCGCGAGAAAGTAGCCCGTCCCGGTCGCGTGCACCGCCGGCTGTCCCGTGGCTACGGAGGAGATGAAAGCGTGGTCGTGCGTGAGATTATCGTTGTAGCTGACGCTGCCATCAATCTTGAGATTGGTTATCCAAGGGAGGTTGAGCAGCCATGTGAGCGAGGTGTTCGCCCTCAGGACATTGTCCCTGCCCTTCGACCAAGAGCCGGAGTAGGCGTCAGGGTCGTCCTTGGAGTTCATCCCGCCGAGATTCCCGGTGACTCCGGCCTCGAAGCGCAGGACCTTCGCGAAGGTGTTGGAGTAGCTGAGCGAGAGCCCGCGCCTGGTGTAGCTTTCATAAGGGGAGGTGAGTTTCTTCGTCGCCCGTGTCCATTCCCCGCTGGCGTTTATCACTCCCCTGTCACCCCCGAGGTCGAAGCCCTTGGAGGCCGACAGCTGATATGTCCTTGGATTCACGGCCATGGTGACGTTCCACGGCGTGCGGCCCTTTCTGGTGTTGATTTTCACCATTCCGCTGTTGAGGTCGCCGTATTCCGCCGAGGGCACGCCTGTTATCACCTCTATTGACTCTATGTTCTCGACCGAGATGTTCCTCGTCCCGCTTCCCGCAGGCTGGGCGAACGAGGCGTTGTTCCCGACGCGCACCCCATCGACTTCGAGGGCTGTTCCGAACGCAGCGTTGCCCACAGCCGAGCCCCCGTCGCGCAGGGAGAGGACATTGTTGGTAGTAAGGTCCGGATTTATGGTCTTTCCGCCGGGCAGAAGAGTGCTCACGTCGGTGATGTTCGACATCTGGAGGTGTTCGAGCGCATGGGTTCCGAACGACATCACCGTGTTCATGTCGTCCTTTTTCCTTTCGGCGGACACCACGACCCCGTCAAGAGCCAAGGTATTAAGCGGCAACGCAACATTCAGCCCGGTGATGTCCTTATCCAGTTTCACTTCAAGGCTTTTCTCCGCATATCCGAGGCACGACACCTTTATAATATACTCCCCCGCCTGAACCTTCTCGAACAGATAGTTCCCGTCCGTGTCCGAAAGAGTCCAAAGTCCTGTCCCGTCTATGTTGAATATGACTCCGGCTATAGGCTCACCGCTCTGAGCGTCAGTGACTCTGCCGGAAATCGAAAAATTATGCGGCGCAGCATATGCAAGCGATGAAACCATCAGCGCAACAAATATTATCAGACACCTCTTCATATTGAGTTTTCATCGTTTTTCAAAATCCACAAGACGCAAATATAATTATTTTTGCATAAATTTGTAAGATTCGGGCATCACTGTCATCTCGAACGGCAAGGGGGGAACGACAAAACGGATTCATTGAAAATGAAAGAAAATATTTGAAACACATGAACATAAGGAAAACTTTATTTTGCGGAGTCATGTCTCTGACGGCGATGATTTCGATTGAGGGATATGCGTGCAGCAACATTCTCGTGACAAAGGGAGCGAGCACCGACGGGTCGTGCATGATTTCGTATGCCGCTGATTCACACCAGCTTTACGGCGAGCTCTACTACCTGAAGGGCGGCTTCTGGGACAAGGGAGCGACGAGGGACGTGACGGATTGGGACACGGGGAAGTTCCTCGGACGGATTCCGCAGGCGTCCGTGACCTACCAGAGGGTCGGGAACATGAACGAACACCAGCTGATTGTGGCTGAGACGACCTACGGCGGACGCTCGGAACTCTGGGATTCCACAGGTGTAATGGATTATGGTTCATTGATATACATCGCCCTCGAACGGGCGACGACGGCGCGGGAGGCGATTGACGTGATTGTGTCCCTCGCCAACGAATACGGCTATTACTCCGAAGGCGAGTCGTTCTCGATTGCCGACCCGGATGAGGTCTGGGTGATGGATCTCATCGGAAAGGGAACGAAGATGGAGGACGGCAGGAATGTCCGCAAAGGAATAGTATGGGTGGCGCGAAGGGTGCCGGACGGCTACATCTGCGCCCATGCCAATCAGGCACGAATCAGCACCTTCCCTCTCAATGACCCGGAGAACTGTCTCTATGCCCCGGACGTGATTTCGTTCGCCCGCGAGAAGGGCTGGTTCGACGGCAAGGACAGCGAGTTCAGCTTCTGCGACACCTACGCCCCGCTGGATTTCAGCGGGATGAGAGCCTGCGAGGCGCGCGCATGGTCGGCGTTCAACATTCTCTGCAAGGGAAAGTTCACCTTCGAGGACGAAAATGGCAGGGAGGTCACCCGCGACGCTTCGGACTATCTCGACTACGCGATGGGCTACGACAAGACAAAGCGCTTCCCGCTGTTCGTGAAGCCTGCGGAGAAGGTCTCCGTGAAGGATGTCGCCGACGCGATGCGTGACCATTTCGAGGGCACGCCGATGGACATGACTCAGGACATCGGGGCCGGCGGCAACGCGCTGCCCTACAGATGGAGGCCGATGAGCTTCGAGGTCGATGGGAAGACCTACATAAACGAGAGGGCAATGGCGACCCAGCAGACAGGGTTCTGGTTCGTGGGACAGAGCAGAGGGTGGCTGCCGGATGCCGTGGGCGGCGTGATATGGTTCGGATGCGACGATGCCGCGACTTCATGGCTCACCCCGATTTATACGAATACGCAGGAGGTCCCCGAGTACTTCCGCGAGGGCAACGGCGACATTCTGCACTACTCCGCGACCTCAGCTTTTTGGATGTGCAACCGCGTGGCGAACGCCTGCTACAAGGCCTACAACATAATGGCTCCGACGGTGCGTGAGGCCATCGACGAATGGGAGACGACGCAGATTGCAAGGCTCGCCGAGAATGACGCGAAGGCGATGGAAATATATAACCTCGAGATCCAGAAGAAACGGAAAATTGTCAAAAGGAACGACAGGAGGCCGAAGGTCACCGACCCAATCCCACAGACAAAGGCACTCGTGACGGAGTTCTCGGTGAACACGGCGCAGGAAATTTTCAGCAAATGGGTTGCTATGGAGGAATTCCTCTTAGTCAAGTTCATCGACGGCAACGTGAAGGCGCAGAACCCCGACGGCAGCTGGGTCACGAACGGTTATTCTGACAAAATCCCGGACAAAATCCAGTGGCCGGGCTACACCGAAACCTGGAAACGGACGGTAGCACGAGACCACGGCTCCGTAATCGAGGCGAAATAAACTCTCCAGCATTCTTTTGCCTCACCCTCTCAAGGAATCTGAAATTATAATCGCAAATTATATTCAACTGGTATAAAATGGCCAAGAAGAATCAGTCAGGCAGACTGACAGAACAACAGAAGGAGTCCCATGGCGTCGTGGGAATATTTGGAGAAGAAGCCAAACTGCATGACATTACTGTCGGAAGAATTTCTCATTTTGTCATCAAACAACTTGAGAAGGATTTTCCTAAGCTCACATTTCGTTACAGAGCCAGCGTAAAGAAAGAAGAAATCAATGAAGCATTAAAGGCAATAGACCCCGAATTAGGGCAGACTCTTTTCGTAGAAAATTCCAGCATCATTCCTGACGGAGGAATCATAGAAGTAAAAGATGATGTCGGAAAATGGAGAATTGTACTGGTGTCAGAAGCTAAGCATCAGGGCAAAGACATCGAAAACATAAGAAAAGGAGTCCTCGTCGGCAAGAACAACGATCAGGATTTAATGGCTGCCGGCAATGCCATAGAAAGGTCGCATAAAAACATTTCGGAAATTGCCAATCTAATGCTTTCTGAATCATATTTCCCATATGTCTTATTTCTGGAGGGCTCGAATTTCTTGACTGAGACAGTTTCGATTGCAAGACCTGACGGCAGAATTGTCACATTAGAATATAATTCAGGAATGCTTAACAGACTTGACAGGCTGACTTCCGCAAATTATGGAATGCCAATCAACACCAATTTATGCAAGAATAAGTTTGTCAAGCACAAGGATAAGACCATAATGCTTCAGGCGACATCCATATACACCCAAGGCAATGGAAAAAGATGGAATGCGAAAGAAATGTTCGGCATAATGCTCGACATCGCGAAAACATCTCTTCAGGTATTAGGCAGCGACATTTTCAATCAATTAACTCAAAAAGCTGATTAGATATGGGACGAAATGCCACAAATGAATTGCTGCAGAAGGCAAAGAGGCTGAAAAGCGATGAGTTCTACACACAGCTTTCAGATATAGAAAGGGAGCTGCAATACTACAGAGAGCATTTTCGGAACAAAGTCGTCTATTGTAATTGCGACGACCCGAAAACGAGTAATTTTGTCAAGTATTTTCTGCTGAATTTCAAAGAACTTGGTCTGAAGAAGCTAATCGCATCCTGCTATAAGGAACAAGCGAACGATTTGTTCAGCACAGAAACGGGATGCAGCGGTTTTTTTTATGAATATAACGGAGAGGTCGGCAATAAGCCGAATCCATCCACTATTACTTATTTCCATGGTGACGGGGATTTCCGTAGCCAAGAGAGTATTCGTTTGCTGCAACAATCCGACATTGTTGTAACCAATCCTCCGTTCTCTCTATTCAGAGAGTTTGTGGCTCAGTTGGTTAAATATGACAAAAAATTCTTGATTATCGGGAATATCAACGCCATAACATATAAGGAGATATTCAACCTAATCAAAGAGAATAAGGCTTGGCTTGGAATCAATCTCGGCAGAGGCATTTCCGGCTTTATAGTTCCGGAACATTATGAGCTCTATGGCACTGAGGCGCGGATTGACGATTCCGGAAACAGAATCATATCACCGAACAACTGCCTATGGCTGACGAATTTGGAAACATCGCGGCGGCACGAGGACATTAGATTGACAAAAAAGTACACCGGACATGAAAATGAGTATCCTAAATACGATAATTGCAATGGTATAAATGTAAACAAGACACAAGATATACCGGTGGACTATGCCGGATTTATTGGCGTTCCTATTACATTCCTGCACAAATTTAATCCGAGTCAATTTGAGATAATCAAATTCAGGAAAGGTGATGACGGGAAAGACTTATCCGTTAACGGCAAATGTCCGTATTTCAGAATACTAATAAAGAACAAACGGCTGCAAGTAGTTTGATTACAAATAAATCTGATATAAAATGGCTACAAAATCAAGATTCTTAAGGAACTGGTCCAAGCATCTGCTTCAGTGGGGCGTGCTGGCCTTGCTTATTCTCGTGCTGACGGGCGTGGTGAAATTCGGGACTGAAAAGCCCGACCCGGAGGCATGGTGCCCTATGGGCGGACTTCAGGCGCTCACGACCTACCTTGCCAACAGCACGCTCCCCTGCTCGATGTCTTCGGTGCAGGTGATGATGGGCATTGTGCTCGCGGCGGCCGCGATGCTCTTCGCGAAGCTCTTCTGCGGCTACCTCTGTCCGCTCGGTACGGTGCAGGATCTCCTTATGAAGCTACGTAACAGTCTGGGACTGAAAGGCGTGACGATACGTAACGGAGGCATT
>ERZ808245.1032-NODE-1032-length-11994-cov-3.752324_pt1 | contig 11994 bp, 8 predicted proteins | sample MGYA00521243_ERZ808245 | MGnify/ENA primary metagenome ERZ808245 (study PRJEB31516, sample SAMN03275576) | gut metagenome | biome: mammalia-associated habitat; material: feces | host: Papio cynocephalus | place: Kenya | collected 2012-07-07 ... | reverse complement strand
CAGCTTGACTTGTAAGCCATGAACTACTTCCACCGCCATATGCATTTGAAGCCCATTGCAAATTGTATCCCACTGGAATCTTTGCAATAATGACTGTTGTGAAAATTGCACTTGCATAGGAATTTGTGTAGTGAGTGTAACCGCCAAGCCCCGGACTTGCTTCGCCAGCGGTGGTGATTTCAAGATAATATCCAGTGTTGTTTGGTGCAGAACCTTGAACAACTGAGTGAGTTACTGTGCCGTTACCTTTGTTGTTATATATACTTACACTGTTTGTGCCGTTGAATGATGGGTTTGAATTAAGTGCTTTGCCAAAGGCGTTGTAACTTGCCCCCGAGTTGACTGTTCCGCCTGAGAAAGTCCAACCAGCGAATGTGTAACCCGTTTTGGTTGGGACACCAAATGCCATGGCTTCATCGGTGTAAATTGTGTTGGTTGCATTGCCAGATTTGCCGTTTAGTGTGCCACCATTTAGGTTTGTGGTAACTGTGTATTGGTTTGCATTCCACTTTGCATACAATGTTGCGTTTTTGTAGATGTCGGTGCAGAGGTCAGAGGCAAAACCTGTGTTATAATAATTTTCTCCGTTACCGCCACCACAAGAGCCGTCACCGTAGTAGTTGCTGAATGTGTATCCTACTCTGCTTGGAAGCGTTATTGAGGTTATTTCAGTTGTGCAGGCTTCGTTGGAGTAGAATTTATTTGTTGCATATTTGTAATAGAATGTGTCCGTTCCGCCCGAGCCGCCGTTTTTGTTAAGGGTGATTTTGATTGTGTTTGCAGTCCAATAGGCGTATAGAGTTGTTGCTTTTGCAATATCCCAGCCACGGGTGCATGTGCCGGAGCCGTTAAAATATTGTGTTCCGCCACCGCTCGTTGCACTGTAATAGCCTTGGAAGGTGTAACCCGTTCTACTTGGAATAGAAATTGTGTCCATAGAGGAGCCGAATGTTGCTGTAAGACTATCCGTTCCGCCCGAGCCAGACTGTTTGTCAAAGGTGACGGTGTATTGGTTGGCTGTCCATTTTGCATATGCAGTTGTGCCACCGACCGTTGTCCATGTTATTTGCCCCACGCCAGAAGCGTTGTAAAGTTGCGTTCCCGAGCCGTTTTTGCCAGTGTAATAGCCCGCAAAGGTATAACCCGTTCTGACTGGTGGACTGATTGTTCCCAGTTTGGAGTTGTATGTTGCAGAGGTGGTGCTTGTGCCGTCAGACCCGCCTTGCTTGTCGAGGTTAATTGTATAACTATTGGCAGTCCACTTGGCATAAAGGGTCATGTTGCCCGCCGTTGTGAGTGGTCGTAAGCAAGCACCCGAAGCATTGTAATATTGTGTGCCGCCGCCGTTTGCTGCTGTGTAATATCCGCCAAAGGTGTAACCCGCCCTTGTTGGAATAGTTATATTTGCCGTGCGAGAATAAAACTTAACAGAAAGACTGCTTGTCCCGCCACTTCCACTTTGTTGGTCAAATGTATATGTGTAATTGTTTGGTGTCCATTGCCCATAAAGTTTGGTGTTCTCTGCCTTTATCCAGTTGCCACTTGCGTCTGTGTAGCCAGAAACACTTTTTACTGGCACACCGCCCGCAGTGTAAATCTGCACGCCGCCCACTGGTTGTGTGTAATATCCATTAAATGTGAACCCGTCATAACTCAGTGTCCCCACCCCACCAAGCGCACCATTGTAACTCACACTTTTTGTGATGTTGGTGGCTTCAGCGATGGTGTAATCTCTGAAATAGAAATCACCTGTGCAATCTCTAACATACATAAATGCAGTTGCTTGTATAACATTTGATGAAGTAACCGCTGGGTATCCAGTCGCACATACTTGATGATAAAAAACGTCAGTCCAACCTTTGTTGCTATACCCAGAAACTCCTCTTGAGCCTACAACCGAATACCATTGTCTTGTCCCAGAACTATCAGTGTAATAGCCATCAGTATAAAGCATTGCAGTTGGATTTGTCGAACCAGCAACATAATTTACAACTTTGCTCTTAATTCCAACAATGTATTCCGTTCCTATTTTAATTCTATCCAAAATTGATTGATAAGGAGCGGTTGTTGTTGACATTGCACCCACTATCTTTACACAACTAAGCCCGTCTTGTGTCGCAATTGTTGTTCCGCCAAGTTGGTTCCAACTCTTAAGTTCCCCCTCGGTTGTAAGCCCGCCGCCATACAATATATTCTTGTTTTCATACAATGTGACGGTGTAGTTGTTTGGCGTCCATTGAGCAGTAAGGGTGTGGTCACCGACAATCGTATTTCTAGTTTCTGGTGTGATATACCAACTTGTTGCGGTATATTTCCCTTTATACAAAGCAAGCCCGTCCCAAGTCTGCACAGTTCCAGCATCAGTATATACAGCAACTCCAATTTGAAACTTCTTTACAGAACTGTTTGTAATAGAAAATGTTTGTGTGTCATTTGCGCCGATGTTAGCCCAATAGCAATGATAATACTGATTCCATATCCAGCCTGATATTGTAATTTCAGTTCCATCTATGTAAGCACCATTTGAATCTAATATTCTAAGAAGAATTCTTCCAGCAACACTGCCTGGAGTAACTGTATATAAGTCCCCAGTTGTGTAATCATACATTTTGTTATTTATAATTCCAGGGCTACCCGAACCAGACGATGTAACTTTAAGCACATTTTTATTAACTATAAGTGAGTTTTTTGTTCCCAAAACTGCAGTGTAATCGTTGGCTGTTGCTGGAATAAACAAATTTGCCGACCAACCATCAAATGTATACCCCGCTCTTGTTGGGGTTGGGAGGACGGCGTAATATTCGCCGAGTTGCATTTTGAACCCCGCACAAGCGGAGCCGCCGTTGGAGTCCAAGGTGACGTAGTATTCTGGTCGGGTGTAATCTATTTTGACCACACTTTGCACACGTTGTTGCCCTGCGCAAAACAAAATTCCCGCACAACAAAGAGCAATGACAATAAAGCAAAAAGACATGGAGATAAATTGCAATCTTCTCCATTTTTGACGTTTAAAGTATTCCTTTTTATACTTTTCTATTTGCTCTGTTTGGTTGTCCATGGGTTTTCCAAATACGAGTTGTCGCAAATCGACTTTTAATAACAAAAAAAGACAAAAAACTTGATATGTAAGCAGTCTTTTATATAGTCTTTTGCAATAAATTATTTATGTTGCATAATGTGACAAAAGTTGTTATATTTCGACATAAAACAACACTCTTATATTAAATAATTTATAATACACTAAAATTATATGAGTAGAATTCTACTTTGTCAAGTTTTTTTAGTAGAAATCTACTAAAATTATGTTGATTATGGAACTGAGCAAAAGATTAAAGGAACTTAGGAAAGAAAAAGGAATTTCTCAGCGGGAGTTAGCAAGTGAAATTGGTGTGACGCAAAAAGCGATTGACTTTTGGGAAAAGGAGATAAATGAGCCAAAAGCGAGTTATGTTGTGGCACTTTGCAAGTATTTTGCCGTTCCAAGTGATTATTTGTTAGGACTTATTGATTAACGACAAAAAACACCGACCTCTGTCGGTGTTTTTAAAAACCCATAAAATATTTTACTCTTCCACTTTTTTGGCTCTTGATTTCTTAGGTTTTTCTTCAGTTTCTGTTGGTTGTTCTTTGCTTTCAGATGCTGCTTTTGCTTTGTTAAGGAGCAAGTTAAGACGAGCAATCTTTCTGCTGGCTGTGTTTGCATGAATAACACCCTTGCTCTTTGCAGAGTCAATGTAAGATGTTATGTCAACAAGCATAGCTTCTGCCTTTTGAACATCTTGACCAACAACAACTCTGAAATTCTTAATCATTGTTGCCATTGTGGACTTGACATATCTGTTTTCTTCCTTTCTTCTAGCGGAAACTAAAACCATTTTCTTTGCTGATTTGATATTTGGCATTGCTAACTCCTTTTTAATACTCGTCAATTCTAGCATATTGAAATTTAATTTGCAACCCTTTTTTCAATCTTTTTTAACAAAATTTTTACAAACTTCAAACAATTTTGCCATTTCGCCCCAATTTTAGCCATTCAATATGCTTGCCACAAGGTAGCCCACTGCATTTTTGGCGTCCATTTCCCCACTTTTTGTTGCATATTCTGTTTTTGCACACAAGTCAAACGCTCTTTTAAGTTCCACTTGACTGAAATTTTTAAGTTGTGCTTTGTATTTTGAAATTGCAAACTCTTTTACGCCAAGATATTTTGAAAGTTCTGCCACACTGCAACTGCTCCTTGCAATAAAGAACAATCTTCTGAAATGCGACTGCATGGTGGATATGATTTTTGAGGGTTGTTCCTTGTTTTTTAGCATTGCGTCAATAAGAGCAAAGGCTTTATCCCCATTTTTCTCACTTATAGCGTTTGTTAGGTCAAAAATTACATATTCAAGGTCTTTTGTGACGTAATTTTCCACATCTTCTGCCCGAAGTGTTGCTCCCGAGCCGATTATTGCCGATATTTTGTCAATTTCTGTGTCGAGTTTGGTGATGCTGTTGTTGCAATATTCGACAAGTTTCAAAACTGCCGCCCTGTCTGCCACAATTCCTTTTTCATTTAGTTTGCTTTCCACAAAGTTGTTCAAAAACGCTGGACTTGGCTTTTCGCAATCGATATTTTCAACTTTCCCTTCAAGGCTTGTAAAAAACTCACTTTTCATTGTGGAAAAGAACACAAGACAAGTTGTTGGGTTTGGTTTTTCAAAGTATTTTAGGAAAATTTTTCTTTCACTTTCGTTTTTCTTGCCCAAATAGTCGTGGACAACAACCAATCGTCTTGCATCACAAAATGGCAAAGCTTGGCAACTTTCAACAATCGCCCCCGCACCCCTTGTGTAGTCGTCCATAAAGACGTTTTTATTAAAGTCTGGCAAAGTGATATTCAAAGTCTTTTCGATTTTTGATAAAGCCCCAACAGTCAGCAAACTTTCGCCACCGTTTATAATATACACACTTCCTACACCCATTTTTAGTTTGTTATCCAAATCTTCGTATCTCATAATTTCTCCTTAATTATACTCTAACCCATAAAAAAGCAATATTTATCCGCATTTTTGTGCCAAAAAGACACCACTCGGCAAACTCCGATGGTTTATTCTTGCTTCCTCGCCAAAGAACTCCAAATCTGTCATAAATAGCGAAAAAGATATGCACAAAACTATGACCATGGCAACTATTGCCCTAGTCCTTCCGTCTACCACCAAATATTTGCTCCCGCACCACAAAAGAGCCATGTATAAAACTATTGAAAGCACATTTACGCCGTTATACTCAATGCTACTTCCCGGCAGTGAGATAATCAATTCATTGAAATACACAAACAAGTCAAAGAGTATCCCTGGTGCTTTTAGAATGAACCCTAGTGACGGGATTATCATAACAATTATGTTGCAAACAAACAAAAATGTGTAAAAAAGAGTGAAAAGTGGAATTAAAAACAAGTTTGCGAGCATTGTCCAAGTTGTGACGCAGCCAAAGTAATAAAACATTATTGGAAGCACTCCAATTTGGGCGGAAAGAGATAGTTTTGTGACATTCCAAAACTCTTGCATAAAAGCACTTTTGAACTTGACAAAGCCAAAAATTCTTGACATTGTAATTATGCCAAAAACCGCTGCAAATGACAACTGAAACCCCACTGCAAAAAGCATTGTTGGCGAGAAAGCTAGCAAGATTATCCCCGCAAGGCTTAGGGCGTTTAGCGAGTCATATTTCCTTTCAAAAAGTTTGGATAACAAAAGGCAAATTGACATTACACTGGCTCTTGCGACAGACGGTGTGAAAGAGCATAAAACGCAGTAGCCAAGCAGAAATCCAGAGATTAAAAAGAACTGAACTTTGCCACCAATTTTGAGTTTTGAGAGAAGCCACGCAATAGCCGCCACAAGAAGCCCCACATGCAAGCCAGACACAGCAAAAAGATGCATAACACCACTTTGCTTAAAACTATCCAAATCATGCGTTGGCACCGTTGCCCTGTCGCCATACAAGATTGAGTAACAAATGTTGCCATTCCTTTCGCCTAGGTTCTTTACCAAATAGTCAAGGTTGTTCTCATGAAAACTTTCAATTATATTCTTATCGACCTCAACCTTAACAGGTGTTGAATCTGATGAAACATACATTTTATACTTGTTGTCACTGTAAAAATTATTTTTTCTATCCGAATCCGAATTCTTTTTGTTGTTTTTTACAATTTTCCCAACAAAAGCAATTCTGTCAAATCTCTTAAACTCAAATAGTGGCGACGAGCCGTTGACAAATATTGAGCCGCCATCCTTAAGCTTGCATGCTTCCGAATTTTCATCCTGCTTATACTCTAAATCTCGAAAATAATATAAATAATCACCAGAACTTGTCATGCTGATTTTATCCAGTGTGGCAACAATAACTACCTGACCACTAGGCAAAACACTTTCCTCAAAATTCTTAACATTTATGTATGCATACACCGACACGCCGCACAAAATTATGAAAGATATGCCAAGCAGCACAAAGCGTTTTTTTATTCCGCAATACAAAAAATATGCAACGGGAAAAACTAGCAACACAAGATATATTTTGTCGCTATATGCCCTCACCGCTCCAAAAATACACAGCATAACAAGCAAAAAGAGGAAGAATATTGCCCTAAAATTACATATTTTTCTAAATTTCGTCATCATTTTCAAAACTACTTTTTCATTTTACACGACTTAAACAAAATAGTCAAAATATTTTTTTTGAAAAAAAGTTGACAAATCTATTGCTTTTTCTTTTTAACTTTGCTATTATTATCTCGGTTGCAAAAGCAATCGCTTGCCATCATAGTATAATGGTTAGTACACTGGCCTCTCACGCCGGCAATGCGGGTTCGAACCCCGCTGGTGGTACCATATTTCTTTGTGAAATAATATCCGCAAGTTTTCTTGCAAAAGTTGAGGAGGACAAAATGGATTATCAACCAGACTTACCTGGGATTGATTGGGACCAAGCCTGCAATCCAGACCAACTTGAATTTGATCTCACATATGATTCAGACAGCGATGAGGAATAAACAAGGCTTCGGCTTTGTTTATTTTTTTTGTATAATTTGCCCATTGAAATGCCCCACAAAGTATGATAAAATTTAGAAAACTTGGAGGGGTTATGAAAAATCTTTCACTTTATGATGTTGAACTTTTAAGACCATTTGTTGGAATTCCAAACGACATATCGTCCGTTACAAGATTTCCTGAAATGGCAGAATCATATGCAAAACTAAAATCCGTTGTGCCAGACGATATGAGCCACATGGAATCTATTGTGCTTTCAAAATATGTCCGCACAAAATCTCTTGTAGAAAGCAAAATTTCTGCATGGATAAGCAAAATGTCAAAAGAATCTATGGAAGAATTTAACACCACCATAAGGCTGTTTATTTACTCCTACAAATCTGGCAATCACGAACATTTTGCCGAAAATATTGACGACAAGTTCAGTCAAAATGTATATCTTAAATCTCTTGTTAAAGCACAAGAATATGAGGACTTTCTCTATTACATAAGACAACAAAGACTCGATGTCTTTCCACAAGATAGGCTTCATGCCCACAAAGGAATTGAAATTGTTGAGGAATTCTCTGACGGCGAAGAACTTGAATATGACGAAAACGATGACTATTCTTTGTGACAATTTTTAGCAAAATTTTGCTATATTTTTGATAATTTTTTGATAATTTTTTGATAATTTTTTGATAATTTTTTGATAATTTTTACATAAAAAAACCTTCAAATTTGAAGGCTTTTTTGCTTTTTATTCTGGTTTTTCCACTGGAACAAGTTTGATGTGAACGTCCTCTAGTTGTTGTGGGAAAACTTCGTTTGGAGCGCCCATAAGTGGGTCTTGAGCAGACTTATTAAGTGGGAATGCGATAACTTCCTTTATGCTATCTTCGCCGCACAAGAACATAAGAAGTCTGTCAAAGCCAATGGCTGCGCCAGCGTGTGGAGGTGCGCCATAACGGAAGGCGTTGTAAAGTGCTGGGAATTTGCTTTCCACAACATCTTGCGAGTAACCTGCAATTCTAAAGGCTTCGACCATAATTTCTGGATTGTGATTTCTCACTGCCCCACTTGCAAGTTCAACACCGTTTAGAACGAGGTCATATTGATAAGCCAAAATGTCAAGTGGCTTTTTGTTTTTCAAGGAATCCATTTCGCCTTGAGGCATGGAGAATGGATTGTGTGAGAATTCCACCTTCCCTTCGTCATCTTCTTCATAGAATGGGAAATCAACAACAAAGCAAGGCTTAAAGCAAGTTTTGTCAATAAGGTCAAGTCTTTCGCCAAGTTCATTTCTAAGAAGTCCTGCAAGTTTCATTGCTTTTATTCTCTTTACATCAGCAACGATAAATATTGTATCGCCAGCGACAAGATTTAATTTTGCGTTAAGTTTGCCAAAGTCATCTTCGCTGAAGTATTTTGCAGCAGGGCCGCTTAAGGCTTCGCCGTCATATTTAAGATAGACAAGTCCGCCAGCACCTTGAAGTTTAAGGAAGTCGGTGACTGCGTCAAAAAATCTTCTTCCCATGTTGTTTGCTTGGGCTTTTATTGCAAAAATATTTTTGCCACTGATAACAGAAAAGTCGTGAGATTTGAATTCGTCAGTCAAATCAACAAGGACAAGAGGATTTCTGAGGTCTGGCTTGTCTGAGCCATATGTGAGCATGGAATCCCAGAATTTTATTCTTCTGAATGGTGGTTTGTCAACAGATAATGTGCTGAAGTGTGTGAGTGTGTTGTAAAGCACTTTTTCCATAACATCTAGGACGTCTTCTTGTGTTGCGAAACTTAGTTCGAAGTCAAGTTGATAGAACTCACCTGGGCTTCTGTCTGCACGAGCGTCTTCATCCCTAAAGCAAGGAGCAATTTGGAAATATCTTGTAAAGCCGCTGAGCATTAGAAGTTGTTTGAATTGTTGTGGACTTTGTGGCAAAGCGTAGAACTTCCCTGGGTTAAGTCTGCTTGGAACGAGGAAGTCCCTTGCCCCTTCTGGACTTGACGAGGTGAGAATTGGAGTTTGAATTTCCAAAAATTCAAGTTCCCTCATTTGCTGACGCAAAAATTCAAGAAGTTCTGCTCTTAAAACGATGTTTTTCATGTTTTTCTCGTTTCTTAGGTCGAGATATCTATATTTTAGTCGAGTGTTTTCATTTTGGTCACGCGCTTTTAAAATTTCATAAGGCAAGACCTCACTGCACAGTCCCAAAATTTTGACACTTTTTGCCAAAACTTCAATTTCACCCGTTGCCATGTCGGAGTTAATGTTCTTTTCGCCTCTTGAGCGGACAAGTCCTGTTATGGTGACGGTGCTTTCACGAGTTAGCCCCTCGACAAGTTTTTCATCTTCCACAAAAACTTGCACAACGCCGCTTTGGTCACGAATGGTCAAAAATGTTAGACCGCCCATTTTTCTGATGTTATTGACCCAGCCAGCAACTCTGACTTCTGCCCCAATGTGTTTTGCGTTCAAACTTCCGCACATATGGCTTCTATAAATGTTATTTTTCAAACTAATCATAATTTTCCTCTTTAAACGTGTAATAGATTTTTTATCCGAATGAATTATATCATTTTGGGAATTTGTTGTCTATATTTTTTTTATAAAAAGCGGGCAAAGTTTTAAATAATTTTTCTTCATAGCATAAAATCTTCTTGCTAAACACCCATTTTAGCCAAAAAATCAGGCATTTTTGTGCAAGAAATTGCATTTATTTGTGCAAACTTACAATAAATTGGCAACCCATTGACAAGAAGTAAAAAATGATATATAATACAGTCATAAAAAACATAGGGGGAAAATATTATGGGAGAAAAAAAAGAAAAAAAGGCTACAAGTTCAATCACAAATAAGGCTTCAAGAAGAGTTAAACAAGGCTTTATGACTGCTAGTGCTGGTGCATTTTTTGTAGGTGCTATTGCAAGTGCTGTTTTGGGTGGTGGCAAGTCTAAATCAATAGATGAAGAAGCACTTGAAGCATTTAACGATTTTAGCAAACCAAGTCACACTCAAACTGTTCAAGGCGAAACATCAGTTGATGTTATCGTTGCCCTTCCAACCGCTCCAGCAACAACTGAAAAGGTTGAAACAGAACAAGGAGTTGTGGAGGTTAAGACTCAAGAGGTAGTTACAGAGGAAAATCAGCCAGCTCTTATTATCAATGTTAAAACTGAGGAATCAAAGGAAGATAAGATTGCTAAATACTTGCAAAGTCGCAAAGAAGAAAAAATTGAAACAAAAACTGAAACAACTCAACATGTTTCTGCTGAGGAAATTATTGACAACTTCAAATTAATACGTCAAAATAATACCGCTCAATCAACAGTTAAAAATGAAGAAAAGTCAACTGGAGATGTTTCAAAATCTACAACAGAGAACAAAGTTATTGCACCAGAGATTAAAGATGTTGAAGAGTTTATTTCATCAAATCAATCAACAACTCTTCCTTCTACAAGCAAACAATCAAGCGGTAAAATTGAGGATGCAATAAAAATTGACTTTTCTTTGTCTAAAGACATAAATTATGAAAGACTAGCAGAAGATGAGGCTAAAACCTCAAAAATTGTTACTGTTCCAAAAGACAAAGGCTTGATGTTCTCATTTGCAGCGGGTCCTTCCCTTGTTGTTTCTGGGAATGGGCTTAACTTTGACCTCGCAATGGGGCTTGCTCTTAGCGTAAACCTTTCTGAACACACGCAATTCTACACATCAGTGGTTGCTGGCACGGGTATTCCTCTTGGAAAGAACGCAACATTTGGTGACTTCTTAAACAACGGGGCTGCTGTTGCAAGTGCTGGAATAAAAATTACATGGGGCGGAAAGAATGTTAAATACTCTCCAGACCTTTCAAGTGTATCTGGGGCAATTAAACACAATGTAAAACTTACTCCAAGTAACCCAAGCAATCCAAACACACCAGTTACACCAGATAATCCAACAGGCGGCAAAGGAAATATCTCATATGACACAGGTCATTATGATGAAACTCCAAGCAATGGAAATACATCAATTGGTGCAGACCAAGGCAATACAAACCCAAGCAACCCATTCCCAGACAATGACTCATTTGGCTTTGATTTTGAAAGATAATGGGAAAATGTAATTAGTCAAAAAACACACAAACTCCCCCGTTTGTGTGTTTTTTACTATCATATTGTTAATCTTTATTGAGTTCATTTGCAATATAGTCTAAGGCTGACACTTTGTCTTTTGGGTCAAACCAATACACATCATCAAAACCCCTAAAAAATGTGAGTTGGCGTTTGGCATAGTGTCGTGAGTCTTGTTTTATTTGCTCTTTTGTTTCTTGAACGGTCTTTTTGCCGTCAAAATAGTCAAAAAACTCCTTATATCCAATGGCTTGCATGCTTTGGCTGTTTTTGCTTACTTTGGGAGTATCCAAAAGGGCTTTTATTTCGTTCTCTAACCCCATAGAAAACATATTCTCGACTCTTTTATTGATTCTGTCATAAAGCACTTCTCTTGGTGGGTTTAAAGCGACAAAAATGCTATCATAAATAGGTTTTTCTCCTTGTTTGTGGCTTGATTTTGGTTTCCCCGTTATTTCACAAATTTCAATGGCTCTTATCACCCTTTTTGTGTCATTTATGCTTATTTTTTCACAAGAGGCTGGGTCAAGAGTTCTTAATATTTCAAAAAGATATTCTTTCCCTTTCTCTCCCAAAATTTGCTTGTATTTATTTCGAATTTCGTCATTTTTTGGAGCGTTTGCAAAAGAATATGGATACAAAAGCCCACGAATATAAAGCCCCGTGCCACCGACAATAATTGGCAATTTGCCACGGGAAGAAATATCCGAAATTGCTTTTCTGGCAAGGGTGACATATTGCTGAACGCTGAAACTATCCCCCGCCGAAACAACGTCAATCAAATGGTGCTTTGCCATTGATAATTCTTCAGCTGTTGGCTTTGCGGTGCCAATATTTAGGTCACGATAAATTTGCATGCTATCGC
>ERZ808245.1029-NODE-1029-length-12002-cov-22.413660_pt1 | contig 12002 bp, 7 predicted proteins | sample MGYA00521243_ERZ808245 | MGnify/ENA primary metagenome ERZ808245 (study PRJEB31516, sample SAMN03275576) | gut metagenome | biome: mammalia-associated habitat; material: feces | host: Papio cynocephalus | place: Kenya | collected 2012-07-07 ... | reverse complement strand
CCTTCCGGCGCGGCGGCGAACGCCGCGCCGAGCAGGCCGGCGAGGCCCAGCGCAAGCGCGCCGCAAGCGAGACTCTTTGCTTTCGTCATTTGAACTGTTCCGTTCACTCCCAACTCTACCTTCATTTTCTCTCTGGTGTTCCCTTTCACCAGTGTACCGGTCTTACCGGATGCTGATGGCGAAGCCCCATTTGACATATCTTGCCAGGAAAGTCGTCGTGCCGTCTGTGTTCTGGCGCTCGGAAACCTTTCCGCGGAATCCTTTTAGCCTGCCGATTTCAAACTTGTCGCGGAGGCCGCTGGCGGCATTCGCCGTAACCGTGCACAACGCCACCGTGACACCCGACGCGACCTCGCTCTCCGACCGGGAGGTGTACACCTCGAACCGGATCTTCCCGTCTTGGGCGCTTGTGGCAAACGGCTTGTCCGTCTTGACATTCACAAGACCTTTGTCTGCCAACTCGCCTTTTGCGTCCGCATTGAGCGCGATCCGGCACGTTTCGTCAGCCAGCACGATCTGGACGCCATTGAAGGCTTCCGCCGTGAGCGGCTCGATCGAGCCGCCTTCGACCTCCAGGATGTTCTGGCCGGCCGTCGGCGTGTCCGCCTGTTCGGCGCCGCCGAACTTCGCCGCGCCGCCGAGCGCAAGCTTGCCGGCCCCGGTCTTGTAGACCGTGCCCGCCCACGTGGTCGGCTGGAGAATCGTGAACGTCAGGCCGTTGGTGACGGTGAGCGTCGCGTAGTCCCCGAACGACACGCCGCGATTCAGACCCGCCGGTAGCGCCACGTCGTTGCGGAGGAACACTTCGCCATAATGCTTCAGCTCCAGCGCGTCATGCGCGAAGTTCGCGCGACGGCCACCCAACGCGGCGGCGTCAGCCAGGTAGAGGCGACAATGATTGGCGTTCGCGCGGTTCGGGCAACTCACGGTCTGCCCGTCAATTTCGTAGTTCTTGTATTCGTTCGAATTGAGCCCCTTCACGAGAAGCTTGCCGGTCCACTTGACATTGTCGCCCGCCAGTTCCAGCGTCGCGTTCAGCGCATCCTTGTTCTGCGACGGGTAAGTCTGCAGCTCGATGTTGCCGTCGCCGGAGAGCGCGCTTTCCAGCTTCAGGAAAATGCGTGTGCCGTAGATCTCGACGTAGTGCGTGACATCCGCCGAGCCGCCGAGATCCAGCGCGCCCAAGAGACGCATGGTGGCGTACTTCTGCCCGAGTTCGTTCACGTCGCCGATCTGCCGTCCGGCCTGGTCGCACAGGCGGATGCCGCAACGCCCGGCGACGAAGCGCAGCTTGGACACCTCGTAGCCGGGCGTGCCGCTCGACGTCTCCAGTCCCGCCGCGTTCAAATTGAGAGACTTCCCCTTGAACTGAAGAATCTCCGCCGTCGTGTTCGTCGGGAATGCGAGAATTGTCGCCTTCGCCGAATAGGCGACTTCCGAGACGCCGTCGTCGCCCGGGCAACTGCCGTCCGACCAGAAGTTCTTGGCGGACTTGCTTGGCTGCGCGAACTGGAGTTCCGAGCGGTAGCCGGTGTTGTCGGTATTTTCCCCACGGTACTGATTGCTCGCCACGGACGTGTCGCGCGTCGCGACCTTCGCGGGCTTGACGAGGTACAGCGTCTTGCCGCCATCCGCATCGTTGCGCAGTTCCGCCTCGCAAAGCATCATCGTCTCGTTCGCATTGACGAGAACCACATTGCCGAAGCCGAAGCCCGCCGTCTCGGCGGTCGCGGAGAACTTCACGACCGGCCATTCCGTCGCGTCCGCCGCGCCCGACAGGCCGCTGACGTCAATCCGCAGTTTCTCGACCTTGCCGTCGACCGTCAGCTTGCGTTCGGCCGTCGTGCCGACCAGCACAGACCCCGCGTCCATGACGAGGTTCGAGACCGTCGCGCCCGACGTGCCGGTCAGGACAAGCCGCGTGTTGTTCGCGAGCGAGACCGTGCCGCCGACCGTGATGTCCGCGAGCTTGAGCTGGGCGACACACGCCGCCGGCGCGGCCGGGAAGTTCGCGACGCGGAGCGTGCCGTGGAACGCCGCGCCGTCGCCGCTTTCCCAGTTGAAGTTGGCGAGCGTGCAGCCTTCTTTCGCGCCGCCCAGGACGACATAGGCTTTGTCGTCGCCTGTCAGCGTCACATTATAGAGAAAGTAGCCTTGATCCTCGCCGGTCGTGGGAGCCTCAATCTTGACGGCGTTCGGCTTCTCTTCCGTGGAGTAGAAGTTGAACGTGCCCTTCGCCTTGAAATACGCGCCGTACATCGTCAGCGAAGCGCCGGCGAGCAGATCGACCTGACTGCCGAAATCAAAATACGAAGCGCCCGTGCAGCCAAGCGTGGCGGTCTCGGACAGCGCGAGAACTTTGCACGGAAGGCTCGTCACCTTGTCCTGGTCCGGCTTGGCGTAGACAAACTTCGTCGCATACAGGCAGGCGTTCGCGTCAAAAGCGGAAGCCGTTTCGCCGGAAGCGTTTTTCCAATGGCTGGGGTTTGAAAAGGATGGATCAGCCCAGCCTTCTTGTCGCTGCGTCCAGTAGCCCGTCGTGTCGTACGTGCGCGTCTCCGGGTTCCAGCCCGCCGCCTGCGCACAGCCGATCGCCAGCGCACCGGCGGCCAGCACGAAATGTTTCCTGTAGTTTGCTTTCATTGTTTGTTCTCCTTATTTGGCGTTTTCGTAGAATTTTCGGCTGACGTTCACGCAATCCGGGATGTTCCGGAACGTGACGTCCTTGAGGTCCTGATTGGGTCCGGTCTCCGAAACCCAGACCGTGACGTTGTTCGTTGCGCCGTAGACCTTGACCCCGTCGAACGCGATGCGTTCGAACAGAACCTCCTTCCCCGGCACGGGCGGCAAGGGCTTGCCGTCATGTCCTTTTGGACGGGCGGCCCAGATGCTCGCCAAGGCGTTCTCCGTCTGCGGCTCCCGCACGAACCGCGCATCATGACGCGCCTGGTACTGCGCCTTCCAGCGCGGCAGGAAATCGACCTCCAGGTTCTCGTAGCGGATGTTGCGGAAGACGGTCGCCAACGAAGAACGCGACTGGATGCTGCAAGCCGTACCTTCGACGCCGACGATCTTCACGTTACGGTAAAGGACGTTCTCCACGAGCGGATTCGCCGTGCCGCCGTCGTAGATGATCTCGAGCGCGCGCCCCCAGTCGCACCACAGCACGCAGTTGTCGACGAGAATGTTCCGCGTGGGACCGCTCGCCTCCAACGTCGCCCGCAGGACGATGCAGTCGTCGAACGTGCGGAAGAACGAGTTGCGGACGGCGACGTTCTCGGACGACGTGATGTCGATGCCGTCCGAGCAGTACCGCCATGCGCCGACGACCTTGACATTGTCGATGTCGATGTTGCTGCTGTGTCCGCGCACGAGCATCGTCCAGCGCGCGGGATCGCGCATGACGACGCCTTCCACCGTGACGTTCGTGCAGCCGTAGAGCGTCAGGCAGTTCAGCGACCGCGCCGCCGAATCGTCGTCGAGCTTCAGGACGTCCTTCACGTATTTGTACGAGGGCGCGTCCGGGTTGCGGTGCAGCCGCGACGCGTCTATGACGCCGCGCCCCGTGATCTTGACGTCGCGGACGCCGTAGGCGTAGATCGTGCCGTAGACGATCGCGCCCTCGTCGATGCAGACCGTCTGTCCGTTCGTCGGCGCGATCACGCCGACGTCGTGCTCGCCCGGGCCGAAGTAGATCTCGCCCGGGACGTGCCGGTACTCGAACGGGGGATTGGCGAAGACATACACGGTCGGTCCTTTCTCCCCGAGCTCGACCGAAAACTGCCCGGGACGTTCCACGCCGACCGTCAGGCGGTTGCCCGCCGCCGTCACTCTGCGCGGCTCGCCCAGCGGGCGGATGCGGACGTCCGTCGGCACGTCGCCCGGCAGCTCCAGCGTCACCTTCCCCGGTTTCTCGACGGACACCGAGATGAAGTAGGCGATCTCCGTCTGGCCTTTCGGACGCTGATAGCCCGGCCATTCCCAGTTGAACGGGAACGCCGACACGCGCGCAGGTTGCACGCGCACGAGCCGTCCGTCGTGGTAGGCGCGAAACGGAACCGGACGCGAGACGATGTCGTCGTCCGCGGCGCTGTTCAGCGTGTTCGCAAACCGCTTCCACAAGGGTTGGCCGGACGGCTCCACGAGCCGGCAGTTGGGGACAAGCGCAGCGGCTTCCGCGGCATACGGGTCGGCGCCGTCAACCGCGACGACGACATCGCCCGCACCGGCGGCCCGGCGCAGGGCGGCAATCGTCTCGCCAAACCATTCGGCCGAGCCCGCCGCGCCGCCGCCATGCCAAAGAATTCCGGTGAGAATGCCGTCCTTCATCGCGGCCTTGATGCGCCGGACGGCTCGCGCGAAGTTCGGCGAGCCGGGACGCCAGTCCGCGAGCGTCGATCCCTTGACCGCGCACGGCACGAGCCCGACCGTGTGCAACGGGCCGCTGAACTCCAGCCAGCGCCCAAACTCGATGCCGCGGCTGCAGGCCCGCTGCCACGTGCCGTCGGCGTCGTACACCATCAGCCGCCGCGCGAAAGGAGGCCCCTTCCGCCATGACGCGTCGTCGCCGAACAGCCCGTCCGCGCCCGGCTGTCCCAGCAGCAGGTAGAGGTGTGTCTGCCTCGCCAACGGCATTCCTTCCGGCGGAACTTCGACCGCACACGCCGCCGCGGCGACCGCCAGCGACAGGAGCACGCACCCCAGGCGTCGCCTGCCGATTCTCTTTCTTTCAATCATCTGTGTCTTTCCTTTCTTGTGGTACTGATTGCGCCCGTTCCACCCGGAACATGGCCGTGTCCGGCGAACCGAACGTGAAATCGAATGCCGCGGCGTCCTCGGCGACGATGCGGTCCGACCACAGCTCCGTCACGCGCGACGCGCGGAAAGGAAGCCGGATCGTGCGCCGCCCGCCAATGGCGGCGTGGACGGACAGGAGGCGTCCGTCCGTCGCGACGGGCAGTCCGGCGTCCGCGTAGAAGTGGACGCCCGCCCGCGTCTGGACCTGCCGGAGGAGCGGCATGTCCACGTCCGCATACGCCGCCACATAGGCGATGCGGCAGCCGTTGCGCTCCGACCAGCCGAGGCCCTTCGCGCCGAAGGCCGCCCCGGTCAGCTCGCGCACGCGAGCCACGTCCAGCGTCCGCCCGTCGCTGATGCCGGGCGCATAAACGAACAAGGCCGTCTTCCCCGGCTTGAACACCTCGCGTTCCAGCCGGGCGCGGCGTTCGGGCGTCAGCAGAAACGCCGCGGGGAAAATAAAGAGACGCACCGCCGAGAGATCGGTCTCGCCGATGTCGTCGAACGAATAGGCCTCGAACGCCGCGCCCGTCCGGCTCAGCTCCGAACGCAGACGCTGGTACAGCCGGGGCGTGAAACGGTGCAAATCGTTGATCTGCAGAAGGGACTGCGGATCGACAATCAGCGCCGTGTCCGGGACGAATGTCCGACGCCGCGCTTCGGCCGACCAGATCGCCTTGGCGCGCGCAAGCGTCTTCATCTGCGCCGCCGTGGAGAAGAATCCGCCCCACATGTCAAAGCACCAGAGGGATTCGCCCATGACGATCGCAAAGCCCGTCTCACGTTTCAGCCCCGCGAGAATCTCTTCCTCCGTTTTCCACATCTGGCTTGCGCCGGGCGTGATGGAAGCATGCGGCGACTTGGAGCCCGTCATCCAGTGGTCGATCTCGTGCACCCACGTCTTCCCGTAGCGGCGGCAGGTCCCGTGCACGCCCATGAAGCCCGTGCCCGCGCCCATCGGACGGTCAAAGTAGCTGCCGGGGCTGATGAAGAAGTCGAGGTCGGGCGAGGCGAACACCTTCTCGTAGCCCAGATGCCCGTAGCTCGTCAGGGCGCCGCTCCACAGCTGCAGGATGTAGCCGAAGAAGACGCCGAGCTTGCGCTCCGCCGGGATGACTTCGCGCGCGACTGCGGCGAAGCGGACAATGGCTTCCGCGACAATCTCGTTGGAGAACGCCGCGTAGTCCAGTTCATCTCTTTCGCGCGACGGATCGCGAATGAAGTTGTCGAACGACGCCTGCCGCATGCGATCGGGCGTTGGAACGGGTGCGGGCGCAAGGCCCTTCGCTTTCCGCCAGGCGTCCCACTTCGCCGTCTTGTCTGGCGCGGCCCACCAGTCCGAGACGTCCATCCACTCGGTCGTTTTGCCGCAGGCTAGGACATAGCCAAGCACGCGACCAGCGTAGCGCGATTCGACATGCGCGAGAAAAAGGCGCAGGTACCGTTCTGTCTCGGCGCGCCACTTGCCCGAGCAGAGGGCGTTCGAGAGTCCGCAGAAGGAGTCGTAGCCTTGCGGACCGAGCCGGCGGTACATCCAGTACGGCGTGTTGAGGTCAACGAGGCAGATGAACTTCACCCGGGGATTGACGGCGATTACCTCGTCGAACTGCCGGTCGATCGCCTTTTCGTCAATCGTCCCCCACCACGTCCAGTTCGCCGGATAGGCGCAGTAGGGCGTTCCCAACATATTGTAGGTGTTCGCCGGAAAGAGCGTGACGACATTGACGTCCGCCTGTTCGGCGAATCGCCGCATGGCGTCATGTTCGGGCAGGAACGAGCGATAGGCAAAGAACGGGAACTCGTGCGCCGCCGATGCCACACCGGCGAACAGGAACGCCGCCGCGAGGCTAAGCACCCGTGCACAGGCCGCCGTTACACTATTATAGTGTGTGTGTGGTGGGGGGGGGGGTATGCAAGCGCGCGGAAGTGCGCACATATGCACGCACAGCGGACACTCCGGCGAATCTTTCATCCGCCGCGCAAGCAATTCCTATCCGATCAGTAGATGCTCTCAATTCCTCTGCTCCATTCTCATGTCAAACATTATACCAAAAATAAGCACCCATGCAGATCTCATTTGCGCAGAAAATCTTATAGCCGTTTGCGACGAACAAACCACCAATGACGACTATTGTCGTGTGATGAATCACGAGCAGAGACATGTCCAGATGCAAAGAAGAAGCTCCGCGGAGCCCTCAAAAGAATTCCCTGACGGTCCGCCGGACGGATTCGCATGCACCGTCCGAGACCCTGCAATCGACAGGGGGAGTGATTCTTGGTCGTGTAGAAAATGTAGAATCCAACCTCTCCAAAGGCAGGGAGGGCAGTACCCTGCCGCCCGCGCGATAATGGAGACTTTGAACGGGTCGCAGGGGACTGCGACCCCTACCACATAAAAAGGGGGAGGGGGCAATTCCAAAACCGGCCCGCCTTTGTCCGGGAGCGGAATCCGCGGAGCGTCCAGGCGGAGCGGAGATGCGCCGAAGAAGCTTTGCTTCGAAGGGAAGGTCGCGAAGCGAAATATCCCCCGCCGAAGGCGCCGCGAAGCGGTTGGCTACAAGGGGTGCGAAGCCGACCGCAAGGGCCCGCGCGCAGCCTTTTGAACGCTCCTCGGAGTTTGTTCCCTGCGCTTCCGCGGCCCTCCGCGTCTGTTTTCCGCGGCGTTTTCAGCCCGATTTTCGCCTCCAAAATCGCCCTTTTTTGGCCCCCAAAACACCTCCCCCTCATGCGGTTTGAGGTTCACCGTGGCTAACATTTCGGCTATTTCGCCATTTAGCACAGAAAATGCGCGAATACGGTCGTTTATCGGCTCCAAATGGAGAATCGCCCGAAAAGGGCTCCCGCATGAGGTCAAAAAACATGCGCATGTTAGGGGGTCTCACATGCGCATGTTAGACCCCGTCACATGCGCATGTTCCACCCCGTCACATGCGGAGGGTGTCGGCCGGGTGCCGCGCGAGGGGATCTCGCGGTCCCAACCGGGACCATTCCCTTTTCCCTACTGGGACTCGCCCCGATTGACACCCGGGGCTACCTCCGTTTTCAGCCTAGGGCTACACCCGGTTGGCATCCCGGACCTCACCCGTCTCCTACTCCGGGCTCGACCCGGCAACGCGCCTCTTTTCCGATTCCTTCGTCCTTATGTTTTTTCCGCGTGAGAATATTTGGCCATGCAGAGTTTCAGAAGTATAGACTTGGGCGACGGGACAAGCCTCACGCAAATGTACGCAGAAAAACAAACTCCGGCAGCAAAGGGCTCCCTTGACGGTCTGCCTCTTGGCTTCGCCCTCGTCTCCCACTACCCGCTGACCTCCACTGTGGGAATCCTTAACCCTGTAGAGCTCTGTAGAATATGCAACGGGGCCCCAATGGAAGTGACATTCCACCCGAACAATAAAGAAGGACGGGGATCGTCCATCGATTCCGTCCTTCTTCTCTTGGATCTGCCGTCCATATGGTGCGCCTGGTGGGATTCGAACCCACACACGTTTCCGCACGGGAACCTAAATCCCGCGTGTCTGCCATTTCACCACAGGCGCCCGAAAGTCACTTTCTCTGCAACTTCTCCTTATGCGCGAGGAAAATGCGCGTGCGATCCGCCAGCGTCTGGGCGCTGGGATAGTTTCCGGGACCCGTCGTTTTCCCGAATGCCTCGAGCGCGGCCTTCTGGGCGGACGTCAGATTCTGCGGCACTTCGATGACGACATGCGCGTAGACGTCGCCGGCCGAGCCGCCGCGCAACGCCGGCACGCCCTTCCCGTGCAGGACGAGCGTTTTGCCGTCCGCCGTCTTCTCGGGAATGCGCACGCAAGCGACGCCCGCCGGCGTGGGCACGTCGACCGAGCCGCCCAAGGCCGCGACGACGGGCGAAACGTAGACCTTGACATGCAGATCGCGTCCGTCGCGCTCGAAGATGTCGCTGTCCCGCACGCGCAAAAGCACATACAAATCGCCCGCCGGACCGCCCCGCAGGCCGCCGCCACCCTTACCCGCCAGACGCAGGCGCGAACCGTCGTCCACGCCCGCCGGAATCGTCAGCTCGATATGCTGCGGCTTGGAGACGTAGCCCGTTCCGCGGCACTTGCGGCACGGATGGGCGATGACCGACCCCGTGCCCCCGCACGTCGGGCAAGGTTGCTGGACCTGGAAGAACCCGCTCCCGCCGATGACGTACCCCGTTCCGCCGCACGTCTTGCACGTCGTGCGCCCGACGCTGTCCGCGGAACCCGTGCCGTGGCAGGCGTCGCATTCCGTCGGCAAGGTGATGTCGATCGTCCGCTTGCTGCCGAATACGGCCTCGTCGAAGTCGATTGTCAGCTCGAACGTCATGTCGTTGCCGCGCTCGGGCGCGTTCGGATCCTGCGCGGCGCGCCCACGACCACCGCGGCGACCGCCACCAAAATAGCTGCTGAAAGCTTCCGCACCGCCCCCGCCGAACAGCGAACTGAAGATGTCGCCCAGATCCTGAAAGTCTCCCCCGTGGGAGAAATCGCGCTTGAAGTCGAATCCGCCCGGGCCGAAATTCACGCCTTCGTGTCCGAACCGGTCGTATTTCTCGCGCTTTTCAGGGCTGGACAAGACCTCGTAGGCTTCCGAAATCTCGGCAAACTTGTCCTTCGCCTTGGGATCGTCCGGATTGCGATCGGGATGGTACTTCATCGCCAACTTGCGATAAGCGGACTTGATCTGGTCCGCCGTCGCATCCTTGGACACGCCCAAAACCTCGTAATAATCGCGTTTTTGCGCCATATTCAGCCTCAGGATTCCTTATTTGGGCTTACCTGACGACACGACGACTTGCGCCGCGCGCAGAACCTTGCCCTTGAGCGTCCAGCCGCGCTTGGCTTCGTTGGAAACCTTGCCCTCCTCGATCGAGGGATGCGGAAGGTGGGCGATAGCCTCCATCCGCTCGGTATCCAACGTGTTGCCCACGCTGTCGAACGGTTCGGCGCCATGTTCTTTCAAGGTTTTCAGCAAGGCGTCCAGCACGAGCTGCACGCCCTTGACGAAGGGATCGTCCGCGCCTTTGTCGCCCGTCGCCTTCTCCAGCGCGAGCGCGAGATTATCCACCGTCGGCAGGATGTCCTTCAGGATGTCCGCCTCCGCATAGCGGTATGTATCCTCGCGGTCGCGCGCCGTACGCTTCTTGAAGTTGTCGAAGTCGGCCAAAAGACGCGTATAGAGATCTTTCCAATCCGGCTGGGCTGGCTTTTCGGGAGCCTCCGCGGCGGATTTTTCCTCTTTTGGCTCTTCGGGAAGTTTGGAGGATCCGGCCGTCTTCGCCGCATCTTCCGCGGGCTTTTCGGCAGGCTCTTCCTTCTTGACGTCTTCGCTCATGGTTTACGCCTTTATCTGTCCCGCTTTCGCGAGCATCTTCGCCTCGACGCTCTGGATTTCGGCAAAGCCCTGCGAGCTGTGCGGATTGAGACCGTCCGAAGCTTCCATGGAGCTGTCCGCTTCGTTGTAGATCGTCGAAGCGAGACCCTTGAGGGATTCGAAGAAGATATTGCCCTTGTAAAGGCCCAGCGTGACCTCGGCCGTAGCCTTGTCGGCCCAGACCTGAATCGCCGCGCGGGCCGCCTGGGTGGCCGGGTCGAACCAGCGTCCATCATAGATCTGGTCGCTCACGACGCGAGAGAGATGCTCGAAGAGAACCGTCGAACGGCGATCCATCACGCCCTGGTAGATGTACTTGAGGCCCCACGAGAGGACTTCCATTCCCGGGGCTTCGTAGACGCCGCGGCTCTTCGTGCCGATGATGCGGTTCTCGAGCGCGTGCTTCATGCCGATGCCGTTGCGTCCGCCGATCTCGTTGACCGCGAGCATGACCTTGTAGGGCGTCATCTTCTTGCCGTTGACCGCCACGCAGCGCCCCTGCTCGAACCTGAGGACGATCTTCTCCACCTTGTCGGGCGCCTGCTCGGGCCACACGCCCATCGTGGGCTTCACGATGCGCATGGACGTCTCCATGGACTCCAAGTCCTCCGCCTCGTGCGAAAGGCCGGCGAGGTTCGCGTCTGTGGAATATTTCTTCTTCGTGCCGACGAACGCCACGATGCCGCGATCCGCCAGGAAGTCCACCATCTGCGTGCGGCCGGGGAACTTCTTCAGGAGTTCGCTGTCGCGCCAGGGCGCATACACGCCGAAGGAGGGGTCGAACACGTTGACGTAGCGCTCGAAGCGCATCTGGTCGTTGCCGCGGCCCGTCGCGCCATGCACCAGAACGGTGCAGCCGGCCTTCTTCATCGCCGGCAGAAGCTTCTGCACCGTCACGGCGCGCGCGATGCCGGTCGAATTCCAATAGCCGCCGTCGTACATCGCCTGGCATTTGACCGTCTCGAAGCAGATGTCGGCCATCTCCTTCGTCACATCGACGATCGTCGTCTTGACGCCGGTGGGGGCCATGCGCGCCTTGATGTCGTTGATATCCTTTTCGTCGGGCTGGCCTACGTTGGCGGAGAACGCCTTCACTTTCACGCCCGCGTCCTTCAAGACGCAGCAAATCGTTTTAGAATCCAAACCGCCCGACACGCAGACGCCGACGGTTTTGCCTTTGAGATCTTCAAGCTTCATTCCTATAGTCCTTTCTCAGAACAGGCATAGATTATAGCATAAGCGACGGCGAAAATGCAAGCATAAACTGGGACGGACGGCGATTCGGGGTTTGCCATAATAATGTGTACCGGATTTTCAAGCCTGCACGGTCGACAAATTCCGAGGGGCGACAAAAGACTGCTCTAACGCTTCGTCTGGAAGCTCCACGGGTTCCGCCCCCGGACACAGGCGGACAGCCTTTCCCACAGCCTGCTTTGCCGTCTGGGGTGGGCGCAACGGGCCGCAGGGGACTGCGGCCCCTCCCAAGGGTTGGGGCGGGGGCGCGAAGCCTTGGGCGGAACGCTAGTGCGGCCTTTTGTCGCCCCTCGGAGTTTACTCCATCGGCGAGACGGCTACCCCGTTCCGGTGCAACGGCATCACCGTTCCGGCGCAACGGCATCACCGTTCCGGCGCAACGGCATCACCCTTCCGGCGAAACAGCCACCCCGTTCCGGCGCAACGGCATCGCCGTTCCGGCGCGTTTGGGCCCCGTCTGCGCGTTCCTGGCGGGTGAAACGGGGCGGCCGCCCGCCTCGCCCCCGGTTTTCAACCTCTATCTGACTATTTTACGACAGTTTTCGGTTGAATATGCAAACTAACGGACGTTTTCA
>ERZ808245.1026-NODE-1026-length-12019-cov-12.799231_pt1 | contig 12019 bp, 16 predicted proteins | sample MGYA00521243_ERZ808245 | MGnify/ENA primary metagenome ERZ808245 (study PRJEB31516, sample SAMN03275576) | gut metagenome | biome: mammalia-associated habitat; material: feces | host: Papio cynocephalus | place: Kenya | collected 2012-07-07 ... | reverse complement strand
CCATGTAAATATGCATGAAGTTTATAGCATCTGACAATAAAACCGCTAATAATTCATCTTCGGCATCGTCTGTTATTCCTAATTTAATTTTCATATTAGTTAGATCCATAGAATCTACCACCTTTACTTGCTACTTTTAGCAGATCTCTTAGCTGCCTTAGTAGCTTTCTTAGTTTCTTTATTGTTAGCTGTGTTCTTAGCAGCTTCGTTTTCTTTACGTATTCTAAAAGTAGCTAATCCCATAATTAAGCTCCTGGTTTAGTAGCTGGTGTTATAGTAGCTTTAACTATTTTTGATTCGTCTTCTAAGTATGCTACATAATGTTCATCTGCTACATATACATTAGTTTTGTTTACTATGTCTCTATCAGCTTCAACCATTACATTTCTTTTCATTAATATCTTAACTGCTCCAGCTTTAACTAAGAATGCTTCAGTTGCTTTAACTTTATTAGATACAACTATTCTGCATCCAAATATTCTACCAACTTCACCGTTGATTATTACTGCACCTTCATTAACTTGTACAAAGTCTGGGTCTTTTCTTAATATAGCTAAATGAGCTGGGTTTATTACAGCAGTCATTTCTTCTTCTAAATCTTCACCGAATTTAGCCATCATATCAGATATAACGTATTTATCAAAAGCTTCAGCTGTAACTTCTAATGTAGCTCCTCTGAATGCTTCTGCACAGTCATTATCTACTTTACCAGCTATAGACATTAATAATTGTTTAGCTACTTCATCTTGTGGATTTCCGTATGCAGATAATATAGCTTCGTCTGTTAATCTAACACCTTTACCAGCTTTTTTTACTTTTTTGTCTACTTTAGTAGCAGATAAGTTAGCTATAGTTACATCTGCACCTTCAGCTACATCTTCAGCTAATCCTATGAATGTGTATTTAGGTAAGCTTAATGTATCACCAGGTACACCAACTAAATCATTTCTTACTGCACATAAAGGTGCGAATTTTATTGCGTCCATTAATTTAACGTCTAAGTATTCTGCTAATACTTGAGGGTCTATTAAATTTGCTAATTTTGTTCCATCGTATGCCATTTATATCAAACCTTTCTCTCTATTGATCTTTATTTTTTTTGTATTTAGCAAATTCACTAAAGCTCATAGTCTTTGGATCTTTTGTTGGCTCTTTATGTCTAGGCGAAGTAGGAGTTGTTCCTTTAAGCTTCGATTCCATTGCTTTAGTTATAGCTTCTTGCCACTTAGCCTCAAAATTATCTATGTTCTTTAGCGTATCTTCTGCTGTTTCTGCCATTAATTGTTCAGCAAATTCTATTGGCAAATTCTTTGCTGCTAATTGTTTGCTTGTTTCGTTAAGCATCTTTTCTTTATTTAAGGCTGCTTGAGCCTCATTGAACTCTTGTTCTTTTTGTTCAAATTCTTTAACTTTCTTATCAAATAAAGCTTGTTGACGTTCTGCTTCACTCATTTGAGCCATACGTGCAGCTTCATCAGCTTCTTCTTTGATTTTTTGTTCCATTTTCTTACGTTCTTTTGATAAACGTTTTTCGATTATTGCATCAAGTTCTGCTTGTGTGAACATCTTTTCTGTTGGTTCGTCTTTAACTGGATCAGTTACTTGTTGCGCGCTTTTATCATCAACTGGTTCAGTTACTTGTGTTGTGTCTTTTACATCTTCCATTGTTTGTTCCTCCTAGTTAACGTCTTAGTGACGGTATTATTATCCGAGTTCTCTTTAACGTCTGAATCAAGTAAGAAGACAATTAAAAAACAGCTTAATAAGCTGCTTTGTTTTGTTCTTAATGTTTTTTACCTACTTCTATGACTACAGGTGCGATACAACATCTGCAATTTGGATGAAATGGAGGTATATTATCTCCTGGTTTTGCATCGCTAAGAGCTACTACAGATCCACCATGTTTTTTACATGATGAACATTCGCGCTCATCTGCTGTATCCATTACTTCATATGCATCTACTACTTTACTATCTTCGTAGCCATGAAGCGTTCCTTGCGTATAAGCATTGCAAGATTCAGTTCTTACTAATCTCTCTGATTGATATTTAGCTACATGGCATCTATCGCGTAACGATTTACCCATCTTTTGTATTGAGTCGCCTCGTACCATGCCTTTTGTTAAATCGTCATTGATCCAATTAAGAAGTTGGCGCTTATTTCTCCATATTCTATCGCTAAACATAGCTCCAGCGTACGGATAGCGTATTACTTCTTCTACTGCTCTATGGTTAATTACTGTTTTGTTTATTTGCATGTTTTCAAGTGAATCATCATATCCTCGTGTATAAGCTCCATTTAAATAATCTTCTAATGTTATCTGTACATTATTGCTTACTTCTATTAACTTAGCGCTTATAGAATCAAGTAATGCTTGAAAGCGTGTTACTTCTTTACGAGAGGACAACTGGGCAATTTCGCTTAGTATGTTTTCATCTCTTGTAGCTTCATATGCTCTTTTTAATTCTTCAATTCTTTGTCTGTATTCTCTACTTTCTATTGGTGTTAGCATCATCTGTGCTTGTTGAAGTGTTATGTGATTGTCTATAGCATATTTAACATAGAAGTTATTAAGATCATTGCTTATTTCATTAAATGCTCTGTTATATGCTTTATTAATATCGCGAACTACTCTATCTTCTGCTTTTTGTAATGAGTGCATTTTGTCATATAGTCTTTCATGCCAATATGATCGGCTGCTTTGTCCTACGTAATAAAAGCCCATGATTATTCACCGTCTTTGTTATTAGAATCTACGTTATTTTCATCTTCTGTTTGATTAGAATCAGCTTCATCAGGCTCTGTATCATCTTTGGTTTGTGTTGGATTAGAATATATATCAAGTTGGTCCATGTATTCTTGTTTCTCTTTAGCTATTAATTCAAGCTCTGCATCTGGATTTTCTATAAAGTCTAATTGTGATAATAATGTCTTATGAGATACAATGCCATTTAATTTAGTTATGATATCTGCTACTTCAACTTCGTTATTAGGTAAGGCACGCGTAAATGTTATTTTTATGTCTCTGTAATCGAAATTCATGCCTCTTAGATTCTGTATAGTAGTTATTAATTCAAGCATACGTTGAATAGATTTACGCCATTTGCTTTCTTTCTTGCTCATATCCTTTTCAAGATTAAATAACTTGTATTTCAAGCTAACACCTGATGCATTACCAAAGTTTTCATCTGATAGTGCTGGTGTTTTAGTTAGCTTATGATAATCTTTTGTTAATCTATCAAGTGTGTTTTGAATATATGTATCATTAACATTCTTTGTAAGGAATTTAGCGTCTCCATCTGCTAGTGTTACGAGTGTACGATTAGATTTCATTTCTTCGAATGGATTAATACCTAAAGCGTCAAGATCATTTAAATCATCTACTACGCCTTTTAAGTGTAGATATGCATTATCGAAATAGTCTATTTCATTAACGCTATTAGAAAGTATAGATTCAATAGCATCAACTATAGATATATGTTTCTCGAAGCTTCCACATCTAGTAGAGTTCTCTATAAATTCTATAACTGGTATATCATTAAATAAGTTTGGTATTGTTCCTATTATTTCTGGGGATTCATAAGGTCCTGCTAATTCAAATATGTTTTCTTTTGTGTATAGCGTGATTTTTATTTTATCGTATCCTTCTACTGCATCTTCGTATTCAAAATAACGAAGTGCGCCAACTACATTGTGTTCTATAGTAGAATCATGAATAACTAGAGTGTTATATGGATCATCTACACCTAGTCTAATCATTCCATCTTCATCTAGGTATACGATAAGGAAGGCGTGGCCGTAAATTGAACTCATTAAATCAAGTTCGCTATTTATATCTTGAAAATCATTATATTCCATGATTTCATGTATCATTTCGTTTTGTTGTTCATTATCTGATGTGAATGTTATAGGTTCTCCTGAGAAATAACCGCAGCGTATATCTACTGTATATGCTGGTAAATCTACTACTACTTTATTGTTTGGCTTGGTTGGATCGTCAAACGTTCTTTTAAGTATGTCATGCTTTCCGTCATAGTATCTTTCATTCTTCTTATACTTAGCTGAGTATTCTTTATGTTGTGTTATTATTTCCATTATGTCGCCTATCTTTAAATCATCAACATCTGTTTGGAAATATGGTATATGTCGGTATTTATACATTAAGCTTCAGATCCTCCTTTACTAGAATTTAGTTTTAATAGTTCCAAATTTCTTTTGTTTATTAAATTGTTCGGCTACACCAGTTGTTGCATCTGGTGCGTCATCGTGAGTATTTTTTCCTTCTTTTTGGTATGACACCATAGCGTTATAATAATCTGGATACATTACCTTCCAGTTCTTAGGAAAGTATATATGCTCCATAACCCATGGAGAGTTTGAATATATACGAGCTTCTTTGTTATCTGATTGATGGAACCAGTTTATAACGCATTTATTGTTTTTATATTTATCATTAAGTATTCTTTTAACTGAACGTGCGAATGAGCGTCCACCGTTATTACTTTCAATGTCTGCTTTATTACATCCAGATTCGTATAAGGCTTTAGCGACGAGTTGTTCTGTAATCTCCATTGGCTCTTTAGTATATATAACATTTAATACGTATGCTTCATTTTCGTATACGCCATAAATAATGTTACATAAGTAATCTGCGCCTTGATCTGCTGTATCGCAATAAGATTTAATCATCTTAAACTTATCTGGTAATCTATCATAAGTCTTAAAGCTAGTGTATAATCTACCTTTAATATCTATTGGTTCTTGTTGATAGTTAGCAGAAGCTATATCTTGACCCATAGCTCTTACTTTTGATTCATATGATTTACGAGATAGTACTTTATCACAAAGCATAGTTCCATCATCTTGTAGAGCCTTCATGTTAATATGCTTTATCTTAGCGCCGTCTGATTTGTAATAATCAAGCGCTCTACCTGCTAGATCATCGGATGCCCAACGAGTCATTATTATAATTATTTTGCCGCCTTCTTCAAGACGTGATAACATTGTATTGGTAAACCAATCCCAATGCTTTTCTTTAACGTTTTCGTTATAAGCTTCTTCTGCATTTTTTATTAAATCATCTATAATAAGTAGTGATGCACCAAAACCTGTAGCTGTCCCTGTTGGTGAAGTGGATAAATAGTTATTGTATCCATTCTCAAGAGACCATAGATTCATAGAACCATCACCACGTTTAATTCTCACACCTGGAAATACATCGCTGAATACTATTTTAGATTCATCAGCTTTTTCTTCTTGTATGTCATTTCTAACACTCTTACTAAAAGTAGTAGATAAAGTCTCATTGTAAGATCCACAGAGGATCTTTTCGTTTTGGTTATGACCTAATACCCATTCTACAAATAAAGAAGCTGTTCTACTCTTACCATGGCAGTCATCGAGGGGGCATATTAATTATAAGTATTTCATCGTCGCCTTCATAAAACTTTTGGAAGTCATCACAAAGCTGTTTTATATATGTTCTAGATTCATCATAAAAACCTGGAGCTTTTAAATGACAATAATAGAAGAAGTTTCTTCTAGCTAATTCGCATTTAGCGCCGATTCTAATTAGTTCTTTATTAATCCCCATCTTGGACCACCTCCTTATTTATCATCTATAAGCTTTCTGAGTTCTTCTTCTGTAAGATTCTCGAATGGATTCATGTTTGTAGTTGTTAAATCACCACTAAGCTTTACAGATTGCTTCTTATCTGGATACAAGTCAAGTAGATTACATGCTTTATCTAATGAGTTAATATAAGCATTAGCTGTAGCTTGTCTAATACCACAAGCTTCTATTGTTTCTTTAGCTTCATTCATTAACCATAAATAATTTTCAAGTGCTTTATCTCTATCTAATGAATATTTTTCTCTTTGTCGTTCTTCTTCTATAGCTTTTAATTCGTTATATCGAGCTTTAACGTTTTCTTTCTTTAACAATTCGCAAGCTTTATTGTCTACTACTTTTCTGCTCCATTTTTTAGAATTAGGATAAGCGTCGAGATAAGATTCATATTGAGTTTTGCCACTAACTAAATTATCAACAAACTTTTGTTGTTTATCTGTAAGTTCTCTCACCATTATCTCACCTCTTTCTTGCTGTTATTTGTTGTTTAACTATCTTCTGTAATTAAAATAGCGTTGTCTTCAGTAGTTAGCACGCTATTATCTTCATTTGTGTATGCTGTTCCCTCCCATGATAAATCAGGTGATGCAATGTCTAATTCTAGTATGCATCCATCTTCTAGAGCGAATAGGCTGCCATCTTCTAGCTCAAGGCAGTTTTTGTATTTTTCTGTTACTGTACCGCCATTAGCTATTATTGATGCGAGTTGTCTTTGTAGTTCTTCTACTTGTGCGCTTAAATCTTGTACTGTTTTACTCAGATCATCTATAATTGCTAAAGTGGAATCATCAACACCTGCATCTGAATTATCACTTGTATCTATCCATACCATATCTTTATATGTTTCGCCGTATTGTTCTAGTGTTGGTGGTTCTTCGCTGACATGTAATTTATGATCCAGTGCGAGTTGATTAAGAATTAATCTAAGCATAGATTCATTACTAAGCATTTATATCAACTCCTTTGCGTCTTAATGTTATATTGTTATAAGGCCGCGAGAATGTGCGGCCTTGGAGTGGATAAATAATATTGAATAAATTGCACAAAAGAATAAACAACATAACATCTTCGTATATATAATGACAAGTCAGTAAACTTTTTTCGTTTTTGGGCAAAAAAATAAAGCCGCTTTTCAGCGGCAAAAAGGAGATAAAAAAATGTTAATCGTATGATTTTAATATAAAGTGGTAATATGAGTTTAACTTCTATATATATGGTAAACTTTTTGGATAAAAAAAATAAGGCCGCTTTGGTGTGCGACCTCGAAGACGGAAGTTTCAAGAAACTTGAATTTGCCTCTAAACCTGATGGCAAAAAATGATTATATTTATTAACCTAATATTATTTAAAAGTAAATATAAGTAATTGTATCTATATAATACCAAGTCGGTAAACTTTTTACTTACTGTAGATCCATCTGTTATTATTCATCTTTATATGTAAATCTTCTTCTATGCTATCATTTAGCTTATCGTATATAGCTTTTTTCATTTTGTAGCTTGCTTGTTTTGTATATAATTCTTCATTTGTATTCATATCTCTTATTTCTCCAGATTCAGTTATATAATTATTTTTATAAGTATCTACGTATCTTAACTGAATTCTTGTTAAATAATCTTTATTTATATATGTATCAAATATATAACGTGTTATCGTTATGTAATTGTCTTCTGGTTCAATCTCTTTGTCTAATTCACTATGTTCAACAATTTCATCTATATCAACATTATACATATTGCAATAAGTATAGCTATCTGTTTCTTTATCGTAATTATAAGTAATATTATTATTAATGCTTTCGTCTCTACTCATTTGATTATATTTATTATTACAAAATGCTATAATGCTTTTTTCTTTTTGTTTATCGCTTAGGCTGTTCCAGTGATCCATTGGTGTATTATTTAAATACTCTAACATTAGTAAATATGTATATGATTGTATTTCTTCACTATCTTTTATGCCTCTTAATCTCTTTTTGCCTATCTTATTAATCTTATGTACTGTATTTCTAAATGTGTTATCTTTATTTTCTTTATCCATAAATACTTCCATTATGTTGTTTGCTTGTGTATTATTCATATTAAAATCAGCTCCTGTAATGTAATTTTTAATTATTGTCTCTTGCTGATTTTTCTCTCCCTTTTATGTATAAACTAAGTTGTTTTATTATAATCTTCTAGATACATCCATATCATCTTTTCTCCTGTTACTGGATGCTTGCCTGCAGATTTACGTATACCTCTGCAACATTTACTTATATGAGAGTTTGATACTTGATATTTTCCTTCAGCTTCTAATGTTGTATTAAACACTTCTCCAGTTGTTGTGCATATTATTTTTTTTATTGTTATTGGCTTACTTTTCATAAATTCGCTATAATCTTTATCTGGATCATATCGAGATTTAGTTATAAGAAAATAACCTTTTACTTGATAAGGACGATCATTTTTTTTACTGTTAGATATTGCATGCTGTACCGATACACATGACAAGTTTTTATTCTTTGCAAATTCTGATTTATCTATATACTCCTTACCATCATTAAGACACACAAAAGGTTCTGTACCCTTTCTACAATTCGCTGCTTTGCAATATTCATCTCTAATATCTGGAGTATTAAATCTGTCGTCATCATCTAATTGCTGATTCAATTTATTTAATTGTTTGAATAAAAAGATTCGTAGTTCTTTTAACTGTTGATTTGTAAGGTTGTTGTTTTTATTAAATGCTCTACGTGTGTCTACTGATACATCTGTTATATCAATAGTACTTTGACTTGCTTTTAGATCAGCTATAAAGTTATTGGATTCAAGAATGCGCTCGATTTGTTTTATCTTATACTTTATGTTTTCTTTCTTCGGATCTTTATTACCTAATGCTTTAAGTATTCTTTTTTTAATTGTTCGTGATTCGTTTGAGTTATATTCTGTAAAAGCTCCGCAGTTTCGATCATATAGATAAGTCATACTCTCCTTTGTGAGTATTGCATGCTTATGATTTTCTAACCATATTGAATATTCACTGTGATTATCACATATATCATATGATTCATCTTTTATATCTTCTATTGTTTTATCTTCTTTAAAGTCTTTAATATGGAATTCAGGAATGGTTTCTCGCTTAGGAGGAAACGTATGGCGTATGATGTTACGGTTTGTTATTGTATAAAGCCAGGCTTTATACAATTCATTATTTAAATCTATATCCATCTTATCTGATAATTCAAAGAGAGCTTCGTAGAGAGATGCAATTACTTCATCTCTCGCAATTTCTTCTGATTCAAATACAAATGAATATTTTTTCATTAACGATACAATAATAATTCTGATGTTATTATTCATAATTCTTTGATTTAATTTTCCGCTTGGATAAAATTTAATATTATCTGTCATTATCTTATCTATTATTTGTTTCTTGTTGTTCATTTCGTTATCGACCACCTCTGTAATATCTTCTAATTATTAATATAGTATTTTTATTCTACATTATCAGTATTTTCGAGTTTAACGTAGATGCGTCCGTCATAGTATTCTTGGCATGTATCTATTCTTTTTGCTCTAATATCTGTTATTAGGGAATCATTGAAATTATAATATTTACTTATTTCATCTATGATTGATTTAGAGAAATTAGAAGTGTCAAAGTTTGGTTTGCATATATATCCTAATGATATCTTTATTGGCTTTGTTGTATCTAAGTTAGGATATTCAGTAGGTAAACATTGATCCAAGTGAAGTTTGTCGATCCATTTAACATATGCATCTGTTTTAACTTGTTTGTGAGTGTTTACATTGTATGTATATTGGTAGTTGTTACTAAAAGGATGAACAGGAATTTCATAATAGTTTGCGTCTTCCATATTAAAGTCTTCATATAGTTCTGTATATTTATATTCTAGTTTATTCATCTTCTTAGTTATTGATGATCTTAGGCCGCCATTTCTTTTATTATTTAGCTTTATAATATCATCTTGAATATCAACTATTAATTCTTGTATTCCTAATAATTCTGAAGGTCTCATTAATTGTACTTCATTTGCTATTTTATCTTGTAATGTATCTATTATTATTTTTGATGCTTTAATTCGATCTTTATTATTAATTCTTTTTGCTTTTGATTCAACTTTAGATAATTCTGTATATTCTTCGTATGTCTTTCTAGGGTCTGTAGATTCATTAAATGTTTTTCTTATTCTTCTTATACCATATTTAGATTGATAATCTATAGATTCAATAGAAGCTGTTGGTCCGATATAACATCCTGTTTTTCTTATGGTAGGTAATACTTCATTTGTTACCCATTTTCTAAATGGTTTGCATTTATCTGTATGTGCTTCTAACATGAAATCATATAGTTGTGATTCAGTTAGATATTGTTGTCCGTTGCGGACAACTGTTGATATTTCAGCGTTTTCTACTATTCTGTCTATTCTATCTTTTTGGGGCGCACATGATGTACGCTTTCCATTCCATCTGCAATATCCCAACGCTTTGCCTGTTGAATATAATTCAAATAATGGTTCGTTATTTTCATCTACTATTATTTGTACATTAGCACCTTCGAATACTGTTGATAAGTTGTTATTTTTTTCTGTCATATTATCAGATCCTTTCTTATGTTTCTATAATTGTATTACGTGTTTTTTGTGCCTTATTATTGATTAATATAAAATTTTTTTATTTTTTTATAGAAATTTTTTGCAGTTAAAAAGAGTGATTGGTTATCACTCTTATATTAATTCGTATATTTCGTTATATATTTCTTCGTATTGTTTATCTGTAAATTCTGTATCAAAGACACATTCTAAAACATTTATAGAGAAAGGTATTTCTACTTTTGGATCAGCGCCTTTTCTTACTTCTTTAAGGCATCTGTTTATTACTCTCATTGCGTTTTCAAGTTCAAGTGTATTGTTATCTATCATTGTTTAATATCTCCTTTATTATTTGTTTATTATGTTCAACTGCTTTATTAGGTTTATTTTCTTTTTGATCTATTGCTTCTTGTATTCTGTACAATGGATGTATATGTACTTGTGCTTGTGGTTCGTGTGTTTGTGCTGGAACCATATTTAATGTTACTAATATTGCTAATAAGTATTTCATTATGCGACCGCCTCCATTTTGCTATTATATTGAATCTTAAATTCTTCAAGTTGTTCATGTGATACGCGAGTACCATAAGTTCTATGTAGTTCTAAGTGTACATCTGCTGATAGTGTAACTGGTTTAGCGTATAGATTATGTCTACGTATTACTTCATTCTTTAGAAGTATTAAATCTGTTGTTGAGTAATTTTCTGTATACTCACCGCTGTATTTAATACCTAAAGCTTTAAATGAATCTTCTACTATTTGACTAAAACTCATTCCGTCGTGATGTAGTTCTAACTTTCCAGTAGATCCAGTAATATAACATCTTTTTGATTTCTTGTACCAAGTGCTTTTGCTCACTTCCTTTCTAAGAAATTTATTTAGTTTGTGTAATTTACATTTGTTTGTTCTAAGTTGTTTCATTAAAATCATCCACCTTCGTAATATTTTTTATCTTTCTTTACTTATGTATTACGGGCGGATGACTCTTTAATTTTGATTAATTAAAAAATTTTTTCATTTTTTTAATCATCTTTTTCTACTCGGTAATTATACATTGCATCATATAATACTTCTGGGATTTGGTATTGATACTCGTCTGCTGTTGATTGGATAAGGTTTTCTTTGAAGTTCTTATATGCTTGAAATGCTTCTTCTGAAGTGTTATAGTAACCGATATATCTTTGCTTACCATAAACTCTGCATTGAGCCACATATTTTTTATCTCGTTTGTTATAACATACTCCTACAGGTAAATCGCCTCTATTATTATCTCTCTTAACGAATAGTGTATTTATTGATTTAGGAACAAAAATACATGTATCTGAGCTGTACACTTTATTACCTTTTATTAATATATCTTTGTCGAGATCAGTACGTTGGCCTTCTATTTCGTAGTAATTTTGTTCGAACCAGTTCGCAAAATTTTGATAATTATGCCACTCTGGGCATACTTCACAATCTATGTAAGTAGTGTATTTTTTATGAAATTTATCGTTATAGCATCTTTGTAACATGCTGTGCCAAGTACTATACGCTTTAGTCATCTTGCCATTTTCGGTTGCTTTATAAGGACCCAAGCCTATATATCCTACACCGCATACTGTTGGCTTACGTGGATTTATTATATTACCTTTTCTGAAGTCGTCATAAGATACATGAGTTATTATTATGCGACATTCTGGAAGGTGAACATCTATGTCATCATCATTTCTATAATTTACTATTCTCATTAAATCCTTGTCCTTATTTAATTTACATTCGCCATATTTATTCATTTAACCCATCTCCTTAATTAT
>ERZ808245.1024-NODE-1024-length-12033-cov-3.768993_pt1 | contig 12033 bp, 16 predicted proteins | sample MGYA00521243_ERZ808245 | MGnify/ENA primary metagenome ERZ808245 (study PRJEB31516, sample SAMN03275576) | gut metagenome | biome: mammalia-associated habitat; material: feces | host: Papio cynocephalus | place: Kenya | collected 2012-07-07 ... | reverse complement strand
TAAAAGGTGGTAAAATGGAAAAGTTTGATAAAGAGCAAATGAAGAAATTTGAAAAACTATATAGTGAAATATCTCCAACATTGGAGAGTGTGATTAAAACCCAACTTATTTATGATAAGAGATATGTTGAAATGGTAGATAAAACATTTGCTAGATATTCACATTCAATTAAAGATTTGAGTATTGAAGATTTGCGAATGGAGTTTACTTATTTTTGTGGCAATACTGCTCGTGCATTTATATTAAAACTTTTAACACTCGATTACATAAAACAACTATTTTTAGAAAATACTGACTATGCTCTTGACCCATTTTGGGAACAAGCACTAAAAGAAATTTTAGATAAAAAATAGAATTAAGAGTAAAAAAGAAGATAGCATTTAATCTGTGCTATCTTTTTTTGTTTGTGATTGTAAAAAGTCTTTAGTTAAATAAGTTGTGTAAATTTTTGAGTAGTCTTGTCGCATTGAGGCAACAAGATTGGTAATTTGTTTATTTAATATATATTCAGCATATTCTATATCATCTAGTTTTCCATTGTTGTTTATTATTGACTTTTTAATTTCTTCTTCTAATGATTTTATACTCTTTAACAAATCAATCAATTCTTTTTTACTTAATAAAAAATCAAAAGCTTGTCCAAAGCCTAAAGTATTTATTTCTTTTATAGCATTTATTGAATTGCTAGATAAATTTAAACCAGTTTCAACTATATTTGCATTATACATATTGCGAGAATTACCAAACAACCAGTTCTCGTTAATATTCGGGTCTATAATTTTAGCCCATTTCAGTATTTTGTCTAAATTTTCTATAGTGATATCTGATTTGTCTTTATAGGATAAAAATTTGCTAAGTAGTTGCTTTGAAATGCCGATTTCTTGTGCAATTTGGGTCTGTGTTATATTAGTTCTATGCTTTGCAATAAAATCTTCAAGTTGTTTATAGTACTTGCTCATAGATAGCTCCTTGTTGCTTTCTTGTTTACATTTTAGCATTATCAATCTATGTTGTCAATAAATATTTACACTTTAATTTTTTGTTGCCCAACTATTGACTATCTCTTTTTTATGTGATAAATTAAAGACGAACATAAGATAACCAGCTTTTAGACTTAAAGTTTTGATAAAAGTTGTAAGCCTATTGAAATTACATAGGCAGAAATAACAAAACTAATTGAGAATAAAAGGGGGTGCAACAATGGCACTAAAAGAATTTGGCTTGGATAATGATTATCTAAACAATATTAGATATTCATTTGACAAAGTGATAGATTTTATTGAAAGTTGCAATAAAACGCAATTATTAGATATGCTATCAAGTGTACTTGACTATGTGGTAGATATGTACTGCGACAAGGAATCTTCCGATTGCGGTGATTTACCATTTTAGGTCAACTAAAATAATGGTCGTTTGCCATTTAAAATAATAAACCACATCAAAAACAAATCAAGAACAAATCAAGAAAACATCTCAAAACATCAAAAACAAATCAAAAATCACATTAGATTAGTTGTAGGAAAATGAGATGTTTTTTCTATTTTTGATAATTGAAATCTCATCTCCTACAAAAATTTTTGAAAAAATATTAAAAAGTGGTGGGCAATTTTTGGTTGATTATCTTATTATTTTAATCACATATTATACAAATGCTCGCACAGAAAGGAGAATGAAATGTCAGAAATTACTTTAAATTGTAAAGATTTGCTAACTGTCAAAGAAGTAAAAGAAATTCTTAACATTGGCAGTACATTAACTTATAGGTTAATTACAAAAGGCGAAATAAAGAGTATTAAAGTGGGAAAATCAATAAAGATTCCCAAAATCTATTTGGAAGAATATCTAAATAACATTATGGTAGGTGCTTAATATGAAGATAAAGGTTAATTTAAATGATTATCCAGATGCACTTACAACATTTCAAGCAAGAGAAGTCTTGGGTATAGGAAAAACAAAATTATTTGAATTGTTAAAATACAATAAAATCAATTCTATCAAAGTAGGGAGAGTAAGGCTCTTCCCCAAAAAAGAAATAGTCAATTATTTAAAGGAGAACAATTATGATTTATAACCCTACTGGAATCACTTATAAAAAAAAATATAAAGGCAAAGAAGTTTGCTGGTATGTAATTATCAACGAAAAAAAGACTGCTGATGGGAAATATCCACGCAGATTTATTAACACACATTTACCTATAAGAGGCAATTCTAAAAAAGCGGAAAAAATTCTTGTTGAAGAACTAGAAAAATATAGACAAGAACTAATAAAAGAAGAGGAAAAGAATAATCTTATAAAATTTGGTGTAAGAGTGCTTGATGGTTCACAAATTAGTTTTGTAGATTATTTAAGAGATTACATTGAAAACAAGAAAATGAACTGGCGAGAATCTACATATCATGGTTATGTTTGGGTTGTTAGTAAAATAGAAAAATACTTTGACCAACTACACGAACAACCTAAATTGTCAGAAATAAACCACTTAATCATAAATCAAATGTTTAAAAAATTTCAAAAAGATAAATTAAAAGTGTCATCGTTAAAGAATTTGGAAAATCTAATGCGACCCGCTCTAAAACAAGCTTATATTGATGAGATTATTCCAAATAATCCCTACGATAAGGTTGTGTTGGAAAAACAACCTATCATAGACACACAAGTTGAACAACCTTATTTAAACGATAAACAAATGATTGAGTTTCTTTCCATAATTGATAATCACCCTTTAAAAGACATATATACAATATCACTGTTTACTGGAATGCGTAGGTCGGAGCTATTAGGGTTAAGGTGGTCAAACATTGATTTTGAGGGCAAAACAATTTTAATTTCCGGTAATGTTCAAAAATTTAATAAAGAGTTTTCTATTTCTGAATTAAATAAACCAGGACGCAGTAGAGCCACGCAAGTTGGTATTGAAATTGTATTCGACTGCTTAAAACAAATTAAAGAAGATATAGAAAGCAACAAAAGGTTTTTTGGAAGCTCTTATAATAATAAGTATGAAGATTTTGTTTGTGTAAATAAATTAGGCAATCTATACAACCCTGACTATCTTACAAAAGAGTTAAAAAAGATTGTGCGAGAAAACTCTACTTTGCCAAATATCCATCTTCACTCTTTAAGACATAGTTTTTGCACATTTGTTTATAATCATACAGAAGATATTTATCAAGCAAGTATTGCTTTAAGACATTCAAGGCTAGAAACAACAAAAAGATATACACACTCTGGACAAGACCTTGAAAAGAAAAAAGCAACTACTCAAAAACTAGATGATGATTTAAACAATTTGATAAATACATATAAAAATAATGAATAATAAAATATAACAATCAAAGATAAAAGATAATATAAATGTAAAAAAGTTTAGTCCGCTCGTGAAACTCTCGTGAAAACGAGCAATTTTCATTAAAACTAAAAGGTGCTGTTGCACTTAGAAAAGTTCCATAATAACTTAATAAATAAAATTGCAAAAGACAAATCTTTTAAAAAATCGTGAAAGGTTTTAGGCCATTCGTGAAAGAAAAAGAGAGGCAAAAGCCCCTCAATGTCCCTAAAATAAAGGGAAATGTGGTGCGCCGTGAGGAGCTCGAATCCCCAACCTTTGGTTCCGTAGACCAACGCTCTATCCAGTTGAGCTAACAGCGCATATAATAAATTTTTGAATGAGAATTTACAAACTCAATATGCGAAACGGACTTCTGGTAATCGGTTCCGTAGCGTGACGCTCTATCCAATTGCGCTATGATCGCTTGAAACATATACAATTATATACCAAAATTGCATTTTGTCAACTATTTTTCGCAACTGAACAGTCTTATGTCGAAATTATTTTTCGCCTGCCGTTAGGAACAAGATACCAAAACATCCTGGGCCGCAGTGACTGGAGATCGTTCCACCCGCTCTTGTTTCATAAATGTTCTTAAAACCTCTTTCACGAAGTTTGCCTTTTAAAAAATCTGCATCTTCTTCTGGCATGCCAGCGTGGGTGATAAAGACATTTTCCAAAACTGGGTTTGGGAACCTTGCCATTAGGTCGTCAAAATATGCAAGCCCAACTTTTTTCATGATACCAAAGAATTTTTTACCCGTCTTCATTTCGCCGTTTGTCATCAAAATTTCTGGTTTAATTTTAAGCAAATTTGCCCCGAAATATGCAAGTGAACTACATCTGCCACCCTTGTAAAGATAATTGAGCGTAAGCAAAACAAAACTTGCTTGCACATGGCTAACCTTGCTTGAAACATAGTCATATATTTGCTTCAAGTCCATGCCCTTTTCCACGCAATTATGTGCTTCTATTGCAAGAAGCGCAATGCCCGTCGAAAGACTGAGTGAGTCCACGACCATAACTTTATCGTTGCCAATTTTTTGCGCAACACGTTTTGCATTTTCACATGCACTGCTTATTTTGGAACTTAAACTTATATGAATAACAGCGTCATATTCTTTAAGTAGTTTTTCAAAATGTTCCTCAAATTGAACCTCATTTACTGCCGAAGTTTTTGGCAAAATTTTGGTCTGAGCGACATAGTCAAAAATCTTTTTGTATGCCGTTTGGTCGTCCAAAATTGTTTCCTCTCCCAAAAGAATGGAAAAAGGAACAGTCTTTACATCAAACTTTTTCAAAAGTTCCTCTGGCAAATCTACTGTTGTTTCGCATGATACTGCAATTTTCATAATTCAAATTCTCCTTTATTTATGCGGTTTTTAACAATTTATTATTCTGCAGGGAAATTGCAATCTCACAGCGGGGAGAAGTGAAAACACACTTTGCTGTGAGAAGCAACTTTACCTTACAAACTTATTATACATATTTATATTCAAAACCAATTCTACCAAACACTTATCACTCTCTCCAAAATAGAATTTGATTTTAGAGTTTTCTCCCCCGCTCTACTGGCAAGAGAATTCGACAAAATATTCGCTTAAAATGCTTGATATATTCCACAAAAATATGCTAAAATTTTATTGATATGGATGAAATTGAATTAAATAAAATAATTGCACATAACTTGTGTACATTAAGAAAAAAATCTGGACTAACCCAGTTGCAGCTTGCAGAAAAAATAAACTATTCTGACAAGGCGGTTTCAAAATGGGAAAAAGGCGACTGTTTGCCAAGCATTTATGTGCTTATGACAGTGGCAGACTTTTATGGCGTAACATTGCAAGAAATTGTTAGCGAAGATAAGACAGTTGAGCCAAAGAAAGGCAAGAAAGATATCAAGACAATGGTCAGTTTGCTATCTTGGGCAACGGTTTGGCTTGTGGCGACAATAGTATTTGTTGTGTTAAGATACATCTCCCCAGTGGAACGTGCGTGGCTATCTTTTATTATTGCAATTCCCGCTTCACTTCTTGTTTGCACGATATTTTCCCTTGTCTGGAAATGGCGGCTTCCAACAGCAATCTTTTCATCATTCTTTGTGTGGACAGCAATTATGGCAATTAGTCTTATGCTAAAATCTTCTCAAATTTGGCTTGTTTATCTTATTGGAATTCCATTGCAGTTTATAATAATTTTCGGCACAGTTCTATCTTACATAAAGCATAGAGTTAAAGAATAAAGTTCTTTAAAAAATATTGCACCTAAAACTATACAAAAAGAAGGCATGAAACCTTCTTTTTTAATTGCTACATTTTGCATTATAAGCGAAAACTATGAATTATATATTTCCTCATTTACCTTTTCAAAATATTCATCAATTTCTTCAAAGTTCATATTTTTGATATAATATTTTTCAACTTGCAAATGATAACCTCTTGCCTTTTCAATCCACTTGCCACCTTTTTTAAGAAGATTGGAAATCATTTGTCCGTCTGGAACCAATTTCAATGCTTTGTCGTCAAGAGTTACATAGGTGTCGATGGTTGGGAAATACACTCCCTCAAGTTCTCCCACGCAAACTGGGGATAATATTTTGACTATTTCATGCCCACTTCGTGACGCAAGATTTGCTAGTTCCCTCAAGACTTTCATTCCGTCAAAAAATGAATATGGAAGTTTTACAGTTTTTTCAAAATGATTTTCCACCATTTTTAGCCCATTTGACGTGAAATATGAAAGATACAACTGCCTTGTATTTCCAAAGTACTTCTTAGGCATTAGGGACAAAAGCGAAAAAGTTTTTTGTGCTTCAAGAATGGCATTTACTTCACTTTTTGCTTGCATTTTGCTAGTTTTTATAAGTTTTCCTGCCGTTTCAAGATAAGAGTATGCCAAAGCGAAACATTCTTTCTTTTTTTCAAGAAGTGGGACGATATCGCTTAAATGTTTTTTTATGCCATTCCCTATTGCGGAGCCTAGATTGATTATAACCTCCTTTGCCCCCGGAATGGAACATTCTGTTGTGTGAGGAGCAGTGCCGTCAACGATAGAAATATCCTTTTCAACAATTCTAACCCCGTCAAGACTGTTTGGGTCTGACGAGCAATAAAAACATTCAATCGTAAAGCCCTTATCCTTATATATTTTCGCAATCTTCTTCATAAATGTGCTTTTACCCGTTCCTGGCCCACCTTTTAGGATATATGTGAACGAGTTTTCATTTGGAAAAATTGATTTGAAGTGGTTTTCAAACCCTTCGCATGTGTTGGCTGATGCCAAAAAGTTTAATGTTTTCATATTCATAGGTTATGCAAGGCCTGTGTGATGTGTGACTGCTCGTGAGGTTAAAATGTTAATTCAATTTTCTTTAACTCATAAAATTCAATGAAATTTTAGGATAAATTTTCCTACATAAAAAGTGAACAACATTTGAACTTCCTTCATATCGTGTTGTGAGGGTTAAAAATGAGATTTGTTTTGGAACTAAAAGATAAAAGAATTGCCTACGTTGGCGAGGAACTAAAGAAAAGTGGGAATGAAGTTGTGGACTTTAGTCTTCTTAAAACGCCACTTGGGAATGGTGAAATTTGTGTTATATCCCCCGCTCACAAGTGGACTGAACAAGAAATTCAAGTTGCAAAAGGCGCAGACTTATGTTTGGGTGGGAAAATTGATGATGAAGCAAAAGCAGAGTTTAAAAACTATGTGAACATGCTTTTAGACGAAAATTTTGCCGTAAAAAATGCAATTCTCACCGCAGAGGCAACTCTTGGGGAAATATCAAAGGCCACCGAGAAGTCACTTTATGATATGAGAATTCTTATTCTTGGAAGTGGACGAATTGCAAAAGCCTTATGGAAGATGTTTTATGGACTTGGGGTGAAGTTTGACACGGCAATGCGAAACGAAAAAGAGCGAACTCTATCGCAAATGGTGTCGCAAAATTCTTGGCGTATTGAAAATGCTCCGCTTACAGAATTTGACCTTATTATCAACACAATTCCCGCAAGACTTTTTGAAAACAGTGTCGTTCAAAGTTTAAGAAGCGACCAATATATAATTGAACTGGCGTCTGTTCCTTGCATTGATACAATGACTGCTCACAAAACAAATTTCGTACCATGCGGCGGACTTCCCGGCAAAATTTTGAGTAAAAGTGCTGGAAAAGTCGTCTTGCAAAAACTTTTGGAAGAAATTAAGAAGATGTAAATGGAGGATAAAATGAATATTGGAGTTGCAATAACTGGGTCATTTTGCACGTGCGAGCAGATTTTGGCACAGTTAGAGAAAATGGTCGAGGCGGGACATAATGTTATTCCTATCGTATCAAAGGCGGTGCTGAAAACTGACACTAGATTTGGAAAAGCGGAAGATTTTATAGCAAAAATTGAAGCAATTTGCGGGAAAAAAGTTGTTAAAAATATTGTTGAAGCAGAGCCTCTTGGACCACAAAACAAAATTGATGTGCTGGCAATTGCCCCTTGCACTGGAAACACGCTTGCAAAACTAGCAAATGGGCTTAGCGATGACGCTGTGACCATGGCGGCAAAAGCACATATGCGAAATTACAAGCCACTTGTCATTGCCATTTCAACCAACGACGGCTTGGGGCTTAATATGCAAAACATTGCAAAGCTTATGAACGAAAAAGGCGTCTATTTTGTGCCATTTAGGCAAGATTCGCCAACAAAAAAGCCAAAGTCACTTATTTCTGACCTTGACTTGTTGTTAGATACAATTATGCTTGCAAACAAAAACGAGCAAATTCAGCCTATCATAATTTAGCCGAGCATGCGTTCATCTTGAAGGCAATTTTCCCTGCGGGCGACCTTTTGTGCATGATGATTGAGCAAAACCAGAACCCTATCAAATTTTTTAGGGTCTTCTTTTGCTTTGTCTATTGCAAGCGAAAGATTTTGACTTGCGTCCATATGTTTTAAAATGCTGGAAATTGTTTCATCCGCTATTTTTGACATTTGCTCATCGCCATCTTGTTTTGATTGTTTCTTGAAGTCCAAAAGTTGATTGAGTTCGTCAAGATAGTCTGAAACTATATCTTCGTTGGACATCATTTCGTTTGGAAGTGCCATAATTTGCCTCCTTTTATTTTACATTTTTAGTTTAATTGTTTTGAGGGGGTGCTGTCAAGCGAAAGACAAAAATATTCTTAAAAAATTGAGATATTTATGCTTGACAAATCATATAATATATGTATAATAGTTGTTGTTAAATATCGCGGGGTGGAGCAGTTGGCAGCTCGCCGGGCTCATAACCCGGAGGTCGTAGGTTCGAGTCCTTCCCCCGCAACCAAAATGTAAGCACCCAAAAGGGTGTTTTTTTATGCAAAAAATCAGCAAAAAATGCCCATTTTTTATTGCTTTTTGCACAAAAATTCATATATTCACCCCGTCCCTCTTGCATTGTTTGCAAAAATATGATAAAATAAAGACAATAAAAGAGGGAGATATTATGGAAAATATAAATAATTTTGACAGAAATAGTGCAGTGGAGTTGCCATACAATGGTGATATTAGTGAACTTCCAAGCGTCATAAAAAGTCTTTCAAGAAGCGACCAGAATGTTTACATCACTCTTCCAACGGGCAAGAAAATGTATGTTCAAGATTATAGGGACAACATTCTAGCCGAAGTACAAGATGAAATTTATCGTGAAGTTTATGGCAAGTCAGTTTATGAAGTGGAAACAATGAAGGCAAAACTTAAGGAAGAACAAGAGCGAATTAACGATAAGTCTTCGTCAATAAACAACCTGCTTTCTGAAATTTATGAGCAAGCAAAGCCTTATATTTATGAGGAAAAACTTCCAGCATGGAGCAAAAAGATTGCCGCAAGCCAAGAGGCAGGGACGCTTAAAACTCTTGTTGACGCCTTGGCTGTTATGCGAACACTTGACAGCGGCGACATGGGGCTTGCCAAGTCAACACTCAAGCAATTTGCCACAACAGACGAGAACTCAATCAAGATACAAAAGATAGTTGCACTTTATGCAAAGCAAGGTCCAGAGTTTTTTGAATTTATGAATGAACAAAATTTGTCTGAAGGCGACAAAGTTGAACTCGACCTCTTGAAACGTCACAATGAAACATATGCTGAAAGAGAAAATATGGCAGCACAAGAAAAACAAATTCTGAGATAGTTACACAAGCAAATACATAGAAAAAGAACCCTGACTAGGGTTCTTTTATTTTACTTTTTTCTTGCACGAGGGAGTCGTTTGCTGTCTGTTGTGAAAACACGTTTAACCTTCTTCGATTTCGCTCTTGGCTTTCTACCTGACTTGTCTGCATCTTCTTGTGTTGTCGCTTTTTGTTCGGTCTTAGGTTTGCTTGTAACAGCCTTCTTTGCTGGTTTCTTCTCTGCAGCCTTTGATTTTCCTTTTGAAGTTTTTGCCTTTTCAGATTTTGCAACCTTGGCTGGCTTTACTTCCTTTATAGGAGCAACTTCCGCTGCTGATTCTTCTTTTGCTGGTTCTGCTTGAGTTTCAACCTCAGCAACTTGTTTTGATGTTTCTTCGATTTCTGGTTCTGTAACTTCCTCTGATGGGACGACTTCTTCTTTTGCCACCACTGCTGCTGGTTCTTCAACCTTTGGTTGGTCTGCTTCCTCAGCCTTGGTTACGATTTCTTCTACAACTTCCTCTTTTACTTCTTTTTTAAGTTCTTCGGCTTGTTCTTTTTTCTCTTTTTCAATAAGAGATTTTGGCACAAGCACGCCGCCAGAAGTTTCTTCTTCAAGCTCTTCTTTTGAAGCAAACATCTTGCTGTTTAAAAGCACTTTTGCAACTTGTTCGTTTTTCTCTTGTTCTTGTTTTGAGTCAAGTTTTCTTCTTGGTTTTCTTGGTTCAAGTTTTTGAACTGGCTCAACTTTAACTTCTTGTTTTGGAGGTTCTGCTGGAGCGACTGCTGACTCTGGTTGAGGCATGGTCACAACCTTATTTTTCTTAAGCCATTTTTGCTTTCTTCTGTCATCATCTGGCAAAAATTCAGATTCTGGGATAGTTTCAAATTTGCCACGATTTTTCTTATTGGCAAGCAGTTTTTCTTGTTCTGCTTTATCGGCAAGATAGATTGCTTCATAGGTCTTTCTAAGTTCTCTGACACGTTGACGGATTGCTGTTTCTTCTGCTTCGACCTTTGCCTTTTCCTCAGCATAATATTTTGCAATCTTTTGTGGGTCAACACCCTCACGGAACATTTGTTGACATTGTCTGTTCACTTCAAGAAGTCTTTGAGTTGGTTTCATAAGTGCTTGCTTACGAAGAACATATTTCTTAACTTCTCTTGGAACGGTATTGTCACGCCACATAAGTGAAATGTAATTGAGCCGGTCTTTTTCGTCTGCTTGGACAAGAATTTTATATTTCGTCTTTTTGCTCATTCTGTAACCGATGCCATTTTTGACACAAATTTCATCGGTAATTTTTCTCTTTTCTTCCACGCAGTCAAGTTCAAGTTTTGCCATTTGAACATCACGCACAGATTCACGGACAATGAGAAATACAAGAAGCCCAACTGGGATAAAGAGCAAGAACACACCGCCCGATGCGGAGAACGCTCCGATAACTTTTGACATAAAGATTGAGAATGGTGCATCGTCATACACGCCAACAATCAAATCTTCCCTAACCCACCAGCCGTCTGGCGAAGCGGTGGTATCGTTTTTGTTAACTTTAAGACCGTTTGAGGAGCCGTAAGTTTTGAACCATCTTACGCCATCTTCGTCAACTCTAACTTCATAAACATGGTGGAAAACAATGTTGCAACCGCTTTGAGCGGCTTTGACCATTTCGGAATTCTTTGTGCCGAAAAGATAATTAAATTCAAATGTATATTTTCTTTCGCCAATGTCTGCTGGGTCAACCAATGTTGCATCCCTTGGATAAAGCCTTGAAACATCGTCAGACTGATAAAACGCTATTTTGTCACCTGGGATAAATTTGCCGTTTTCATAACGTTGTGGCTTCAGTGTTTTTGCGTCAACAGCACGGACGATGATTGTGTCACCAATTTTATGCCCACTGGCAACCATACTTGGGCTTACAATTCTGAAGTTACTATAACCCGCAAACGAAGGGCAAACTTTGTGCATGCTTGAGTTTACACTAGAAATGCAAACAAGACCGGCGAAAACCACCAGTATGCAAGTGAGAACATTTAAAACTACATTTGTGAAAATCTGAAAAGGAGTTCTTGACCTAATTGCCTTTTGGTTGATAGGTCTGCGCTTTGAGTATTTACTCTTAAGTTTTTTTGCAGTCCTGTCCAAAGCCTTTTGGACGCTTGGGTCCTCCTTTACGATTACATTAACTATTTCCGCCATTATCTTCCCCTAGTTCACGCACGGACAAACTTAGTTTGCCCAAAATTTGCGCGCTCATACTTTCATCTGCCACCGAAACAACCACTTTAAGTTCGATATCAGATTTACTAAGATTAGTATAATAGTTTCCTTCAGTTAAGTCAAAAGATTTAAGCACATTCGTTGAACTTTCTTCTGTGAAAAGTTGAACATTTATATTTCGTAGTTCGCTTGTGTCAAGCGACATTCCCAAAATAAGGTCATTTGACAAAAGTTTGCCTACGTGATAATCAATTTCAAGTTTTTGTCCTGCTTGAAGAGCAATGTTCCCCAGTTCAAAATCGCCAGTTCTGTTTTCGTTCATTGCGAAAAACTTGCTGGAA
>ERZ808245.1023-NODE-1023-length-12049-cov-3.811239_pt1 | contig 12049 bp, 2 predicted proteins | sample MGYA00521243_ERZ808245 | MGnify/ENA primary metagenome ERZ808245 (study PRJEB31516, sample SAMN03275576) | gut metagenome | biome: mammalia-associated habitat; material: feces | host: Papio cynocephalus | place: Kenya | collected 2012-07-07 ... | reverse complement strand
CCTACTGATACCTTATCTACAAAACAGACCTTCGACATCCAACCGCTGGACACCAACGTGTACAACGTAAACCTCATCAACAAGAAGAACGCCAACTGTTGGTACACCCTCACCGTCTCAGGGCTGCCTCGTATCCCGACACCGCGTATCACGTATGCTACTCAAACCACTCGTTGCCAGAACATTGTGACTTTCACCAACAAGTCCTGTGTCTATCGCCGCAACCAGGTCACTCAGCACATTGAGCCTACCACCGAACCCGTTACCGGTCTCAAGTGGGACTTCGGCGATGGCACTGTCTTTGAGAATGACCTGCGCGAGACTATAAAACACGTCTATCCCGACACCGGAGGCACATTCACCCTCAGAGTAACTGCCACAGTCGAGGATGGCACATGCCCTGTCGAGAAGACTTATACGCTTACCCTGCCCGACCTGTCTTCACCTGTCACTGAAGTCAACAAGCATATCTGTCGTGCGGATGCCCCGTTTGGGTTTTCCTATGGCGAACCCGCATCCACGTTCTATAACAATATCGACTCCACATTCATCTACATATCCAAACGTACCGAGTGCGACAGTCTGTGCCACTTGGTGCTGACTTTCCATGAGAAAGGACCGTTCCCGTACGAGGACACGATATGCTATGGTGACACCGTGCATTTCCATGGACAGCAATTGGTTAAAAGCGGCAAATACACAGCCAACCTCAAAAATGCTTTCGGCTGCGACAGTATTGCCGAGGTAAATCTCTTCGTGGATCCGCAAATCGTTGCCAATATCCCCGACACCATCAATATCTGTCCGGACGAGACATCTTCTATCGACATCCCGTTCAACCTCACCAGTGGCCGTATAGATGAAATAGAATTGCTCTTCGACGAAAAAGGGCACCTCGCAGGCTTCCAACCGCAATACACTTTCATGCCGGATACCAACATGCTGACCCTCAATGTCCCTGCAGAAATACGTCCGGATGTATATCCCGCCACATTGGCATACACCACCCCGCTCTGCGAGGCTCCTTCCAAACCCGTGTATGTGCAAATCTGCTATTCCGCAAGCATCATACAGCAGCGACCGCGTGTACTCATGCTCATGAATGCAGACTATAACGGTGGCTATCATTTCAGCAGTTACCAATGGTACCGCGATGGGAAACCGGTGGAGAAAGGCAACGGAGCCAACTTGGCGGTCTCGACAGACGACATCGAACACGAGTTCTACGTAGAACTCGTACGGGAGGGAGAGACCACACCCGTCCGCACATGCTCCGTATGGTATGTAAGAAAGCCTTCGGCTCTCGACGAAGTGCATGTCTCGGAATTGGACGGACCTTTACAGGTCTTCGACGCGATAGGATTATATTTGGGAATCATAAACGACAAATCAGAATTAAATCAATTACCCTCAGGACTTTACATTGTAACAAATGGCGACAAAGTTGCAAAAATTATACGTTAGTACCATCTGTTTGTTACTCGCTTGTAACATCTGCGCACAAGAGGACGACGGACGCTCCTACAACACCTATGCCGGACGGAAACCAAGGCATTATCTGGGTATCTCATTGGGCGGAGGCGAAGCCAACAATTTTGGCAAAGCAGACACCCTCATAGGTTCCGTCAAACATCTTGGCGGAGCGGGAGCCGGTTTCGGACTGCACTACGAGAGACAACAATGCTCATGGATAGTGGGTTTTAGTGTGGAGGCACAATATCAGTATTTGCGCGATAGATTGAACCATTTTACGGACCAACCATCGCAAGATTCTGCACGTATATACAATATCATCGACCCTCTGTGGCCGGATGCCTTTACAGACGAATACTCATACACGTACGAGCATAGCCACTACATAGAGAGAGGACATTATGGTTCTGGTGCTTTTTCCATATACGGAGGAAGAGAAATCACAGAGGACATATATCTCTTGTTAGGAGTCAAGGTTACAGTTTCCCTACAATCGTGGTATCATGTGCTGGATTCTATGAGCACATCTGCTTCCAACATTGTGACACAGGAAGACTTGAAAGATATGGGTGCGTTCAATGATGATGAGTTGCACGACTATGGTGTGTTTGGGAAGGAGGAATACACCTACCACAATAAGTATCGTGATTATGTCCGCATTGCCCCTTTCGTAGAACTCGGTTACAACATTCCGCTCCGTGCTAACAAAACCAAAATGCGGGTCGGAATCTATGGCACCTATGGTTTCCGCTTAGGGGAAAGTGATAAGAAGGATTTGATAGACTATGAGCAGGTAAAGCGGACTTGGGGACGAGTGGGATATGATATGAAAGATGAAAAAGGTAATATTATTAAGGGAGTACAATCTACCCAAATGCTCCAAGAAACCATCAAATGGAACCCCGTTACCCAATCCAAATGGTACACATCCCTACCCCACAACTTGGAAGTGGGGGCTAAACTGACCATCCTCTTCGACGTCACTACACAAAAGAAAATTTGCAACTGCTCCAAATTCTGATTTTCCCGAGAGAATACCGAGAGAACCCCGAGAGAACCTCGGAAAAATTCAGAACCGAAAAACGTAAAAACGAACAGGTTTTATGAACCCTTATACATTTATTCACAATTAACAACAAACTATCATGAGAAAGAAATTACTCTCAGTGCTACTGGCTTGTTTGGTAACAGCAGTAGCATCCGCAGCCGTAGAGGATTCCTACGTTCTGCACGAAGGGTTTGAGAGTGGCTCTATGCCTGCCGGTTGGACGCAGGACAATGGAGTTGCTTACCAACAGCCGTGGGCTGTTGAGTCGGGCACAGATGCCGCCTATCCTACAGGCGCATTTGCGGGTAATTATCGTATTGCTCTGCGCAATACCACAACGCAAACACAGCATTTTGTGACCAAACTCATCACACCTGCTATGGACCTGCGCGAAGTCTTTCAACCGATTCTGGTCTTCTCGCACGCACAATTGCAGCGCACGGGAGATGTGGATACTCTGCGTATCTACTACCGCACCTCGGAAAAAGGCAATTGGGTGGAGTTGGCTACATTTGCTAACAAGACAAATGGTTGGAAAACGGACACTGTGCAATTGTCTGGTACCGGTACTTCTACCTACCAATTGGCGTTCGAGGGCATAGACAACTTCGGACGGGGTATCGTATTGGATGAGGTGATTGTCCGCCCACAGCCTACCTGTTCCGAACCGAATAGTCTGTTGTTCAGCGGTTTGACCACCTCTGCATTTACATTGCGTTGGAACGGTTCCTTGGATACCGATTCATTTGAAATTCTGTTGAATGGTTCTAAGTTGGATCCCAATAGTGTAGATGAAGATAACCTGATGCTTCGTAAGTTTATTGACCCCACTCAAGGAATGGAGTTCTCCACAGGCGATGTATTGGCTCGTAACAAAAAGTACTACGTTTATCTTCGTGCCTATTGTTCTTCCGATAGAAGTAGTTGGGTAGAAGATAGTGTAACGACCAAGAATATCGTAAATATACCTTATTCCAACAATTTTGATATGGGGTATATGGCAAATACCATCACATTTGTTAATTATTGGACACGAGGTTCCAATATCTTGGATGGCAACGGAAATACAAGAACTTCCATGCCTTTCATCAACACCAACGAGGAAGTGAGAGGTACAGCGCGTGCACAAAAAGCATTCAATAGAACCAGTTTTTTGTTTTTCCCCGGTGCTAATTCGACCACGACAGAAATACCCGCCGGTTTCTATGTATATGGTGCTACTCCCGAACTGAATGTGGAATCTGTTAGTGACTTGGAAGTCTCTTTCTGGGGCACATCGTACAACAAATATGGTGAGGGCTATGCATCAGGACTCATTGTCGGTGTAATGACAGACCCTGCCAATTTTGAAACATTTGTGCCCGTGGATACCGTATATGCAACAGGTCTTTCTATGTTTGCGGAATATCATGTACTCCTTGATAAATACACTGGTACCGGTAAATATATTGCTTTTGTCAGCAACTTCGAGGACAAAAAGAATATCTTCTATCTTGACGACCTTGTTATCCAAAAACGTCCAACTATGCTAAAACCGGAAGTGACTTTCGGAAAGACATTGGCTAATTCCGTGGAAATTATCCCTGATTTGAAAGGTGCCAAGACATGGAATCTGGTTATCACGGAAAAGATAAAAGGAGAAGATTGGGACGCAACACCCAATACAAAGCACATTATCTACACGCAAGAAGGCATCACTTCACCGACATTGACGGTAACAGCAGACACACTGACTGACAAAGTGATTGTGGCATTTGTACAGACTGTGGACGGTAGCAATACCAGCGAGTGGAGTTTGCCGCAAAGCCACATTATGCCGAACTATATCAAGACCTATCCGTACAACATTTCATTCAAAAAAGCCAATAGCAAACATACGCTATTGGAGGTTTCGGGAAGATATCACTATGGTTCAGTTTTTTCCGTCATGCCGGAAGGACTTCTAACAAAATATGATGCTTCTAAATATAACTTACCTACTTTCGGCTCCAGTTCTACAGGATTGTCCGGATACGATGATGCTGCGTATGTCTATTGGCTCCAATGGGCTAAGATTAGGTCTGAAGTCCGAGAGCAATATGCGGCTTTCCCTATGGTAGATGATGTAACCAAGGTGATATTCTCATTCCAAGCAGTAGCCGGAAGTTCTACCAGTGGGCACCCTGCAGACATTGGGCGGATTGCCATAGGCGTTATGGAAGACCCCTACGACTTCTCCACATTTGTCCCCATAGATACAGTACAACCGCCATTGGGTAAATATGCGAAATATCAAGTAACCTTCTCCAACTATACAGGAAAGGGGAAGTTCATTGCATATCGTGTTGTTCCGTCGGCAGAACGTATGGCGGAGATACCATTCGATCAAAAGGCTTCAAGTTTCATCACGTATGCCTATGGTCGCATTGACTGCGTCTCCTTTGAAAGAATGGGAGATTGTGTTGCCGTTGCCCCTCAAGCAGAGGTTACAGACACCACTGCTACCATACGGTGGTCTGCAAACGGAATGACTAATTGGAGAGTACAGGCTTACCGTACAGCAACAGAAAAGAAAGTACGGACAGGCGTTTACCGGTACGAGGTTGATTCGACCACTCTGTTCTTAGACCAAAGTGTCACCACTCCATCCATTACCCTCAAAGGGCTGCAACCGCACACCGACTATTACTATACCGTCACAACCACGTGTGCGACACCACAAGTAACAGATGTGATGCTAATACACACTGATTGTGCATCCCATGGAGAGCCATTACCCTATTTTGAAGGGTTTGAAGGATATCAGGGAACAGGCTCCAGTGTAATGAAGATTGCTGATTGCTGGGAAACGCAGTTTGTCTCCTATTCTTATTCAGGAGAATCCACTTCGTATGCACCTTATATTTACGAATATGCAACTAATTCCAATGCACACTCTGGTACTTCAAATCTTCAGTTTGGACATAGCAACAGAGACAATAATATGTACGTCGCATTGCCTCGTTTTGCCATTGATTCTGTCAATAAACTGCAAGTTAGTGCATGGATAAAAGCAGGAGGTGCCACATACCAAGATACTATGTTAGTCGGCGTTATGACAGACCCGACCGATGAAGCAACATTTGTGTATGTCACAGAGTTCATTGTCAAGAGCAATGTATATACCGAGTATGTAGCAAGTTTGGCAAATTATCACGGCAAGGGAGAATATATTGCTATCAAGAAAAAGGCATACGACAAGCATTATTACTACGTTGACGATGTGCGAGTAAAACTCTTAAGCACTTGTGGTACCAAAGTACAGGGCATTGAGGCTACACGCTTGGACGATGGTGTGGCATTTGCTTGGGTAGCACAAGATGTTGCCGGATACGATGTTCTTATCACCAAATCCGAGATTACGGACATGGACAACATTCCCGCGTCGGAAATACAATACCAGCACGCTGTCAAAGGACGTGTTGATACCATTTCCAACAAAGCAGCAAATTTCGCATCGAACACACAGTACTACGTCTATGTTCGCACATCTTGCTCCGAGACCAACAAGGGCGATTGGTCCAATGGTGTTGCCTTTAAGACCTCTTGTATCGCCGAGACACCGGAGTCATTCGGCATAGAGACATTTGAAGATGCCAACCGCTTTGCTTGTTGGACACCTGGTCTCAATATCTTGCAAAGTGCTGGAGGCAACCCCTCTATGACAGCAAAGGTAAATAATGATTACTATCTGTATCTTTATGATGTCAAGTTCACTGCCAAAACAGGCAAAGAAAAAGGTGGACAATCATACGTAATTATGCCTGCTTTGGACGTGGATTCTATTTCGCATGTAGAGATTTCATTCCAAGGTCATGCAGCAAAATCTGACATTGGTATCTTGGATATCGGCGTTTGTGTAGATAATTTCACAGACTACCAGATGGTTGATTCTTTGCGATTAGGTAACGTGTTTAGTGTTGCTGCCGATGATAATTACGGTTTCAACGAAGCATTGACCTATACTATTCGTTTCAAAGATTATGTTGGCGATGCAGAAGGTCGTTTCGGTAAGAAAATCGTATTACTATCACGTGGCAATAAAGATGCAAACAATAAAGTCCATCTCAAAAACGTTACCATTCGGACTATCGGTAAATTGGCAGAGCCTATCCAAGTGGAGATACCCGAGGATTCTATCCGCGTAGGTGTTGCTACCGTGATGTGGGATGCTCAGCAAGGGGCTACAGGCTATGAGGTAAAATATGCCACTGCTGCCATTGATCCGGATACAGACCAACCGTTAAGTACCGACGCTACGGCTGTTGTCAAAACGGTTACAACCAACAAACCCTCTGTACAACTGACAGGGTTGGACAATGTAACGTGGTATTATGTCTATGTCCGTTCCACCAATGGCAATGAACGCAGTATCTGGTCCAATATGCGTAAGTTCAAGTCCAGTTGTCCTGAATCGTACGCACTGCCTTATAGTATCAATTTTGATGACTATAAATCGGATGCTACCATCTATCCGGAGTGCTGGACTCGTTACTATGATAAGAAAGAAGGCTACTATGCCCAACACCCCTACATCTACAACAACGCCAAACGAGGCACCAAGGGCAACGGCTTGTATGTTGGGTCAAAAAAGAGGGCTAAGTCCTATATCGCAACACCGTACTTTGAAATAGATAGTTTGTCCAAAGCAATGATTACGTTCTATTACAAGGCTTCAAGCAAATCTTCCACTAGCAAGATTGGCATGAGCGTAGGTATTGCAGAGGATATATCTTGTGTAGATTCTATTGAGAAGACATACACTCCCCTTTGGACTATCAAAGAGTACACCAATAATACAGATTTCAAACGCGCAGAAGTCATTTTTGACAAATATAAGGGTAACGGACATTACATTGTTTTCCGAGGAGAGACACAAGCGACCTCCGTTTACGGCATATACTTAGACGACATTGTGATAGAAAGAATCCCTTCGTGCTATGCACCTGCTGAAATTACCCAAACATCTGCACGAACCACATCCATCCAAATGAACATTTTGGATGAGCACGATGGCTCTGCATGGGAAGTAGCCATAGTTCCTATGGGTGGTAAGGTAGAAGATGCTGCCCCTGTGAAGGTGGCGTCTGCAGATGCTCTTGCCAATGGCGACTTTGTAATCAACGGGCTTAAGCACTCAACCAAGTATGATGTATATGCTCGCACCGTTTGCAGCGAAAGCGACAAATCGAAATGGGCAGGTCCTGTACAGATGAGCACACTGACCTTGCTGCCGCTCAGCAAAGCAAATTGGGACTTTGAGTACTCGGATGATGAAAGAAAGAACTACTTGGTTGTTGCGCCCAAAGCGACATCGGAGAGTTACTTGACAGAACCGATGTTTATAGAGGATAATCTCAATGCTTCGGCCACATACACCTATTATCCCTATTTAATGCCAACAAACATCCCGGATGCTACTGATGATTGGTATGGATATAAGAGTTATTTCGCTATGAAACTGCAGTCCAACACCTCTAATCCGACATCATATTTCGCTCTGCCGGAGATTGATGCAAGTTTGGATACTTTGCAATTGAGATTTGATGCGACTTCTGTCTATTTGGATAATGCAACAACAAAAGCACTCTCCACAACCTACGCAAAAGGTACCAACTGTGCACATAGTGTAAAAGTGGGTGTAATGTCTGATCCATACGATTGGAGTACATTTAATGAGTTGCAAGAGTTTATATTCCCGGAGATAACCGTTTCTAACGATACGTTAATTGGTGATTCTATGGGATACTACAACCACTACACTCTGAACCTCTTTGGTGCAGAACTCAAGGGTAAGTATATCGCATTTGCTACTGACTACGATAAGGTGCAGAACTACGCTTACATTGACAATATCGTAGTGGAACCGCAAATGGGTTGTGGTGCTCCGAGCGGCTTATCAGTTGTAGATTCCACCCTGTTGGCTACATCTACTGACATTGTTTGGGTATCCAACAAACTGAAATGGAATGTTCAACTCTATGAGAACGACACCATTCTCGCATTGGATAGTACCATTAGTGCTGCCAAGATTGCTTATGAAACGCGAATGCATATCAACAATTTAGTGCCCAATACCACCTACCTGCTCCGCGTGCGCAATATCTGCTCCGAGGAGGAAAGTGGAGGCTGGACTGAAATACATTTTGCTACGCCTTGCGCTGACCGTCCTCAAGAAGAGGCTGTTTGGAACTTTGAAGACGACTTGTATCAGTATGGAGCCAATGCTAAATATCTCATACCAAATTGTTGGAAAGTAGGAGGACGTAAAATAACTATTGCAAGTGGTGCTACTGATGTAATCACCCAGGCTCAGACTCCATACGTTCTTGCCAACGAAACAAACAAGTTGTACGCCCAAGGTTCTGTGGAAACTACGGCACGTGCTATGTATTTTACGACTCCTAACTCAAGCACTGTCCGATATGAGGCGTATGCTATCATGCCACGCATTGAAGGTTCCCTGAAAGGAATGCAATTGCATCTCTATGGACGTGCGACAGATGCTGCAAGGAACACCAAAAAGATGACGGCCAATAGTAAGTACGACAGGAAACTTTATCTCGGTATCATGCCAAATGAAGATGATATCAATACCATTCAGATATTGGATTCTATCGTCTACAACAAAATTGTCACTACAAGTGACCTCTATACAGATGATGAAAATGAGTTTTGGCAGGAATATCTGATATCGTTGGATAAGTTCGATGGGCATAAAGTGGTATTCTATGCAACGTCAGAGACTAAAGCGACAAGCAAGTTCTACATTGACAATCTGGAAGTGCTTCCAGCAGGCTATTGCTTCCGTCCTTCGCGTGATGTGGTATCTGACATCAAGTCCACTACAGCCAAATTGGCATGGAACAGCGGAGGAAATGCGGTGAACGTACAAATTGCTACCAACGAAGATTTCACTACCAACGCCATCATACAAGATGTAGTTGTAGAGAAAGACAAGAGCGAATTGCAACTGACCAATCTTCCGTCGGCTACCACCTTGTACTATCGTCTCCGTTCTGCATGTGGAGAAGGCAACTACTCGGAGTGGGGTGCTGTTGGTTCTTTTATGACTATGGGTGGTGTACCATTCACGGAAGATTTCCGTGCAGCAGTCACCTATCCGACAGGTTGGAGTCGCTATAGCAAACGAATGATTGATGTGTGTGACACCACAGCAGGGGCTATTGGCAATGAAATAGGTTTGACGGCAGCCAACGCATGGAAACGCTCACCGGTTAGTGTCGGTATGAATAGCGGTCACATGATAGTGAACGTTTATCAATATGGTACCGGCTCAAGTGCAGGTATGAATCCTTGGTTAGTCACTCCGCAAATCGACTTGACCTCCGTTGCTGAGGGTACTAAATTGGCTTTATCATTCAATCTGAGCATGACCGAAGGTGCTAACCATACAGGTGCAGAGCCCGACAGAGTAACCGGCGTGGACGATGCATTGGTAGTTGCCATCTCGGAAGATAACAAGGCTACTTGGAAGAGCGAGGACTTGACCGTTTGGGCAAACCAACCGTTCCCCGTTCATGTTACCCCCGATGGTGATACCATCTATGTAGAACCTCAGTATGAATACAACCAGATTTCGTCCAAGTTCGGAGGTGAGGTTATCTTCATTGACCTCAGCAAATTTGCCGGCAAGATAATCAACATTGGTTTCTATGCAGAGACTACACTGAAGAATGCCGACAACGATATCCACATGGACAACGTACTCGTTAGCACCTATACGCCAAACATCTACGACCAAGAGGTTTGCCGTTGGGAAGACTTCTCCGATGCCAACTTCTCTATTGATGTGGATGACTACGCCGTAGGAAAGACAATGAGTTACATCTCATTTAGACCTTCCAAGGAGGGTAGTTCGCTCAATCAGTTGAACCTGACCGTCAAAGAAGATGCACACGTGGTCATTGACACCACTATCTGCGAAGGTACTACCTACGATGCTAACAACTTCAATGTTGTGGCTACCAAATCCACTGTCATCAAACAGAAAGTATCGGGTAGTAATAGTTGTGATAGTGTAGCGGAATTGCGCCTGAATGTCACTCCGAAAGTATATGCCGACACCGCTGTTAGCATCTGCTATGGTAAGTATGTGGACTTCTGCGGTGAGCAGTACTATACATCGGGGAACTACACTTGCACCACCACATCTGCCATCACGGGTTGCGATAGCGTGGTAACTCTCCACCTCACCGTACAGGAAATGGCAAAGGGTGACGCAGAAACTGTTTATCTGTGCCCTGGTGCTACTATAACATTCGGTGACACCACATTGGCCACAGAGGGTACTTATGAGCGTATCATCACTATCAATGGTTGTGACTCGTTGGCTAAGATGAATGTTTACCAAGTGCCTAATGAAGAGACACAAATTCGTGCTCTCATCTGCAAAAATGAAACGTACAACAAGGATCCGTTCCGTGGCATGAGTAATGCAGGAGATTACCGCTTGCCGCTGCAATCACAATATGGCTGCGATAGTATCATCGCACTCCACCTGATGGTGGCAGATGCCGAGCACATGGCATTGGTTGACTCCATTACGTTGGACGAGTTGCCATACATCCTTAACGATGTAGAACTTCTCCCTGCCGGCACTACCGAGGGCACATATACGCGTGAGGTTAACCTCTCTTGCGGCGCAGTCACCCTGACTATCGTCGTAGGCGAACCCACCGGTTTGCACTCTGTATTCGCAAGCAGTCTGGCTATCGCTCCCAACCCCGTGGCTGTAGGACAAGCCATCCGCGTATTGGGCTCGTTCGCTGCTGACGCTGTAGTGGAGGTTGTATCCACCACGGGTGCTCGCATCTACCGTGCCGGGAATGTTCCGAGTCCTGTCACGATACCGGGTATCCCTGTATCGGGTACGTACTTGGTAACCGTGACATCCAACGGACAAGTCTTCCAATCCAAACTGATTGTTCGATAACTCCAAGCGCGTAGCGGCTCACCCCGCTACGGCTTGTACCCTCAATGGGCTGCCCGACTGCACGTCAGGCAGCCCTTTTTATATGGGGGACGACGACGCATTGCCTGGGAGACGACGCGCCTCGCGTCGTCAAAGATGAAATCCAATGCGGCTCGTGTCGTCAAAAAAGACACAGCACACCCAAAATCGTACATCGTAAATAGTCAAATCGTAAATCACCTTGGCATGTCTCGCGTCGTCAATCCCGTATTCCTCCACGCATATTAACTATTAATTATTAACTATTACCTAATGTCATACTCTTAACTCGATGTTCCATCGAGTTAAGAGTATGATATTAGTATGTGATTAGTATGTGATTAGTATGTGATTAGTATGTGATTAAGCCGACAATATCGAAACCATACAGAGTTCTTGCCTCGGGACACGCGTTTTATTTGGTTACTCACACTCTTTTTTGTAACTTTGCGGGCAGAAACAAAACGAAACAGATACTCATTTTAAGGTATGGCAACACAGGAAGAAACATTCAAGAAGATGGTCGCTCACTGCAA
>ERZ808245.1021-NODE-1021-length-12055-cov-4.574417_pt1 | contig 12055 bp, 9 predicted proteins | sample MGYA00521243_ERZ808245 | MGnify/ENA primary metagenome ERZ808245 (study PRJEB31516, sample SAMN03275576) | gut metagenome | biome: mammalia-associated habitat; material: feces | host: Papio cynocephalus | place: Kenya | collected 2012-07-07 ... | reverse complement strand
GTGTGCAATCGAGCGAGAGGCCGCAAGACTCTGGGCAACCAAGAGCGAGACCTTCTCCACGCTATGCGAGGAGACCGTGACCTATGGCGACGTGGTGAAGACCGTGGTGGGCATGGCTGGTTTCATGGCCTTTGCCGTGGTAGGTGGTTATCTTTTCGGAGGGGAGGTGATGTAGTTATGGCAAAGGTAAAGAAAGACGAGACGCTGGAGGAGTACCGTAGGTTCTATCCAGACACCACCGTGACCGAGATGACCGTGCTCGATGCCGACACTTACCCTCAAGACGATGATTTGCTGGAGATGGTGACGAGACTCGGCAAGATGACCCGAAGTATGCCGCTCTATTATTGTGTGGAACGCATTGGGGCGAAATGCCCTAAGCCTGGAGAGGAGATCAAGCTGAAATACCGCATCAAGGTATATAAGTCGAGAGAGTTCCTGAAGGTCTGCGACAAGATGAAGGTGGGTACCAAGGTGCGTTTCCATGATCCGAAAATGCCAAAGTTCCATTATCTGGGCGAAATCACCAAGGAGGGCGTACATTTCGAGGGTGGCGCCGCTTGCTTCTGGCTCAAGAGCGAGGAGGCGGGCTTGAAGGATACCGACGATAACTTCGCCGTATGGTGGAAACCTGTGGAAGAGTAAGGATATATTGATAAGTGGTAAGCCTGAGAATGTCCGAACCACGGCAAAGGTGCGCTTCCTGTCTTTTGCAGATTGACGAAAAGTACGTAACTTTGCAACCGATAAGAATGAATAACTAACATTTAAAACAGATAGCGAAATGGAAGAAAAGAAATTTCAGACAGCTAAGGAAATTGCCCCGGCTGGGGCAACAGATTGCCCTGGTAGCGGCAATAATTTGCCCCAGGCAGGGCAAAACGAGAAGATGACCAGCGAGCAGCTCCACCAGCAGTTGGCGGAGAACACCAAGCAGATGAACGATGAGCGAGAGGCTTACGCCCAGAAGCTCATCCAGCTGAAGCGAGACCGCGACGAGCAGATAGAACTCTCCATCAAGCAAGCCTTCGACCTCCAGACAGCTCGCGATGCCTTCGAGGCGACCATCACCGCCAAAAAGATGGAGTTCCATCAGAAGGAGAGCAACATCGCCAAGTTCCGCCGCAAGGCCACCGAGACCTATCTCTCGGAAGTAGCCAAGGCGAAGGGCGATCACGCCCGCATCAACGAGCAGATACAGTGCGAGCGCCACAACATCTTCGAGCAGTACAAGTTCGGGGGGGGGAGTTCTCAGGAACTGCTCGCGAACTGCTTTATCCCGGTTGGGAGCGAATGTCGAACCAGCAAAATGATGGAGGAGTAAATGATGGAGAATAACAAGAACGGTAAGAACAACGGCAACGACACCCAGCAGGACAAATACAAGCAGCTGCTGGGTGGAAAGAGAGTAATGGAGGGCTTCGGACAAAAACTTCCTAAGAATTGTGAAAAGTTGGAGTACGTTAACAAGATAGGCAGCGCCATGCGTGCCTGGGTGGAATGCGGAAACACCAAGCAGCGTGGATACATCCTGCTTGCCACGGGCGAGTTTGATGGTGGCGAAGAAAATGATCGATCCTTAGTGGTAAGCCTAGGCGGTCCCGACGTGAACCTTATCGCTATGATAATGAACGCCTTAGACAGTAGCCCTGACCTTCGCAGAGTCTTTGGTAGAGCTGTTATGGAGCTGGCAGCTCTGCCGGATGAGGGAGAATAACCATCCACTAGGAAGTAATTAATGTAAGAACAATCAACAATTTAAATAAGCAAACATTATGGCAAAAAAGAAATATTATTACGCAGCATATTCCTATACTGATAAAGAGGGACGATTTACCAAGGCGACGATGACTGGCATCACCACCGGGGACGGCAAGATTGTATCCGGCATCATCAAGTGCGCAGCAAAGAGACTCGACGGCTACGCAGACAGCAGAACCATTCAGGTGGACAATGTCATCGAGATGAGCGAGGCAGACTATAACGAGCTGGAGGCATGGAACAGAGTCGTTCACCCAGAGGATCCAATCGGCTCCTACAAGGGCGACGATCCCATCGAGGACTATCTGCCAGCCGATGACAAGGTGAAGGAGGAGCGCAAGCATCCTATCTTCGAGGACTATGAGAGCAATGAGAACGGCGAGACCAAGCAGCTCTTCATGCTCAGCCTGAACGGCATGTATATCTCGGGCATCACCCACGAGCAGCTCAAGGAACTGGCAGAAGCCACAGCTCTGGAGTTGCATCCGGAAGCCAAGAAGATGGCGGATGATGCGAATCAGAAGTAGAAATTTCTACCAGTTTATTAACATATACAAATTTTTTTGATTTTTCTCTAAGAGAGGGTGGCCGTTCGTGAGGATGGCTACCCTTGCTTTTAGAAAATATTTGCACGATGCAAAAAATATTAGCCCAAAGATTTGGCGGTTTCATAAGAAAAGCGTACATTTGCAGCGTGCAAATAATTATCAACTTGAAAATAGCTAAAGAATAGCAATGGAGAAAATAAAGACAAAAATAACAGAAGACACTTTCGTTTGCAACAGCGTAGTGTTGGCTAAATATATGGTGGCTTATGCCAACGAGAAAGGCTACGTCATTAATATGACAAAGCTTCAGAAACTATTGTATATAGCCTATGGTACGTATTTGGCAGTTGTTGGGGCAAGACTTGTCAATGAGCATCCTCGTGCTTGGCCTTACGGTCCCGTTTTCCCGATTGTGCGCAAGAAGCTGTTGGAAGTTCGCTTGGAAGAGCTAACCCTGGATGAGACTGATAAGCCTAACGACGAAGTACAGCTTTGCGTAAAGTTGGTATTCGATGGGTTTGGAAAGAGAGACCATTCCTTTCTTTCTTCTTGGTCTCGCTTACCAGGATCACCATGGGATCAGACGGTCAATAAATACAAGTTCGATTGGGGGGATGTCATACCCGATGATATTATCTGTTCCTATTTCAAATCAATTATCAGAATGAAGGGTGAAAATGATGAACAAGGAAAAACTGAATGATATGCTCGACTATCATACGCAAGATAGTTTTGGTGGTCCGCTTGCAGATATTGACAACGATTCCCTGCGTGGGCAAAAACGTGATAGATATAGGCAGAATACAACATATAGACGCCACTTAACAAGGTGGGTGATGCTCATAGTCCCTATTTGGCTATCGGTGGTTTATCTGCTGTTACTGTTGTGTGGCTTCGGAGTATGCAAGCTTTCTGACGTTGTGCTGTCAACCCTTCTGGCCACCACAACCGTCAATATCCTCGGCTTGGCATATATCGTATTGAAAGGCATGTTCCCACAAGAGCACGAGTAAAGGTTTTCTGAAAGCATTTCAAATATTTAAAATTATGGATTCATTCATGGCATTTATACACATACTATCCCTCATTCTGGCATTGATAGTGGGACCATTCATCGTTGGGTCACGAGGCATAGGCTCGTGGATGTTTTACCTGTGCGTTTGTATGCTACTCACCCCAGTGCTGGGCATACCTTTATACATTAAACTATGTAGGTAGAATTTACTTTAAAAATGTTTTAAGTTATGGGATTATTAGTTTATATACAAGGCTTTTCGGCAATAATAGCTTTGTTGCTTATGCCGTTTCTAGTAAAGAGCAGAATTCCAGCCTACTGGATTATCTATTTACTCTTCTGTACCTACCTTACTCCGGTCATTGGATATCCATTATACAGGATATGTATCTTGAAGCATTGATTTTAGGGGATATTCTTGAAAACTAAAAGATTATGGGATTATTTGGCTTTGTGTATGATATTCACCCCCTTGTTTGGGACACTTATATTCGTCAAGTTCTTCAGATATTAAATCTCTAGTCCTTTGCCTTTCGACCGCCTGTTACTATATTTGCATTACTAATCAGTAATGCATCAAGATATGGTAACAGACAGTCTTATCAAAAAGAAATTTATTCACGAGACTCTGCAAGAGGGAATCTTGCAGATATACTCCACGCAGGAGAACGTGGTGCGCAATCACCTCCATCGCAAGACGGGGCGACTGCTCACTATGCTCTCTGCCCACTCGTTCGATAGCCAAATATCGGGCGAGAACCGCACCATCTTTGTGCGCATCCTCCCTTACCTTCGTTTTCTCGACATGCAGTACCGGGAGCGCAACGACCGCATCAGTAAGTTCAAGCGCAAGAACCTGGCACTCTACAACCGTGTGGTTTGGGGCGTGCTCTATCATGAGACGTTCCCCAAGCTTCGCTATGGTTTCAATGATGAAATCAGAAATAGTATTCGCCAGGAACTCGAACAGTCACTCAACCCTCAAAAATCATAAGCAATATGGCAAGTAAACACATGTCGGAAGACGAAATCAAATACATCGTCAACGTAGAGGCTGCCAAGGCTCAGAAAGAAATCTATCGTCTAGAACAGGAAACAAAGAAGCTTCGCTCCGAGAACAAGGCGCGCCTTAGCCAGATGATAAGCCTGGAGGCTGCTGGCAAGAAAGAAACAGAGACTTACAAGAATATCCATAAGCAATATACGGAAGTCAACAAGAAAATCAAGGAGAATGTCACGGCAATCGGCGAGCAGACCAGCAAGCTGAATGTGCTCGATATGACCATGGCGCAACTAAAGAAACAGCAAAAGCTACTGCAAAGAGAGCTGGACAACACCTCGAAGTCGCTTAATCCGGAGGCGTATGGCGTACTGGAGCAAAAATTGCAGGAGGTCAGTGCTCGTATGACTCAGCTCAAACAAGACACAAAAAGTTTTTCTGATATAATCAATAGTGATGAGACTATAGGCGTTGCCTTTGGAAACGTTTTCACCAAGGCAGCTGAGTTTGCTGGTCAGCAGCTAGGCAAGATTAAAGATATGGTGACGGAAGCCGCCAAGGAAGGAATGGAGATGGCGGAACAGGCGGACGGTGTAGTCAAGGCTTTTGATGCGATGAATAAGCCTGATTTACTAGACAACCTTCGTAAGGCGACTAAGGGAACTGTGAACGACGTACAGCTCATGACGGCTGCTGTGCAAGCTAAGGACTTCCGCATTCCTCTTGAAGACCTAGGCAAGTATCTCCAGTTTGCCCAGCTGAAAGCACAACAGACTGGTCAGTCTGTCGATTATATGACCAACAGTATCGTGACAGGTCTTGGACGCAAGTCACCGATGATTCTTGATAACCTTGGCATCAGTGCTGCCGAAATTTCTGAGAAGACCAAGGAAACAGGCGACTTCATGAAGGCTGTGGCAAGTATCGTGGATAACCAGTTGGCTGAAGCTGGTGATACTTATATTAGTGCAGCTGACCGTGCTGCCCAAGCCACCGCCAGGTGGGAGAATGCACAACGGGAGCTAGGAGAGCAATGCCTTCCTCTAAAGGAATCCTTTGACGAAACGTTTGGAGAAATCAAACTGGGAATCATCAATCTCGTAACATGGCTCGTAAAGAACCGCACGGAGGTGGCTGCTGTAGTCGCAGCTTACATCTCATTCAAGACGGTACAACTAGCTGTAATGAATGCCGAGAAAATCCATGTCTTGATTACCCAGGCGCATATAGCCGTGCAAAAAGCATGGAACGTGGTAACAGCAACGGGCAACAGTTTGCTCAAGATCGCCCAAGCTGCCTATTATCTCCTTACGGGTCGTATTACCTTGGCGAAGACAGCGATGGTCGCCCTCAATACAACAATGAAGGCGAACATCTTTGGTGTAGTGGCAGCAGCAGTGGCATTTCTCGCATATAAACTCTATGATGCTTATAAGGCAGCGCACCAAATGGCGGACCAACAAAAAATACTCAACGATGTGCAGAAAGCTTCGGCTCAGTATTACTCAGAAGAAATCATGAAGCTAGAGCAGCTCCGTAAAGTTGTGAAGGACAACACTCGCAGCTTGGGGGAGCGCAACGATGCCATCAAGGCTATTCAAAAGGTAGTTCCTAGCTATATCGCAACCATCGATGAGGAAGGAAACGCTTACGAGCGCAATGCAGACAAACTGACCGATTATATCAACAAGCTCAAACAAAAAGCCCTTATTGAAGGTGCAAAGGATGTGCTTAAGGAATTAGGCCGCAAGCAAGCCGAGGCAGAAGCTGAGTTGTTGCAAGCTCAGGAAAAGCTGGAAAAAGCAAAAAAAGAACAAAAGAAAGCCAATGATGCACCTCGTGATCGCACCGTGCAAGCTGTGCAAGGAATAGATGTTGCGGGGGCTGTTAGAAACGTAAAAGCTTATGATGCTGTCAAGGAGGCAGAGAAAGTTGTAGCTGAAGCCACCCGAAAAGTAAACAGGTTAAAATCGGATGCAAGTGCGATAGGTAAGAGGTTTGGCGCAGAAATTTACACAAACGATACAGCTACTAGCGGCGGGGCTGTCGGCGGTGCAGGCGGCGGAACTACCCATACTGGTACCACTCATACCGGAACTACCCATACTGGTACCATCGACACCACCAATAAGCCGAACCCTGACGACATCGCTCAGAAGGCTTTTTCTGAAAACCGTCAGGCAGACATCGACGCTGCCAACGCCGACTACCAGCAGGACGTGAACAACTGGAACATGGCTCTCGCCCGGAAGCAGACCACCCAAGAGAAGTACGACATCGCCATGCAAGCCCTGAAGACACAGCATACCGCCCGCATCCTCGCCATCGAGACTTCCTACAGCGAGCAGTCGCAGAACATCAATATCAAGGATGCCGAGAAAAAGAAGTCGCTTCAGGAGTCTCAGCAGAAGAATCTGCAAGCTGCCGAACAAAAGCACTTCGACCAGCAAGTGGAAGCCGAGAACGCCTACCAGGACGCACTCGCCAAGGTGATGGAGCAAGGAGAGACGAAACAACAGCTCACCCTCGATGAGGAACTGGAGCAGAAGAAACAGATACTGAAGGGTTATTACGAAGCAGCACTCCAGCTCGCCCAAGAGAACGGAAGCGACGTGTTCCAACTGCAAAAGGCTTATCTCGACGCTCAGGAACAAATCCAGAAGGAATACCACGAGAAAGAGCTAGCCGAGCAAAAGGAGGCAGACGAGAAGAAAAAACAAGCCCGCCAGTCTCTGGGATTCGACCAGCAGAGCGAGTACGACCAGCAGCTTGCCCAGTTGAAACAAGCACTCGACAATCAATACATCACCCAGGAGGAATACGAGAAGAAGGTGCAGCAACTGAAGAAGGATTCCTTCATGAAGCAAGCTCAGTATTACACCAACCTCTTCAGCAATGCTGTCACCTCTTTGCAGAATGCAGAGATGGCAAATGTGGATGCCAAGTATGATGCCGAAATCAAGGCAGCCGAGGGTAATACCGAACTTCAGGAGAAGCTGGAGAAGAAGAAAGCCAACGAAAAGCTGAAGATACAGAAGAAATATGCCGACGTAAACTTCGCCATGCAGGTGGCTCAGATTATATCCAATACCGCCACCAGTATTATGAAGGCTTATGCCGAGATGGGGCCTATAGCTGGAAGTGTCGCCGCTGCCTTAATGGGAGTGACCGGTGCGGCGCAACTGGCTGTGGCAAACGCCGAACGTCAGAAAGTGAAGCGCATGACCCTCAGCAGCACAGGCAGCAGTTCTTCCTCTACAGGCACTCGTGTGGCGAGCGGACGTGAGAGTGGTGGTATGATCGACAGCAATGGCCAATCAGCCCACGGTTCCCACATCGACGTGCAGCGAGAGCAGGATGGCAAGCGCTTCAATGCCGAATATGCCCCGGGCAAGCGTGGCTACATCGACAAGCCTACGGTCATCGTGGGCGAGGGACCTATGGGCAAGAGCAAGGAGTGGGTGGCTAGCAATGCCGCCCTGGAGAACCCGACGGTGGCTCCCCTCATCGGTATCCTGGATGCCGCCCAGCGTGCCGGCAACATCCGTACCTTTGATATGAGCAAGTATCTCATGGCGATGCAAGGCAGAGCTTTGGGCGGAAGTATCGACGAGGCGGCGGGTCAAGACCTGCGCCGTACCAACTCCGTAACCTCTCCGTACCAACTCCGAGACTCCGCCAAGTTTGCAGACTTTGCTGCAAACCCTGCAAACTTGGCTGCCAACAAGGCGATGGAGGAAATGATTTCCCTGCTTCGCAGCTTGAGGGACAATGGCATCTCTGCCGCCGTGTCGCTCACCGAGCTGGAGCAGAAACAGCAAATCAGGGAACAGTCTCGCAAGTTCGCCAAGAAATAGGCGTTGCGCACCATAGAAGTGAAACATTAATCAATATTTAGCATGAAAATAACCAATTTAGAAAAAGGGATGGCTTACCAACTTGGCGAGAGTGCCAAGCTGGAGGTGGAGCGCACCAATCCGTTTTTTAACGACTATGGCGAGAGTACCACTCCCCTCGACATTCCTGCGAGCGACCACAACCGCATGATTCTGGGCTACCCCGACACCTTCGGGCGAAGAGAGAAGATGGTAGCTACCAACGTGAGCATCGAGGACGGCGAGTACTTCGCCCAGTGCCGACAAATCGTGCTCAGTGCCCAGCACAAGGGCAATATCTCTTCTTCCTTCTACATCAACGACGGAAGCTTCTACTCCAAGATACAGAACATCAAGCTGAAGAGTCTTTTCAAGGACGAAATGGTGGAGGGGTGCAGCACCCTCGACGATTGCATCAGCTTCTGCAAGAGCTTGGTGGGTGGGGAAAATGAGAAATACGACATCTTCCCCGTGCTCCTCACCGATGATTCGGGGCTGGATACAGGATACAATTACAAGATATTGAATGCCTATGGAGCCACGTGCCTGTTTCCAGATGCCAAGGTGTGGCAGTTTCAAGACAGTGGCGGATACAAGCAGGTGAGTGCGCCATCGGTAGAAGACTTTATGCTGGGTGCCAAGCTCCACACCATGGGAGCGAGTATTTTCCAGGGCGAGAAGTCGCGCACGGAATACGTCGATGAAATCCCCATCAGTCTGGACAAGGGCTATTACATCTCGCCCTTCATCCGTGCCAACTATGTGTTAAAGCGGGTGTTCCAGTACTTTGGCTACGAGCTACAGGATAATTTCTTCACCCAGACGAAACCGTTCGACAAGATGGTGCTGGTGAACAATGTCATCGACGTAATGGTGAATGGACACATCCGCATCGAGGATCTTCTGCCCGACGTGACGGTATCCGAGTTCCTGGAAGTTTTTCGGAAAAAGTTCCTTTGCGAGTTCGTGAGCGACGAGGGCACGCACACCGCCAACATCATCTTCCTGAGAGACGTGGTGGAGAGCAAGCCCGTGGCAGACCTTACCCGCTGTATGACCGAAGAACCCACCTTATCTTATAAGACCGCATCCGACTACAAGCGCATCGTGCTCCGTGCCAAGCAGCAGGCAGACAGCGACGCAGAGGATAGCTACGATGACCTGAGAGACATGGTGGCAAAGAATTCGGGTGCCTACTTCGACGAGGTGGATGGTTGCTTCTACAAGGATGGCTATTCGGGCAATTATCACGTGAAGTCGAAGATAGGAGAGGACTCCCAGAGCTACGATCTGGGCGATGCCGACACCGACACGCAAGACATCGAGATTCCTGAGTTGATACCAGAGGTGCGCATGCTCCAATACAAACAGGTCACCGACGACGACACGCTGACCCGCGACATCGGCAGATATCTGTACATAGGCGACTATGCTACCCTCAACTCCTCGATGAAGGTGGCGACGGAAGACAACTCCGAGAGCGACGAGGAGGCAGTGACCACACCCGTGATGCTCGCCTTCCCCTACGTCTCAGACGATGGGATGCCGTGCGGAACCGTCACGTGCTACGACATCCACTACGAATACGACAATCGGTTCGGACCGCCGTCCCACGCCTCCGACGAGTCTCTCTACCACAAGATATTCGACTACTCGCTTATCTACCATGGGGAAAACGGCATCTTCGAGAAGTTTTACAGAGATTACGACCTGCTGCTTCGCAACTCCCTCCAGGAACTGAAGGTGAAGCTCCTGCTCAGTCAGTCGCAAAAGCAAAACCTGCCATCCTATTCTAAGGTGGTGATAAGAGGGGTGGCTTTCTTCTTCAACAAACTGAAGTTCACCCTGGGCGGCAAGAACGAGCCTGTGGAGAGCGAGCTTCGCACCATCGCCCTCACCACGCCTGTCACTGAAGCCCAGAAGCTGACCGACTTGATGCCCGCCATGAGCTGTGGGTATCAGTGGGTAGGGCATGAAGAGACGGTGGAGGTGTCAGAGTCCGACTATGAGAATTCGGGCAACGACAAGGATCGCACCTTCAAGATTATCTATCCGCCGCTGCCATCCGCCGAATGGGTGGGCAAGAGGTATGGCGAGCAAAAATCGTATGTAAGCCAGAAGGTAAGGCACGCCACCGCCTTCCGTCACTCCAAGTGGAAGTACCACTGTACCACCACCTGGCTGGAGTGCGAGAAGAAATAGCCTGTCCTTTGGCGAGTATCTTCTTTTCTTTAACTTTGCGGAAAAACATCATAAAATATGGTACAGAAAGCTTATGGTCCCGATCCGCTTAGCATGGTGGGGTGGATGACCCCCTTCATGTTGTATTCGCCATCGGGCAACGACGTGGTGTTCATACTCAAGTATCAGCACACTGACGATATAATCATACAGCATACTTACACACCAGACAAAAATAAGTATGTGAAGATAGAACTGAAGGATGTGATTCTCCCGCTGCTAAGTTTCGAGGTGGATGACGCCACAGAACCTTACTGTCAGGAAAAAATCCTACAGAGATTTACCGCCGTCTATTACGAGGTGGGAGAGGAGTCGAAGAAGCAGGAGTATTCCTTTTCCGTGATCCGTGCAGGAGTGGATAAGCTCGCCGATTCAGCAGTGAATTTTCTGAAAAATAATTTCCTCACCTGGCAACCGCAGGTGAAGGCGGTTACGTACTATTCCCCGGAGTTCCTTACTTACTATGCACAGGAAAACTGCGTGGTGATGTGCGAGCTGAACACATGGAATGGCACTGGCTACGAACAGAGAAAGGTAGGGATTGCCAATCTCGGAGCGGATGCCGTGTGGACTATCCCCGTGCAGTATGCCATCATTGCCAAGCTAGCAGGCGATGTGCTTCCATCTTTCTATGATATATGGGTGGAGACCTCATCTGGTGAACGGCTTACCTATGTGCAGCGCTACTATGCCGATAGTCAGAAAAGCGAGGAAGAGCAGTGGTTCCTCTTCGAGAACTCTCTGGGAGGAATAGACTGCTTTCGTGCTTACGGAAACAGTGAGAACACGGCCGAGCATACCCACAATGTGGCGGAGATAGAAGAAGAGACGGAGGAGTATCGGGTGGATACTACCCGAAAATTCAAGAAAAGCACCGGCTTTCTCGACAAGAACGAGCGCCAGTGGCTTCTTGACTTTTTCCCCAGCTTGGGCAAGTATATCTGCAATGGTAGCGCCATTCGCAAGATCACGGTCACCGAGAGCGACGTGAACTATGAGGCGAAGGAGCTGCCAAGTAATTTCACCTTCACCTACAAATATTCGGATGCACGTCCATACCTGAACCTGGCTCGTGCCGAAAAGGGCAGCTTTCGGGAAATGAACATCCACATTCCGGAACTCGGAAATTTTACCATCGCCCCTCGCTTAGTTGAGTGCGAAAGACAGTCGCTCAGTGGAGGGGTGCTCCTGCCGGTGCAGAGTCCTTACTCGGAGGAGTGGGGGGCTACGACCATGGACGCTCTGATGAAATACATTGCGTCAAGCTTGGAGAAGGACTATGGCAGCGATGGCGACGTAGGTCATCATCACAAAAATTTCGACCTTCTTGATACCCTCAGTCTCGTTTCCGGGTATCTGTACGCCTACGACTCGAAAATCAAGGCGGGCTATGCCGACAAGGCTGGCGAACTGGCAGACGATGCCAAGGTACTAGACCAATACTTATACAAAGGAGCCGACCATCAGTCGCAGCAAGTCAAGGGAGATGTCAGCTTCGATAAAGTTATCTATTTCCTGCTGGGACTTACGGCGAAGACCATCACGGCAGGGGATGTCACGGCGAAGACCATCGCAGCAGGGGATGTCACGGCGGAGACCATCGCAGCAGGGGATG
>ERZ808245.1018-NODE-1018-length-12092-cov-4.856941_pt1 | contig 12092 bp, 10 predicted proteins | sample MGYA00521243_ERZ808245 | MGnify/ENA primary metagenome ERZ808245 (study PRJEB31516, sample SAMN03275576) | gut metagenome | biome: mammalia-associated habitat; material: feces | host: Papio cynocephalus | place: Kenya | collected 2012-07-07 ... | reverse complement strand
GCCGGTCAAGGATTTGCAGTCCCATGCCTTACCGCTTGGCTACGGAAGCAGCGAAACGGATTATAGCACCACTCCGCTACTTTAATCAATTATTTCTCGGTGAAAACCGCGAAAAAAAGCCCCCGAAATCCAGGGGCAATTTTTTAAGGGGCTTTCCTTTCAAGCCGACGATTCTTTCTTAATTTTTTATTGGCGATTTTGTATCCCATGTATAAGCCGAAGGCAACTAAAATCGTAGTAACTTCAATGGAAAGAACAATTGCTACCCATAAAGGAACGCTCCCGCTTTTAACGCTTTCCCACATCTTCAAAACGTAACTATTGTTCTCGCCATAATCTTCCATGATGCAAAGCTTAGGAAGTAGTTCCTTTGGGGGGTATTGGGCATAAAACCCTCGACCCACCATAACGGTTTCTAACTCTCCAGCAAGGTTTTTGCCAGTCACCTCTTCATAGCTATCGCTATAGAAAATAGCGTCTATTCCATCTTGATAATCGCTGTCTTCTTTGTAAGATCCATCAAAGAAATAGGTCAAGTCGACTTGGGTCCAACCTTCTTCTTTAGCAATTTCTCCCCAACTCGAGGCATTCCCGTCGATGACAGGGGTATAGAAATCACTTCCCGTCATATCTAGCTCTCCGAAATCAATCGTGTGCGTTTCACCGTTAACTTCTTTTTCTAACGTTCCTGAGCCATCTTTAAATAGCGGTTCATCGTTTTCGTCATAATAATAGTCATCGGCGGTTTCGTCATAAGCATAAATATAGTAACTACGAGGATCATACCATTGACGAACGAGTTCCAAAATATCGTCACCCGCGATAAAAGGGGTATAGCCAATATAATCCATGTTTTGGGCGGCGATAGTGGGATTGGAGATAAAGTCGATAAATTTTTGGGCGTATTCTTGGCTTTTGCAGTCCTTAAGCATCACCCAACCATCAAACCAGATGTTGCCACCGGTTTTTGGTATTGAATAATATAAATGCGTTCCAAGCGTTTCAGCAGTATCGATTGAGTAGACGGCATCGCCACTCCACGCCATACCGATTCCAGAAAGCTTTCCGTCCAAAATATCGCTTTTGCCACTATCGACTTCTAATCCATAAGAATTCGCGCGCAGAGAAGAAAGAACGTCTTCAATCGAAGAAATGATCGATTCAGCCGTCGCGTTTCCCTCTAACCCATACTTTTTGCAAAGCGCATTAAAATCATCGATATGAGAAATGTTATTGAAGATAGTTGAGATTTCCTTGTTGTATTCGGATTCGCTAATTTCATGATTCTCGAATTTTTGGAGAATTTTCGTAAAAAGTCCGTCGTAGCATTTCATCAAGCCAACCGAATAAGTGTCACGCATGGAGTCCTTGATTTGAAAACTGCCTTGATAATTTTTGTTCCAAAGGGCGTTCCAATCATTCATTTGGACTTTCACGTCGCTAGATGTTAATAAGGGATCCCCGTTTTCATCCGTTTGCTTTAAAAAACGATAGAATTCAGGATTATAGATAATACCAAGCGTCCCCCACATATAGCCTCTAGCGTAGTCGTTTAAGGTAGCGATTGTCCCATCGGGGAGTTTTGCGGATATCGTTTTAAAAACGTCCTGGAGATAAGGAGAAGCATAAAGAGAATAATTGTCTTCCCATCCTTTTGTGCGGTCTCCATATAATTTGATGCGGTCTTCCCCACTAGCAAAAGGGATGCACATTCCTTTGCTCATCATCTTTTGGATCATGTAATCGCTAGGGCACACCAAATCGTAACTCGCTGAACCGGTTTCTAACTGTGAAAGCATGATTTCGTTAGTATCGAAGACATCGTAAGTAATATCCAATGTAACGCCGTCAGTTTCTTTGACATATTTCTTAAATTCTTCGATAACGCCATCTCCGTTTTCTTCTTTGTAAATATAATCGTTCGAATTATAAATCTTAAGTGTCGTTACCGCTTCATTTGCTTTAGAAAGATGGGCAATAACATTACTAGGCAAGGCTTTCGCACTCGTTCCTAGAAACAAGAAAGAGGATAAAGAAAGGGCAAGTAGCTGGCTGATCATAATTTTGCTCTCCTTTCTGCGTGTTTGTCCACGCTTTTTCCTTTGCGTGAGCCATAGATGCTATAAACGACAACGACGAGGATCACGAGTAAGAAAATAATCGTGCAAAGCGCCCTCATCTTGGCAGGTAAAGGTTTTTTCTTAATGATAGATTCAACGTAAGTCGAAATGGTTTCAATCTTCCCTTGTCCGCTTAATAAGCCGGGGCCGGAAGTAAAAGCCGTCACGATAAAATCGTCCAAAGAAAGGGTAACAGAAAGTAAAAATCCGCTGAATACGCCAGGCATAATCTCTGGAAGAACCGCTTTTCTTAGAGCTTGATGAGGGGTGCATCCGCAATCCAATGCCGCTTCATATAAAGCGGGATCCATTTGAATTAGCTTCGGCTTAACGGAAAGGTAGACAAAAGGGGTTGTCAAGACTAGATGCCCAATTAGCAAAGTCCAAAAAGAGAACTGCATATCCTTGAATACATAAGTTCCAAGGAAAACGAACATAATGGTAAGAGATAAAGCAATAACGATTTCAGGGTTCACAACCGGAATTTGTGTCGTGAATTCAATTCCGCGCTTCACGCGCTTTTTGCATTCGTGCGCCCCAATTGCCCCGATTGTTCCTAAGAAAGTAGCGACTGTCGCGCTAATTAAAGCGATAATCACAGTATTTCCAATCGCGATTTGCACTTTTTGATCAACGAATAGCTCCGAATATAAATCAAAAGTGAAGCCGTTCCAAATACCTAGTTTTGGGGAATCCGTGAAGGAAAAGATAACGAGGACAAGAATCGGCGCGTACATCAAAGCAAGCAACGCCCAAATGTAAGATAACCCTCCAACTTTTTGAAGGCGCTCTTTGGTTTCTTTTTTTACCATAAGTTACCTCCTCTAGCTTCCGCCGCATCACTCCCAGAAAAACGATGAGTCAAAAGCATGCTGATGCCAATAATAAAGAGCATAATAAGCGCCATAAAGCTTCCTTCGCTCCACTGGGAATTTGTAAAATTCAGATAAATCGAGTTGCCAAACAAAGTGATTTTGCCTTCGCTTAAAGTATCGCTGATAACATAAGAGCTCATGACCGGCATAAACACCATTTCGGCGGCGCTAACAATGCCGGGAAGAGACTGGGGGAGAACGCTTTTAATGAAGGTTTGAAAAGGGTTTGCCCCCAAATCCGCTGCTGCTTCTACTTGCGATTTATCAAGTTTAAGCATCGTCGTATATAAAGGAAGAATCGTAAAAGGCAAATAGTTATAGACCATCCCGATTAAAGTTGCCGTCCAAGGATAATCCCCTCCCGCTAAGCCAATCCAAAGGAGCAAGTCGCGTGTTGCGCCAGTGCGGATGACGAAATTGATCCACATTGGCATAATAAATAGAAGGACAAGGACAGCGTTTTTATTGTATTTACGATTGGCTAGAAAATAGGCGGCCGGATAGCCGAGTAATAGGCAAATAATCGTTGTTTGTAGCCCAACAAATAAGGACATGAGCAAAACGTTCCATTTGCTCGCTATCGTGAAGAAACTAACGACAGCCGCAAAAGAGAAATTCCCACTACTATCGGTAAAAGCATACCAAACGATAAGCAAAAGCGGAACGATGACAAACAATATTAGGAATAGAGCGTAAGGTATTGCTAAGTTTTTCCGCTTTAAGGCGAAGAAAGAGGCGAATCTCCCCTTTCTTTCTTCTTTAGTCAGCGACTTCATAGTTAGAAATGTCTTTTTTGAGTTTGACTTTGAAGTTTTCTTTAGCGATGTCGACGCTCACAACATCGTCAAGATTCCATTCATAAGGAGAATTAACAATAAAGTCTTCCTCTTCTTCGGTGCGGATAATGTATTGATAATGATCGCCTTTATAGACACTGGAGATGATTTTACCCTGCGCTTTTCCGCTAGAGAGGTCATCGCTCATCGATACGGAGTCAAAGGCGCAAGAAAGGGTGATTTCCGCATCTGTCAAATCGTACTTCTTTTTGCTCTTAGGATCGAATAAATATCCATCTTCATCTATGACGCTTCCTTTTAATAGTTGAGTCAAATCAGCATCAAAAGGATCGCTTCCGATATAAACATGGCCATCTTTATCGATATAAGATTCGCCCCAAACATTGAGGGAAACGTCCTTATGCATGACTTGCAGATTCTCTGGGTCGACCGAGATATAAACCTTGGTGCCCACTTTTCTTGCTCTATGATCGCGACACGTCATTTCCGCTTTTCCAATTTCAATGACGTAGCTATAGTCTTCGCCTTTGAAGACCGCGCTCGTAATGGTTCCAGAAACATTTCCGCCTTCTTTTTCACTCAAAATAACGTCCTCGGGGCGGATAACGACGTCAACCTTCTCATTAAGTGCGAAATTATCAACGCAATCCCATTTCGCACCGAGGAAATGCACTTTCTTTTCCCCTGCCATTGTGCCGTTATAGATATTGCTTTCCCCGATAAAATCAGCAACGTAAGCGTTCACCGGCTCATTATAGATGTCTTCAGGAGTACCAACTTGCTGAATTTCGCCATCACTCATGACGACAATCGTATCGCTCATCGTGAGAGCTTCTTCTTGGTCGTGGGTGACATAAATAAAAGTAATGCCTAACTTTTTATGCATTTCCTTTAATTCGATTTGCATATCTTTGCGCATCTTGTGGTCAAGAGCGCTAAGAGGTTCGTCGAGTAACAAAACTTCCGGTTCAAGAACGATGGCGCGTGCAATGGCAACTCGCTGTTGCTGACCGCCAGACAAAGTATTGATGTTGCGGTCTTCCATTTCGCTAAGATCGACAATTTCTAAGGCTTTCGCCACTTTATCATCGATTTCTTTCGCCGAAAGGTGTTTTAATTTCGTGACTTTCTCACCTTTTCGATTGGTCATAGTCACAGGAACCTTCTTTAATTTAAGACCAAACGCAACGTTATCGTAAACATCCAAATAAGGAAATAAGGCATAGTGCTGAAAAACCGTATTAATCGGTCGTTTATAAGGGGGAAGGGTCGTAATATCCTCCCCATTCAGCAAAATCTTTCCTTTTGTCGGAATATCGAAACCGGCAATCATCCTTAAAGTCGTGGATTTTCCACAACCTGAAGGGCCAAGGAGTGTTACAAATTCTCCCTTTTTGATGTCCAAATTAAAATCCTCAACGGCCACAAAACTACCGCCGTCGAATTCTTTGCGGACATGCTGTAACGAAATGATGGTATTAGCGTCCATCGCATTGCCTCCCTTTCTTTAAAGAAACAACCAACAAATGCCAAGCGCACCCTCTCAAAACGAGCAGGCATATTTGACGGCGAAAAATATGGACCAAAAAGAGAGTAAAATCAATAACTTTTTTCATATTTTTTTCGCTGGTGCTTTTCCGGAGCGGAATTCAAAAAAGAAAAAGTGGGCTTTCTTTCGGCCGTTTCTAGTCAATTTAATGTTTTTTTATCGCAAAAAAATCTTTAAGATTTCGCAAGTTTTTACACGAAAAAAGGGGATGATTTTTCTCCCGCGCTTTTCTCTAACGTTTTCCGTCCCACTTTTTTAGCAAATTTTCTCATAATTTCTTGACCGAAATTAGTAGCAAGCTAAACTACTTTTATGAACAAAAAACCACTTCTTTTATTTTTATCAATCGGGATGACATTTTTGTCTACGCTTTCTTGCTCACAAAGGCAGGAAAACGATTCTCCGATTCTTCTACCTTATGGAAATTTATTTGATTCTTCTTTAAAGGAGGAAGAAGCCTTTAAGAAGCTGACTTATAGTGGCTTTTCTTCCATGGTAAAAGAAAAGAACGATTCTAGCGCAAACTACGATTCCTTCTTTTTAGTGGTTCGTGGATCAAGTCAAAGCTGCCTTTGTTGGATCAATGTATGCGAAAATTTGGCCCGTTACATGAAGAAAAACAACCTACTTACCTATCTTCTTACTTTAAGTGATGATTTTGTGGCCGACGGAAAAGAACGCGATTATAAAGGATTAAATCTAAAAAGAGGTGAACAAACGATCGCGATATTCGAAAATGGAGCGCTTAAGTACCAAATGAATTTAACCGAGGGAAGCGAGTACAGTAAAGATTATGAGAAATTCGAAGCGTATCTCGATTCCCATTTAAAAGTTGGAAATGTTCTTTATATTAGTAAAAAACAGCTGGACGCTCTCTATCAACAAGGGGATGGAGCGCCTAGTTTTGTGGTTGGCTTTACGCGCAATAGCTGTCCAGACTGCACTTATATTAATCGCCACCGCCTTAAAGAAATCGCTTCAAGCGAAGAATACAACGTAAGCTATTTATTCGATTGTGACACCGAAGGCGTGAGATTATATAAGGGCGAGGAAGCGAAAGAGAACGGAAGCGAAAACGCTAAAATTGCTTATCAAAATTGGATAACGTTTAAAAACGACCACGGTTTAAGCGATGTTGAAAACAAAGAGCTAGGGTATAAAGAAGGATACGTCCCTACCTGGACTTGCAATCTTCCTGGCTTATCGACGAAAATCGAATCGATCAAAGATATGTTTGTTTGGGGAAATGACTCTATCATCAAAAATGGCGACATTTATGAAGTCGCCACAACTTATTTCGATGGTTCTAGAGAACATGCATTTCTTAGCGATAAGAGTATCTTGGACAAATCGAAAGTGAACAAAACAAATTTAAAAGGACTAGAAGTTCCTAAAAGCGAACTAAATTTAATCGGTGAAACTCCTTATTGGACGCATGAGGCAAGCTCGAAATACGAGGACCCGCTATTGACCGCGTTTTTCAATTATTATTGTTCAAAAAAATAAAAGACTAATTCCGAAGAGCTAGTCTTTATATCGTCGTAATGATGAGGTTATTTTTCGATGTCGTTCCCGTTTTCATCAACTGGAACAAGAAGAGAAAAATCAGCGCCACAAATTGGGCATGGCTCGCCTTCTTCTACTTCAACGATTTGCCCGCAGATGGTGCAGCGATACTTTTTGGCCATAATTTAGCCCTCCTATTATCTTTGATTATAAATGCTTTTTGCCCTTACTCAAAGAAGGATGCTTTCATAAAATTTAGTGAAAGAAATTCTAATCTGCCAAAGTACCCATTGGGTCCCAAGGATTTAAATGGATCGGCTCACCAACGATGGCTTGCTTTTCTTCTTCATTAAGATATTCTTTGCGAATGACGGCTTGATAGACGAATTTATCAAACCAAGAAGCGCTCATGACGTAATAGCCTTTTAAGCCATTCTCTTCCCCCCAGCTATTCTCAATCTTGTAGCGGTTAGGGTTATTGTTCTCATCCAGATTGACGCCTGTAATCACCATCGCGTGATTCATCGCGCTGTTCCAATAATCGAGCATATCACCTTTTTCAAATTCCAAAGAGAATCCTAAAACACTATGGTAATCAAGGGCGTTATCGTCCCAAGCGATGCCAAGCCGGTCACGGTAAAAGGAAACGTCGCTTCCAAACCAAACAGGGCGATTATTTTTGAGTTGTTTGACAATAAGCTCTTTCATTCTTTCCATAGGGAGATTCAGATGATTGATGGCCTTTCCTTCAATCACATTTCCTAAATAATCAATCGTGAAATTCTTCACAAACGGCTTATCGGATGTTGGGGAATTGATGACGGATTGATATTCATCGATTTCCTTTCCAATATACTTTTCAAAAAAAGATAATGGGGTGAATTTCCCTTCGTTATGGTATTTTCCTTTTTCGTCAACATATTCGAAGACAAATTCTTTCGGAGGAAGGCCGAAAGCATTAAGGAACATCCGATAGATTTCTCCGATAGCTTTATCTTTTTCAATGCGTATTTCATCTATTTTTCCTAATGCATAAAGCTTATGGGCATCGCTAGCGAAACGGCGAATCCTCGCATTCAAAACAGCGTCGAGTTCACGAGTGTTATTGGATTGATAGGTTTCAGGGAATGCGCTTTGCGGGAGTAAACCGTATTTCTTCACGAGGTTCACGAACATGTCCCATTGGCCACCATCGCTCACAGGCTCATGAAGAATATGCGCTAAAACCCGGTCATCATGTTCCTTTGTCAGAAGGGAAATAATCGATTCGAGGGCAAAATTCGCTTTTTCGATTTTGTCAAAGAGCGAAATATAATTCTGACTCAATTCGAATTTACTCATTTTGAGTTTTTCATTCACAATTTCGCGAAGAATATTTAATCCCGCGAAGATCCAACAACGCCCACTCGCCTTTTGGTTCGCAACAGGCATGGTTTTGATCTCAATTGAGAAAGACGGATTTTCCAATAGTAAGGAAGAAGAATCATAAATCACTTCGCTTAGCGCGTTGCGGGAAAGGGCATGACGGATGATTGTGTTCTTCTTATCGGTAAGATATTCATTGAGGATACGATCCTCTTTTTCTTTTGTTAATGCTTTCGCTTCAATGCTTTTATCCATAAATAAACCTCTTTTCCCGTATATTCTATGCTCAATCTTCTTGCCGATAAAGAAGCATTCATGAATTGAGTTAGTATTTACTAACATGCTTGTCTTCTTCTAGCGTATATTCGCTTATAAGAGTAGAATTTCCCTCGAAAGAAGGCGAAAAGAATGAACGAATCAATTGAACGCTTCATCCGCTACGTGAAAGTGGATACGCAAAGCAATGACAATAGTAACTTAACTCCTAGTGATCCAAAGGAACTAAACCTCACTAAAATGCTCCTCAAAGAGTTAGAAGAAATGGGCATAAATGGTGAAATTGACGAATACGGAAGGCTATATGCCCATTTAGATGGCGAAAAAGGTTTAGACAAGATCGGTCTAAATTCGCATGTTGACACAGCTTTAGAATGCTCTGGAAAAGACGTTAAGCCGCAATATGTCTCTACTTATGATGGGGGAACGATTCGTCTAAACGATACTTATTCGATGTCGCCTAAAGAATTTCCTTCCTTAGCTCGCCATATCGGCGAAGACTTAATCGTGACAAGCGGCGATACTTTGCTTGGTGGTGACGATAAGGCGGGCCTCGCCATTATCATGAGCGCGCTTCATTATTTTGTAAGCCATAAAGAAATCAAACATCACCCAATTTCGATTTTGTTCACACCTGATGAAGAGATCGGAAGAGGCCCTGAGCATTTTAATCGCGAAAAATTCGGCGCGGATTATGCCTATACGATCGATGGAGATTATATTGATCAAATCGATATCGAAACCTTTAACGCCTCTCACGCTGATATTACGATACACGGTATTTCCATCCATCCAGGAGAAGCCAAAGGCAAAATGGTGAACGCTTCGCGCCTCATTGGAGAATTCGATTCCTTGCTCAGCCCAAGTGAAAGGCCAGAATTGACCGATGGGCACGAGGGGTTTAACCATCTAGTGTCCGCGACTGGATCGGTAGATGAAGCAAATCTCCATTACATCATCCGCAATCACGATAGAGCAAAGTTAGAAAAGCAAAAGCGAGAATTCCTAGAAGCAAAAGAAAAACTCCTAGCAAAATATCCAGGCATTAAAATCGAGCTTACGATAAAAGACGATTATCGAAATATGTATGAGGTGTTAAAAAACGATGACCGCGCAATAAAACACGCCGAAAAAGTATATCGTTCGCTAGGCATTAACCCGAAGCATGTCCCGATTCGTGGAGGGACGGATGGAGCTTCTTTCTCTTTCATGGGTTGTCCTACACCAAATTTAGGAACGGGCTCCTATAATCACCATGGAAGATTCGAATATCTTTCTGTATCTGATTTTGAGAAGATGATCGAAATCGTCATCGCCTTGCTAAAAGCATAAAAAAGCCAGCGTTTCCGCTGGCAATCCCACAAATTGGCTGGGGTGACTGGGATCGGACCAGTGCATCTCGGATTCAGAGTCCGATGCCTTACCACTTGGCTACACCCCAATTTTGCATCGATTATTCTACAACGATTCAGTTACTGAGCAAACAAAAAGGAGAAAAAGAATGGCAATTTTGATTGCACTCGGCGGCGGTTCTGGTTCAGGGAAGACTTCAATCGCTAGAGCCTTGGTTGAAGAATTAGGAAAAGAAGCAACACGCTTTTCTTTTGATAATTATTATCGTGACCAAGGCGCATTAAGTATAGAGGAGCGCTCCAAAGTGAACTATGACTCCCCTTTTACGCTAGATATCGAATTGTTCGTTGAACATCTAAAAGCCATTCGGAAGAATAAAGCCGTTGATGTTCCTCAATATGATTTCGTCACCCATACGCGGCTGCCATCCCCTATCCCCTTCTACCCTACAAAGTACGTCATTGTCGATGGAATATTGACGCTATATCTCAACGAAGCCGAAAACTTATTCGATTATAAAATCTTCGTGAAGGCCGATAGCGATATTCGTTTGGCACGTAGAATTCGTCGTGACACCATAGAAAGAGGGAGAACCGCAGATTCCGTCATCCGTCAATATCTAGCGACCGTAAGGCCAATGCATTTAAAATACGTCGAGCCCTCGCGCTTTGTAGCCGATTTTGTTTTCGACAATAACCGCGAAGACGGAATCGATAAGGAAACTTTAGCGGTCGTAAAGGCAAAAATCCTTCGCCTTGGTGAAGAGCATGAGAATTGATGCCCATGCCCACATTGCAAGCTGGCCAACCGAAAAAGAGTGCGTAAAAACGCTCTTAGCGTCCATGAAAAAGTATCGGATTGACTACGCTTTGGTGAGCAATTGCGATTGTAGCGAATATTTGGACAATGGCAAAAGAAACAACAATCATTTAAGCGCGATTATCGGTGCAAAAAAGGTATTGCGTTTAGTGAAAAAATATCCACAAATTATTGGTTGTGCAGTCTGGGTCAATCCCCACTATGAAAAAGTCAATGGGGAGCTCGTTTCTTTTATCAAAGAAAACCGTTCTTCCATTTACGCTTTAAAGATTCACCCTTACGAATCGCGCCTAAAAATCAGCGATAAACGAATTTTGCCCTACTTAGATTTGGCGCGACTCTTTTCTTTGCCGATAATTTTTCATACCGCAAGCGAAGAATATAGTGATATCTCGATGCTTTTATCGCTAGCTAAAGAAAATCAAGACATCAATTTTGTAGCCGCTCACCTCCAGCTTTGTAGCGATAACAAAGCCGCGATTGCTTATTTGAAAGAAGCACCTAATTTATACGCAGATACCGCCTGGGTGCCTTTGAAAAACGCCAAAAAGGTACTTTTGCAAGTTGGTGAAACTCGTATCCACTTCGGAACAGATGAACCAATTGACGGAATTGATACATTGAATAACAAAATCTACCAGGCTTATTTTAAAAACACCGCAAAATTAAAAGCCCATCTTTACCATAATCTCATGGCAAATAACGCGATATCTTTGTTCCGTTTACCAATCGATAAAAATAATGGCTAGGCCCCATCGATATTATCTTTATAGCGATAGCTTCCTCTTTCTTCACTCGCTTGCGGATCGCTTTCTTTTTCGTGAAGCATGTCAATATCTTCGCCCGTCAAAGTGCTGCCGTAGCGGAATCTGTTTCTTTTCTTATTGTCCATACCTAGTTATTTTAAATCAGGGAAGCGGAAATAAAAACGATAAGCGCCTTGCTCCAAAAAAGAATCAGAGGCTTATTCCCTTAATAAGAAGGAAATTTTTCTCGTTTTTGCGTTTGCTTAATAAATAAATGTCCCTAAACCAGCATTGATATTGATGGATAAGCTTAGAATTAAGGTTAGGAAAGGCAAGACGTTATTAAGATAAGTCTCCGCTATAACGACGCTGCTCGCTCGATAAGAAAGAATCCAATAAGAATGCGTAAAGCGGAGATAGATAATAATGCTGATGAAGAGAGAAAGTGAGCTATTACATTTCAGTAAAAGATTCGATAGTTAATCCAATGGAAAAAGTAACTAGGGGCGTACAAATGAAAATCTTCCCAGAAAGAAAAAAAGAGAGGGAATCAAAGAGCGAATGCTTTTATTGAAACAAGAAAACAATCACGAATAATTTCGCTCATACCCCCCTCTATGCAACACAGTTAAGGGTTCCGTTTCTTTAATGTAGGTAAATTGAGTTCACCATGCTTTCGACCAAAC
>ERZ808245.1014-NODE-1014-length-12108-cov-27.366465_pt1 | contig 12108 bp, 8 predicted proteins | sample MGYA00521243_ERZ808245 | MGnify/ENA primary metagenome ERZ808245 (study PRJEB31516, sample SAMN03275576) | gut metagenome | biome: mammalia-associated habitat; material: feces | host: Papio cynocephalus | place: Kenya | collected 2012-07-07 ... | reverse complement strand
CCCTCGCTTTTTGCCCGCAATTCGAGGGGGTGTCCCGAACCGCCTGTACGACGGACGAGGACGGTGGCGCGCCCGTCCGCCATGCGGGCCGCATGCCGTCCGAAGACAAGACCCTTTCCGTCCGGCGAATAGCGTCCGGCGGCGACGATTTCGCCGGGGCCATCCAGGGAAAAGACGACGTCCGCGGCATAATCCGGGCGTATGGTGCCGGCCTCGTCCTGTGCCGTGACATCCACCAGCTGGCAGGCGCCGTCCGCCAGTTCCGGGACGTCCGCCGCGAGCGCCAACGCACGCGCGGCAAGGGCCGTCCGCGCCGCGGCTTCCCCGATCGGCGCACCGTCGGCGTAGGCGATGACCTTCACCTCGCCCGGCCGGTAGGGGACGGACCACGCCAAGCGCGGCAGATTGGTTTCGGCGGGCGGCCCCATCGGCACGTTGTCGACGTAGAGAAGCGCGCTGTCGCCGCGCGTTTCGCAGACCACCCGGACGGGGCGTCCTTCGTCCCCCGGATGCGTCCACGCCGTCAGCAGGCGGACGGCGCGCGCCTGCTCCTGCGCCCGCACGGCTTCGCGCCGCCGGCAGGCCGCCGTCCGGATCGTCTCGTCGTCCGGGCGCGCGACATTGTGGCGGGCGACGTCCGCGGCGGTCGCCGCCCGGCGCAAGGCGTCGACCTGCTTCTCCACCGCGGCTTTCGTCTCTTCGTCGGGCGCGAGAACATAGCCGCGGTAGCGGTAAGGCATCCATTCGCGCGTCCAGGCGGTGTCGCGGAAGGGTTCGTCGAAAAGCCCGGCGGCCGGCAGGATGTCGTCCGTCGTTCCCGCCTCCCGGTCTGGCCCCTTGGAATAGAGCACCGGCGCCGCAGACGTGCCGTCGTAGGCGTACACATAGTCCTCTCCCCACGGATCCTTCACCACGCGGCGGATGTAGGGGCCGTTCCAGCCGCGCTTGCGCACCTTGTCCGACGCCAGGAACGCGAGTCCCTGCCCGGTCGTCGGATACGCCCCCGTGTGGTAGCGGTAGCGTCCGAGCGCGACCGCGAGCGCATCCACCGACTTGTGCGCCTGGAGGAGCGCCTTGGGGATTGGCGCCCGTCCGCCCTTGCCGGCCACGGAGAGGACGAGCGAACCCAGCATCAGAAGCCCGATGACGACGACGGCGTAGAAGACGATGCCTTTTTTGAGGACGGGCGCGTTCAGGCCGCCCATCTCGGCGCGTTTGCGCGCGAACTCCCGCCGCACCGCTTCGATTTTGGCGCGATGGGCCGCGGAGCCCGGCTTTTTGGAGGGGAACTTCCTGCGGAGTTTGGCGTAGTCCACCATGTCAGAGGATTTCGCACACGGGCAGCGGCCCGACGATCGGGCGCACGTAGTCCAGGAACGCCTTCGTCACGTCATGTCCGTTCTTGGCGATGTAGTTCGTCGGCATGCTGCGCGTGTATTTGGCTGCTTCCTGGATGGGGCGCGGCGCGAACGCGACCCGGTAGTCCTTGCCTTTCGCGCGCAGAATGGCGATGGTGCCTTTCGTCAGGTCGCCCTTGAGCGCGGCTTTCACCGCGGCGCGTCCGGCCAGACGCGCTTCCTTCTGGTCGACCTTGGAGGCGATGCCGGGGAAGCTGCGCTGCAGATAGCCGAACGTGTCCGCCCGCACGCGCTTGACCTTGCCCGTCGCCTTCAGGGTCTTCGCGAGATAGTCGCCGAGCGCGCCCGTACCCGACATCTGCACGTTGCCGTGGCTGTCCTTCTCGCCGCCCGCGAAACGCGCGCCGATGGACTGTCCCTCGGCGTCGCGGATGCCTTCCGACACCGCCACGACGCAGCGTCCTTCCTTCTTCAGGACGGCCAGCACGTCCGCCTCGAACCGCTCCAGGGAAAACGGGACTTCCGGCAGGTAGATGAGGTGCGGACCATCGCCCTTGTTCCGGCGCGCCAGGGCGGAGGCCGCCGTGAGAAAGCCCGCGTCGCGCCCCATGACGACGTCGATTTTCACGCCGCCCAGCGCGCGATTGTCGAGATCGTCCCCCATGAACGCGGACGCCACGAAGCGCGCCGCCGAACCGAAGCCCGGCGTATGGTCGCAGCTGCGCAGGTCGTTGTCGATGGTCTTCGGAATGTGGTAGACGACGAGCGGGTAGTCCGCCTTCTCCGCTTCTTCCGCCACGATGCGGGCGGCGTCCGCCGAGTCGTTTCCGCCGATGTAGAAGAAGTAGCCGACGTCCAGTCGGCGGAAGGCTTCGAAAATGGCCTTGCAGTCCGCCGCGTCGGGCTTGCGGCGGCAGCTGCCCAGAGCCGAAGAGGGCGTCCGGGCGATGGCTTCCAGCTTCGCGGCGGAAGGCTTGCGCAAATCGACGTAGTCGCCGCCGAGGATGCCTTCGATGCCGTGGCGCGCGCCCAGGATCTTGCCGATGCGCGCGCTCTTGCGCGCTTCCAGGACCGCCCCGGCGAGCGATTCGTTGATGACCATGCTCGGACCGCCCGACTGCGCGATGACCATATTCAATTTCTTCATGTCTCCATCCTTTCTTTTCCGCAAGACTCAGTAGATGCGGATGTAGGTGTCCGCTTTGAGGCGTTCGAGCCAGGCGGCGTAGGCTTTCTTTCCGTTGGATTCTTTCACGTGGCGCTCGATATCGGCGTACGCCTCGGCGAACGTGCGTTTTCTGGCGGGGCGCTCGGCGTCCTTCCGCAGGAGGAAGCTCCAGCCGTCCAGGTCGACCCACTTGCTCAGCGTGCCGACGGGCATTTTCGCGAGTTCGCCGCAGATCGCCGGCTTGAACACCGCCGCGGGCACGACGTTGGTCCAGGCGCCGCCCTGCGCCGCGTGCGAATCGGCCGACCACTTGAGCGCGACGTCCGCGAAGCTGTTCGTCTTCAGCTCGTCGGACACGGCGCTCTTGAGGGCGGCCTGTTCGGGTTTGAGCAGGATGACCGACACGTCCACGGTTCCCGGTTCGCCGTAGCGGTCGGGGTGGGCTTCGTATTCCGCGCGCATTTCGGCGGGGGTCGCCGTCACCATCTTGTCGACGACGTTCCAGCGCATGGCGCCGACGATCAGGTCGTCCTTCGTGCGCCGGCGGAAGTCCGCGTATGTCGTGCGGTTTTCGGCGAGCGAGGCGATGAGCTTGTTGCGGTCGCCCTGGAAGAAGCGGTCGACGATTTCCTTCACGCGGTTGTCGACGACCCATTCCTGCATCGTGACCTTGGCCGCCGCGGCCGCCGCGAGAATGAGCTGGCGGTCGACGAGGCGGTTGCGGTAGGATTCGTATTCGGACGGGGCGGCCCCGGCGCGGTGCATGGCGGCGATGACGTCGCTCCGCAGGATCGAAACGCCGCCCACCGTGGCGGCGAGGCCGTCGACCTCGACCGCCGCGAGGGGGGCGGCGCACAGAACGCACGCCGCGACCCAGAGAGAAAAACGGTGTTCCATAAAGATCCGTCGTCCTTTCTCTTTACAGAAGCGCCGCGATGGCCGCGCCGATCATGGGAGCGTCTTCCACAGGCGGCGTGATTTCGTAGTGGATGTTGCGCATCTTGACGAGCATCTGGTCGAGCTCGTGCTTGACGGCGTCCGCGAACGGAATCGCGCGCGTCTTGTAGTAGGTGGAGCCGTCCGCGTTGATCGCGACGGGGGCGGACGCGTCCACGCCGCCGCCCGACTTGATGACGAACGCCGCGAGATGGATCGCCGTCAAGGCCGCCGCGCGCTCGAAGACCGGGATGCCCAGCCGCCGCGCCATGCGCGCGTCGTTCGGATCCGCGAAAATCGCGTCCAGGACGTTCTCGCGCCCCGGCTTCACGTACGCCGCGCAGAAGTTGTCGAAGTCCATCGTCTCCAGCGCGCCGAGCCCCATGATCTTCGCGGTCGTCTTGGGCGTGAAAAAGCCTTCCTTCGCCGCGGCCTTGAGGACTTCAAGCCCGATCGGGCCGAGGTAGGCGCCCGAAATCTGCTTTTCGAGGAACTGCGCGCCCGGATTCGCGCTCTTGTCGTCCACGGCGATGTCGAACGAGCTGCGGGCGAGCTGGTTGAAGGCCCCCGATTCGGCGTTGATGATCATGGAGCCGTCGGGCGCCAGGTCGCCGAGTTTGGCGATGTTCGCGTTCTTCTCGACGTACGCCGCGTTCGTGCCCGTGCCGAGGATGAAGCCGATGTAGGACGAGTAGGTGCGGTCGCCTTCCGTGGCTTTCGCCGCGAGAAGCGTCGCGACCGTGTCGTTGACGATGGCGATCTTGTCGCCGCCCGTGCGCTTGCGCAGCTCCTTGCCGACGTACTGCCCCACGATCGTCGGCGCGTCGCACCCCTTCGTCCAGCGCACGAGCCGGGCGTCCAGGTCGGGCGTCGCCGCGGCCGGGTACGAGAAGCACCAGCCGACCTTCGTCGCGTCGGCGTACGCCTCCAGGCGCTTCAGCTCGGCGACGAACGGCGCGTAGAACTGCTCCGTGTCCACATGCCCCTTCGAGCCCGGCATGGGCTGGTTGCGCTTTTCCTCGATCGTCGGCGGAATCGACACGACGGCGCCGCGGAAGTTCGTCCCGCCCGCGTCCAGCACGGCGACTTTGACGCCCTGGGGCACCTTGCCCTCCACGCCCACATAGGTCGGGATCATCATCAGCGAGGATGTCTCGCCTTTCAGCCCGCGCTCCATCTCCGCCAGGAAGGCGGCTATCATGGCCGAGCGGTCCAGTTCGGCGGCGGTCACGAATCCGTGCTCCGCGAGGAATTCTTCAGGCGTTCTCATGCATCAGTCCTTTCATTAGGTTTATCCAGTCTTGATTCGAGAGCGTTTCGGCTCTCGCTGTAGATTGTATCATATCTTTGAACACGGTGCCAAGCTGTTTTCTGCGGTGTGCAAAGGCTTTTTTCGTCAAACTGCGGAAAAAGTCGCGTTCTTCGGCGGATAATGCGACATTTCGATTGTGGCGGACCAGCGTGACCACGCTCGAGCCGATGGCCGGCCGCGGCCAGAAGCAGCTTGCGGCCACCTTGCGCACCACTTTGACGTCGTAGTCCAGCTGCGCCCAGACGCCCGCCAGGCCGCGCGTCTTGGACCCTTCGGGCGCCGCCAGGCGTTCCGCGACTTCGGTCTGCACGAGCGCCGTGATGACGGGGATCGTCCGCAGCCGCACGAGATCCAGCAGGATGCGCGTGCCGGCCTGGTAGGGCAGGTTCGAGACCATCGCGTCGAACGCCCCCTCCTGCCGCGCGTCGGGCGCATCAACCGCGCGGTCGGGCCCGCGCGCCAGATAGTCCAGCGCATCCGCCGCGACGACCTTGAGCCCCGCCGGCGAACCCAGCGAAGCGGCCAGCCGCGCCGCCAGGACGGGATCTTTCTCCACCGCCGCGACCTGCGCGCCGCGGGCGAGCATTTCTTCCGTCAAGACTCCGAGCCCGGGACCGATTTCCAACACCCGGCGCCCGGGGGCCGGACCTTCGCCCAGCCCGGCGTCCACGATCGCCGTCAAGGCGTTCCGGTCGATGAGGAAATTCTGTCCGAGCACCTTGTTCGGGTGGAATCCGTTCTCTATGCACCAGGCTTTGACCTGCGTCGGGCTGGTCAAATTCATCGTTTTTCTCTCTCCTTTCGGGGGGATGGGGGGGCGTCGTCCTCTTTGCCGCCGCCGAACAGTCCGCTCAGCTTGTCGAGCGGGCTGACGTATTCCCATACGGGTTCGTCGGGCGAACCTTTGACGCGGAACTCCAGCAAGACCTTCGTCAGCGTCCACGTGATGGGGCTGACGAGCAGGCTGGCGAAGGACTGGTTCTGGAACAGCCGCACGTGCGCGGCGAAATCGAGGTTGTCGCGCGCGATGTCGTACGTTCCGCGCGCCGCGACCGAGACAAGCCCGCCCGAAACCACCACGTTTGTCGTCGTCAGGATGCCGTCCGCCACCGTGAAATCGCCGGACGCGTCGGACAGGTTCGTCAGGTAGTCGATGCCCGGCACGTGCGCCGCGAGTTCTTTCGTGAGACCGGCGAACAGCTTCAGCTGCATCAAGTGCCCCTTTTTTATCTGCATTCGGCCCCGTCCGTCGAGATGGTCGAGCACGTTCGTGTTCAGCGGACCCGTGAAGGCGAAGTCGGCGTCCACATGCCCCGTGCGGTCGGCCACCTCGAATTTGAGGAAGTCCGCCAATTCCTCCAGCGTGCCGTCGCGATAGGAGCCGGAAAGGGCGAAATGCGCCTTTTCCGCCTCGAAATCGTCCAGAAACAGCGTGCATTGCCCCGTGACCGCCCCGCCGTCCTTGCCGCGTGCATGGATGTCCGAGAAGGCGAGCCGGTCGCCTTTGAGCCGGTAGTCCAGCGTGAGGTCGCGGAACCGGAAGCCGAACAGCGCCCCGGCCGCGAGCGACGCCGTCCCGCCCAGGTCGTTGTACGCCTTGTCCGCGGCGCTTATGCCCGTATGGCCCGTGCAGGTCAGGGATGGAGCCGCGGCGCACGACAGGTCCGCCACGAGCGCGGGATCGATGAAATCCACGATGGAGAGGACGTCCGGGAACGGAAAGCCGCTTTTCGCGTCGAATCCCAGCCGCACCCGGTTGTCCACGTTGTCGACGGTGACGCGTCCGCTCAGCTTGCGCCCCTTCAAATCCACCGCCTCCGGCAAGGTCACGTCGAGATGCACGTTGCAGTTCGTGCCGCGGATTTGCGTGCGCACGTCGATGATGCCGTCCGCCCGGTCCATCGCCACCTTGTTGTATCGTCCCATCGTCGGCTTCAGGTGCAGGTTCATCCCGAAATCGCCTTTCCGCAGGTCCACCGTGAAAACGCCGTGCGCCGGGACGGGCTCCAGGATCTCCGTGAACGCGTCCATGTAAGGCAGGGCGCTCGTGATGTCGAGCCGCTCCACGAAGGGGCGTATCTGGCGCTGTGTCGTCCGCCCCTCCACTTCGATGCGGACGAGCCGCGCGGCCAAATCCGCCACGGCTTCGCCTTTCAGGGCGGTGGGCTGCTCCTTGTTGTTCCATTTTATCTGCAGATCCCGGACCCGGCAACGTTGCGGAGCCAGCATCACGCGCCCCGACACCCGCGTCGGTTCGAGCCCGAGGATGGAGGGGTGGTTCAGGACGAAGTCGAAGTCCGGCAGCTTCGGCAGGACGAACACGATGCCGGGGTCCGGAATCTCCTTGTAGCCGGGTTTGTAGTAGGAGTCGGGGAGTCTCGGATACGCGAGGCGCGCTATCCGTACCGTGCGCGAAAGAGGGTTGACGGCGATGGATTCCGCCTGCACGACGGGTTCGAGCACGTCGTTCTTCGTCCGGTCGTAGACTTTCGGCTTGCGCAACCGGACGCCGCGGCGCAAACCGAAGGATGCGCCCTCGCACCGCAGGACGATGTTGCTCGTGGAATAGCGCTCGCAGATCGACTCCACCCAGGAAGCCGGCAGACGCTCTTCGCGGAAGAACAGGCTCAGAAGGTAGACAAAAAAGGCGATGAAGGAATACTTCACCGCTTTTCCTGCGCCTTTCAAGACATTCTTCAATCTCTGCCGCATCCTTTGTCGCTCGCGCGTTCGCGTTTGGCAGCCCCTAGCGGAGTCGAACCGCTCTTACCTGGATGAGAACCAGGTGTCCTAGCCGATAGACGAAGGGGCCAGACTTTTGGTGCACCCGGTGGGATTTGAACCCACACACCTTGCGGCACCAGAACCTGAATCTGGCGTGTATGCCAATTTCACCACGGGTGCTACAGGGACATATTATCTCAAATTCGCGCCTGAAAGTCAACACCGAATTTGCGCGGCGGCGAAAAAAGAGAGAAAAGGGGCGAAAAAGGATGAAAAAAGGCAGAAACGCGGCACTTTCCGGAGTTACGCCAAAGGAAACGGCCTCCCGGAGGCGCGATAGGCGGCGGAACCGGGCAGCGAAACCAGGCGGATTGCTTGCCGCGGCGGAGTCCCTTGGGCAACAGAACTTCAAGAGACCGCGGTCTATTGGGTAAAAGACCGCGGTCACTTGGGTAAAAGACCGCGGTCACTTGGATAAAAGACCGCGGTCACTTGGGTAAAAGACCGCGGTCTCTTGGGTAAAAGACCGCGGTCTTTTGGACTTGGCGTGCCTATAAGACGCGTCGGCGCCCCTGAAACACACAATTCCCTTGGGTGGGAGGGCGTCCGGGGGCTGGGATCAGCGGGAAGGGGAAAGGAGACGTCCGGCGCGGTGGCCGGTGAAGGTTCCGTGGGAGTAGGTCAAGGCGCCGTTCACGAAAGCGGCGACAAGGCCGGTGGAAAAGGAATGGGGATTCAGGTACGTGGCGGTACCCCGAAACGCGTCTTCGCGCCAGACGAGTACATCGGCGAAAGCGCCGCGGTGGAGTTCGCCGCGGTCCGCTATCCCGAAACGCCGCGCCACCGCCCCCGTCATGCGCCGGACCGTCTCCTCGCGCGGCACGCCCAGCGCCCGCACCCGCCGGTAGAACTCCGGCATGGTCGCGTAGGCGCGCGGATGCGGATGGTCCGCCCCGAGCGGTCCCCACGGCGCACGCAAGGAGGCGTCCGAACCGGGCAGAATCCATGGTTTCGCGAGGATTTTGTCGAGATTCGCCTCGCTCATGGAGAAGAAGAAGGCACCCGTCCGGCACAAATCCTTCGCCAAAATAGCGCAAATCAGCGTGCCCGCCGTCGTGCCGGGGCGGTCGGCGAGGATCTCCGCGACGGCGCGTCCGCAGAATTCCTTGTTGTCCGGGTGCCACGTGCCGCCAATCCGGACGGTCGTCCAGTCGCGTCCGGACGCGTCGATTTCCGCGGCGATGCGGGCGCGCAGGGCGGGGTCCGCCAAGCGTGCGCATTCGGCTTTCGCCGCACCCTCGCCGGCCCAGTCGGGGAAGACGACGTCGAGATCCGTCCCCGCGGCGCAATAGGGATAGCGGTCGCTCCCGAGGAGGACGCCTTCGGCCATGCCGGCTTCGATTTTCTCCAGCACGGCGTCGATCTTCGGCCAATTGGCGCGTCCGCTCGTTTTCAGGTGGGAAATCTCGGCGCGGATGCCGGTTTGGCGCGCGAGTTCGGCGACTTCGTCGATCGCCTCGAGGATGTGGTCGCCCTCGGACCGCATGTGGGTCGCGTAGAGTCCGCCGCGGCGCGCGGCGGTTTGCGCCAGGAGCCGCACTTCGTCCGGCGCGGCGTATTTGCCGGGCTGGTAGATAAGCCCGGTCGTGAGCCCCCAGCCGCCTTCCTCCAGCGCCTGGTCGAGCAGGTAGACCATCCGCTTCAGCTCGTCCGCTGTCGCGGCGCGTCCGGCATAGCCCACGACGGAGGAACGCAGGGTGTTGTGGCCGATGAACTGGACCGTGTTGACGGCGGGGCGGGCCGCTTCCAGCACCGCGCGGTATTCGCCGAGCGTGTGCCACGTGAGCCGGTCGCCCAAAATGCTCGCCCAATCGGAGGAAAGCCGCGCTTCGCCGAACCGGGGCACGACGGAGCCGCCGCACTGTCCGTTGATTTCGGTCGTGATGCCCTGGGTGATTTTGGAGGGGGCCTCGGGCTCGACGACGAGATAGGCGTCGGAATGCGTGTGGGCGTCGATGAAGCCGGGCGTGACGAGGCACCCGGTCGCGTCCACCGTCTCGCAGGCCTCGTCCGGCGGGAGCGGGGCGCCTTGGGGGACGACCGCGGCAATCCGGTCGCCCGAAAGGAGGACGTCCCCCGGGAAAGCGGGGGCACCCGTCCCGTCCACGATCGTGCCGCCGGCGATGCGCACCATGTCCGCGCGCCCCCCGGTCAGTTCTTGAAGGAGTGGATCGGGGCGGGGATGCGTCCGGCGCGGGCAATCAGCGCCGCGCAGGAGAAGGGCGAGACTTTCATGACGGGCGCGTGGCCCAGGAGGCCGCCGAACTCGACCGTGTCGCCGACTTTCTTGCCCGCCACGGGGATGACGCGCACGGCGGTCGTCTTCTGGTTGACCATGCCGATGGCCGCTTCGTCGGCGATGATGCCCGAAATCGTGCTCGCCGGCGTGTCGCCCGGGATGGCGATCATGTCCAGCCCCACCGAGCAGACGCAGGTCATCGCTTCCAGCTTCTCGATGGAAAGCGCCCCCGCCTCCACCGCGTCGATCATGCCCTGGTCCTCGCTGACGGGGATGAACGCGCCGGAAAGTCCGCCCACGTAGGAGCTCGCCATCACGCCGCCCTTCTTGACCTGGTCGTTCAGGAGCGCGAGTGCCGCGGTCGTGCCCGGCGCGCCCGGCTGTTCCAGGCCGATTTCCTTGAGGACATCCGCCACCGAATCGCCGATCGCCGGCGTGGGGGCGAGCGAAAGGTCGATGATGCCGAAGGGGACGCCCAGACGGCGCGAGGCTTCCTGCGCCACGAGCTGCCCGACGCGCGTGATCTTGAACGCCGTCTTCTTGATGGTTTCGCACAAAACCTCGAAACTTTCGCCGCGGATGGACTTCAGCACGTGGTTCACGACGCCCGGGCCCGATACGCCCACGTTGATGACCGCGTCCCCCTCGCTGACGCCGTGGAAGGCGCCCGCCATGAAGGGATTGTCGTCCGGCGCGTTGCAGAGGACGACCAGCTTGGCGCAGCCGAGCGAATCGCGGTCTTTCGTGCGTTCGGCCGTCTTCTTGATGATTTCGCCCATGAGCCGCACGGCGTCCATGTCAATGCCCGTCTTCGTCGAGCCCACGTTCACCGAGGAGCAGACGCGTTCCGTGACCGCCATAGCTTCCGGGATGGAGCGGATGAGTAGCTCGTCCGCCGTCGTCATGCCCTTGGAGACGATGGCCGAAAAGCCGCCGATGAAGTTGATTCCCAGCGTTTTCGCCGCGCGGTCGAGCGTCTTGGCCAGCCGTACGAAGTCCGCCGGCTTGCGGCAGCAGGGGGCGCCCACCAGCGCCGCGGGCGTGATGGAGACGCGCTTGTTGACGATGGGCACGCCGAATTCGCGCCCGATGTCGTCGCCGGTCTTGACGAGATCCTTCGCCAGACGCGTGATTTTCGCGTAGACGTTGTCGCAGGTCGTCTTGAGATCGTCCGTCGCGCAGTCCAGAAGGGATATGCCCATCGTGATGGTGCGCACGTCCAGATTCTCCTCGAGAATCATCTTGTTCGTTTCGAGAACTTCGGAGAGGTTGATCATGGCTCGCCTCAGATGCGGTGCATTTTCTCGAAGATTTCCGCCCGCTGGCAGCGGATGGTCAGCCCGATCGTCTGCCCGAGGCGCGTCAGTTCGAGGCCGATCTTCTCCAGCGTCTTCGGGCAGCCGGAGGCGTCCACGACCATCATCATGTTGAAGTAGCCGCCCACGACGGTTTGGGCGATGTCCAGGATGTTGACGTTGTTCTTGGCCAGATACGCCGTTGTCTTGGCGATGATGCCCACGGTATCCTTGCCGACGACCGTAATAACGATTTTTTTCATGGCTTACCTATAGTAGTCGTAGTGCTTCTCGACGCGCGAAAGCGTCCAGGCGACGACGAAGTTGAACAGATAGTAGAAGACGCCCGCGGCGATCAGCGGGGCCATCGTCGTGTGGGCGCTCGAAAGCTGCCGGGCGATGGTGAACATTTCCGTCACCGCGATCGTAAAGGCGAGCGAGGTGTCCTTCACCAGCGTGATGACCTCGTTGCCGACCGCCGGGATGACGCGCTTGATGGTCTGCGGCAGGATGATGCGGAAGAACGTCTGCACCGGATCCAGCCCCAGCGCCTTCGCCGCCTCGCGCTGGCCATAGTCGATGGAAAGAATGCCGCCACGGTAGATTTCCGCGAAATACGCCGCGTAATTGAGCGAAAACGCGAGAATCGTCGCCACCAGGCGCGGATAGTGCGCCAGACTCGCCCCGAAGAGATAGTACGGCGCGAAATAGACGAAGAGAATCTGCAACATGAGCGGCGTACCCCGCACGATCGAGATGTACGCCTGGAAGACGGCGGATACGATCGGATTCTTCGCCATGCGCCCGAACGCCACGACAAAGCCGAGCGGCAGGGCGAAAACGAGCGTCAGGAAGAAGATTTCGAGCGAAACGAGGAGGCCCCCGAGCAAATCCTTTATCATCTCGACGAACGGCAAAGCGTTCGCAGACGCGGCCGGCTCGGCTTTGGCTTCCTTTTTCTCCGCCCCCCGGGTGAAAATCAGCGATTTCTTCTCGATTCCATACGCGCCGGCGAG
>ERZ808245.1011-NODE-1011-length-12118-cov-2.585427_pt1 | contig 12118 bp, 11 predicted proteins | sample MGYA00521243_ERZ808245 | MGnify/ENA primary metagenome ERZ808245 (study PRJEB31516, sample SAMN03275576) | gut metagenome | biome: mammalia-associated habitat; material: feces | host: Papio cynocephalus | place: Kenya | collected 2012-07-07 ... | reverse complement strand
CTTTTCGTCGTGCAGAACAATGTGAACCATACGCGCCGCTGTTGCGGCAATTCCGTATTCGGTGCAGTTTTTGCCCGAAAAGGTGACCCATCCGCCGCCTATCGACTCTTTTTGAAGTGCGTCGCGGTCAAAGCGGAAGCGCGAATCCGTTTTTGCCCAGTCGTCAAGCGGCTTTCCTCTAAAGCTGACACAGCTCCAAGGCGCGAACTGCTGATTTCCGTGCTCGCCCAGCATATAGCAGGTTATTGATTTGTGGTCTATGCCCGTCTGACGGGAAAGCGCCGATAAAAGCCTGGAGGTATCAAGGCCTGTCCCGGTTCCGAACACGCGACCTCTCGGCAATCCTAAATGCAAAGCGAGTTCCCTTGTTACAATGTCGCAGGGATTTGTAATGTTTATAAGCACTCCGTTAAAGCCCGATGCCTTTATCTTATTCGCATAGCCGCGAACGGCAGGTATTGTAAAATCCATTTCCGTAACGCGGTCGTGCGTGCCGCACAGCAGTTCTATTTTACCTACGCAGTTTACTATAACGTCGCAGTCGCCGAGGTCCTCAAATTCTCCGGGTCTTACAGTCACGCGGTGCGGCAAATATGCCGCCGAATCACGCAGATCCTGAACCTCGCTGTCACGCTTTTGGCGGTTCATATCCACAAGCACAAGCTCGTCCGCAATACCCTGCATAGCAAGGGCAGAGGCAACGTGCGCTCCGACGTGACCAAGACCTATAATTCCGCAAATACGTTTTTTCATTTTAATAACATCCTTTCTCATTTTTAAAACTAACTTGCAAAAGCAAGATTATTTACCGAAGTGTGGGAATATGACACAGGTGTAAAGCATAGCAAGCACCATATAAAGAACCAGAATAATGCCGAATACCAAAAGAGTGCGGCGCATTACCTTGTTTTCGTTGCCGTTTTCACCCACGGTGGCACAGGCGGCAACTGTGTTGTTCGGGCAAATCATATTACCGAGCGACGCACCTGCGTTCTGTCCCGCAAACACTGTTATCGGGTTCATACCGAGCGCCTCTGCTGCCTGCATATGCATATCGGCGAACATTATGTTTGAGCCGAGTCCCGTTCCCGTAACAAAAGCACCGCCCGAGCCTATCAATACCGCCGCTGCCGGATAGAAACGCCCCACAACCGAGGCAACGTCCGAAGCAATCAGCTTTATCATTCCCGTATTTTCCGATTGCATTATATAAGATACTATAAGCAAGCTGCCTATGGTTACAAGAACGGGAAGAACGCTTACTGCGGTTTCCCTGCATATTTTAAAATACTGTTTTGCGGTCACCTTTAGAGTCAGGGCGCCGAGTATACCCGAAAGCAATATAACCAGATCGACCCAGAATATGTATCCGAACGTACACATTACGGCAAATCCGTTTTTTACAAGAGCCGGAAAACCGTAACGCACGGCGGGAAGCAATATAAGCATATAAACATACGGAGATAAGGCACGCAGAGAGCTGTATTTTCTGTCCTGCTTTACCTGCTTGTGACGAAATTCCTCAGGTGTTTTGATTTTAAAAATTCTGACATATGCAACAGACAGAGCTATTGAAATAAGACCCGTACCCATAGAAGTGACCTCTGCACCCACAAAATTTGAAAGCAAAAACATAACAAGTCCTGTGGTAACACCGGTGAATGTAAGGTAGGGGATGATGCCCTTAAAACCTTTTTTGCCGAATGCGAGGGCAATCATTAAAAACGGTATAACAAGAACTCCGAACATATGAAAGCGACCCACCATAGAGGAGTTGAGCGACACGGTAGACACTCCGGCGTCTACCAGCGCTGCACCGCCGTTTATTGTTGTAAGACCTGCACCGCCCCACGAACAAGGCGTTGCGTCGCCGAGAAGTGCGACCGCAATTGAAGTTACGGGGTCAAAACCGAGCGCCACCAGAAAAGGTGCGGCAATTGCTGCAGGGGAACCTGCACCGGCGGCTCCCTCTAAAAATATCGGAAGCATAAGTCCTACGATAACAACCTGCACACGGCGGTCATCGCTTATGTGCGCTATTGTTGCTTTAACATCTTCAATAGCACCTGTTTTACGCAGGATATTAAGGATAACGAACGCTCCGAAAACCATAAGAACTATCTTAAGCCCTTCCTTAATTCCTTTCCATATAAGCGCGTCAAAATCAGTAATATTTTGAGCAAATGAAGCCCCTGTGACATTAAAATATGTAAACCCCAGAATCAATGTCCAGATTAGCGCCAGCGGCGCAACTCTTTTTGCCGGCTGTTTAAAGCCCAATATTCCAACCAGTACGACTATAAGCGGACTGAGAGCAAATACAAAATTCACGAACTGCATTTTCTTTTTCTCCTTTTTAACTTCGGTTTTTTAACCTCCCTTATTGCCGGCCGGACAAAAAGGGTATAAAAAAGAGCCTTTGCCGAATGGGCAAAGGCTTTTTTCAAAATTCAACCATACATTGTTCTAACAAACGCCGTATGATAACATATACGAAAAACTATCCTCTGCCGCTTTAATATTAATCTTGTTAATAATAATGCCTAGAATGTTAATAATTCGTAAAATAAAAACAGACGCCGACATAAAAGCGGCGCCTGCGACAGAATTTAAATTATCGGAGAAAAAGGCACAGTTATCCTGAGTTTTAAAGTTTGTACGGAAAAACTCTTTCATAGCGCTTACCCCTTTCAATACCTGTTACAGACATAATAACACAAATAAATTAAATCTGCAACCGTTATTTTTGAAAACCTACTAATGCTGTATGAATTTACAAACTGCCTTAAAACAGTTTATAAACTTTGTTAACAGTGACAAAAGCCGCTTGCGGCGGACTACCCGAGTTTTCTATTGACTTTACACGTGTGACGGAGTAGAATTATGAGGAATTGTGAAATCAAATACCGAATGAACAGGGGAAAAACGGTGGAAAATACGGATTTATTCGCAACGGAAAAAATCAGTAAAATATTGTTGCGTCTTGCTCCTCCGGTTATGCTGGCTCAACTTATTCAGGCGCTTTACAATATTGTGGACAGCCTTTTTGTGGGCAGATATTCGGATTCGGGGCTTACGGCTCTGTCAATTATTTATCCCGTTCAGCTTTTAATGATTGCGCTTGCGGTCGGAACGGGCGTGGGAATTAACACCGTTATGGCGGCAAAGCTCGGTGTGGGCAACCGTAAATCGGCTGATGAATATGCGGGGGTCGGCACACCGCTTGCAATAGCGCTCTGGGTCTTGTTTGCGTCTGTTTGTTGGGCAATTATGCCTTATTACGCAAGAATGTCAACAAACTCCGAGGCGGTCATTCGAGATGTTACGGTGTACGGCAGGATCGTCTGTGTATTAAGCATAGGCTTGTTTCTTGAAAGTATATGGACTAAGGTTCTGCAATCGGGCGGCGATATGAAAACGCCGATGACAGCGCAGATTATCGGCGCGGTTACAAATATTATTCTGGACCCGCTGCTTATTTTCGGTATGTTCGGGCTTCCCGAAATGGGCATTGCCGGCGCTGCCGTCGCAACGGTGGCGGGACAGATTGCCGCAGCGGCGGTTGTTTTTAAAAAAGGATTCAGAAAACCGCCCGAAATAAAGGTGTACCCGCGCTGTATCGCAAGAATATTCCGCCTCGGTATACCCAACATACTTATGCAGGCGGCATACACCTTTTACATATTGGGACTTAATCTTATTCTTTCAACCTTCAGCGATCAGGCGGTCACCGCGCTCGGTCTTTATTACAAATGGCAGACATTCTTTTTCATTCCGCTCGGGGCAATGCAGACCTGTATCGTGCCGATTATAAGTTATAACTATGCGGCAAGGGATATTGAACGCTGCAGGAAAACGCTTGGCGACGCGATTTTGTTCGGGCTTGCGCTTATGGCTCTCGGCACGGTCTGCTTTGTCCTGATTCCGACGCAGATGCTTAAGGTGTTCACCTCCGACGCGGCGGTGATAAGTATCGGAAGTGTGGGATTTCGGTTTGTCGGTGTCAGCTTTTTGCCTATGGTAACTTCACTGATTTTTCCTGTGTTTTTTCAGGCTGTCGGTTCAGCCTTTAAAAGCTCCGCGCTTACCGTTATTCGCACGGTTGTTCTGTTTGTTCCGCTGGGATTTTTGTTTTCAAGGCTCGGTCTTAACTTTTTTTGGATGACGTTCCCCGTTACCGAGGTTCTTACAAGCGTTGTCGGCGCACTGTTTTACCGACGGTTTCTTCAAAAAAACGCTGTAACGCAATCCGTGTCTTTAGACGCGGAATGGTTCCGCAATTAAAAACCGACGCGGTTTACGGTATGAAAAATTTAACCGCGCAGAAAGCCACAGCACGTTTTGCCGCCGTGCTGTGGCTTTCTATACACATTGAAAAGTGCATAAAGAAAAAATTTTGCTATGGGAAGCATCGTATTATTCTGAGCAAATAATAAGAAATAACAAATAGTATGTAAAAGAAAACAAATACAAAAAGTATTTGATATGCTATAATTCGGTTGTATAATAACGCAAGGGTAGGCAAGCGAGAATAATCCGAACCCGCCCAAAACAATATGATTATACTGTGAGAGAAATAACAATTTGAACCGTTTATATAAAAAGGGTGGATTACAATTGAACGGACAATTTCCGATTACAGGGACATTTATTGACGAAATAACCTACGACATACCGACTTCAAACTGGTCGTATGAGCAATGGGAAGAAGACCTCGACAATATGAAAGATGTCGGAATAGATACGGTGATTTTTATAAGAGGCGGCTATAAAGATAAGCTTATATATCCGTCACTGCATTTTGATAACATATATAAAAATGATTTGCTCGGTTTCATTCTGAAAGCAGCCGAAAAGCGCGGTATGAATGTTTTTGTCGGTTTGTATACAACCGACTTAAATTGGCAAAACGGAAATGCCGCCGCCGAAATTGACAAAAACCGTTTCTTTGTAAAAGAGGTTATGGAGCGCTACGGCGATTCGTCGGCGTTTGTTGGGTGGTACATACCGCACGAGGTTGACGTTGATCGCCTTAATATTACACAGGTTATGAGCGGGTTGTCTGCAATATGCAAAGAGGCGGCTCCCGAGAAATCGGTTTTGATAAGTCCTTTTTTCAGAACCGTTGAAACCGATCCCCGTAACCCTATGACCCCCGAACAGGTTTATGATGAGTGGGACAGTATTTTCAGCCGCTGTGCGGAAAATATTGATATTTGTGCATTTCAGGACGGCACGGCACCGGTGCTGCAACTGGATAAGTATTTAAGCAAAATAAAGGAGCTTTGCGATAAATACAACATTCACCACTGGGTTAATACCGAACTTTTTGAACGTGACCCAAGACGGGTTTATTATCCTATTCCTTTTGAACAACTGCGCGCAAAGCTGGAAAAAAGTATGCCGCTGGCAGAAAAAGCGATTTGTTTTGAATTTTCACATTTTTTAAGTCCGCAATCTATATATCCGTCTGCGAGAGGTTTAAACAGGCTTTACAAGGCGTATTACGGCAAGCGGGAAATTTAAGCGAGGGCATTTTTCGTAAACGGAGTTATAGTTTTTTCGCTTTGGGGGTAAATATGAAAATAGCCGAAATTAAAAAATTAAAGAATTTTTATCATAATCAGCTTTTGGAACAGGTTATACCGTTTTGGGAAAAATCCGACCTGTTTGATAAGGAATACGGGGGATTTATTACCTCTGTGGATCGCGAAGGCAGGAGCTATAACAACGATAAAAGCGTTTGGTTTCAGGGGCGCTGCCTTTGGACATTTTCAAAGCTTTGCGGCACCTACGGTGAGAAGCCCGAATGGAGCATGGCTGCCGACAGTGGCGCGGAATTTTTGAAAAAATACTGCATTGACCCGACCGACGGGAGAATGTTCTTTACAGTTACGCGCGACGGCAGACCGCTGCGTAAAAGACGTTATTTTTTCTCGGAAAGTTTTTTAACAGTGGGTCTTGCCGAATATTATTTGGTCAGGCACAAAAAAGAAGATTTAGAACTTGCCGAGAAATATTTTGATTTGATGTATCGCATTTACTGCGACCCTGCATCGGATCCCTTTAAAATCACACCCAAAGAAAATGCAGAGGTGAGAAGCCTTCATTCAAACGCCGCGCCTATGGTGCTTGTAAGCTCGGCACAGACGCTCCGACGCGCGAACCCCGACAAAAAGGAATATTATGACGGTGTTATAGCGGCGATTATAAACGATATGCTGAGTCTGCACTGTAAAGAGGAACTTCACTGTGTACTTGAAACGGTTTATGCAAACGGCGATATTTTGGATAACCCCGTCGGCAGAACCGTAAACCCCGGCCATTCAATAGAGAATTCGTGGTTTCTGATGAATTACGCCTCGGAAACCGGAGATACGGAACTGCTTGAAAAGGCGCTTAATATATTACGTTGGTCCTTGGAATTGGGATGGGATAATGAATACGGCGGGATTTATTACTTCCGCGATATATACGGCAGACCCTGTGAGCAGTTGGAGTATGATATGAAGCTTTGGTGGGTACACGATGAGGCGCTTATAGCAACGCTTTTTGCTGCAAACCTGACCAAAGACCCTTATTACGATGAGTGGTATAAGAAAATACACGCTTATACGTTCAATCATTTCCCTGATGATGAATACGGAGAATGGTACGGATATTTACACAGGGACGGCAGCGTTTCACATACGCAAAAGGGCTCGCTTTGGAAAGGGCCTTACCATATTCCGAGGGCGTTAATGCTTTGCGAGAAGATATTGGCAGCTGCGGAAAAGGGCGAAAAAGCAAAAGAATTACTGTAATATATAGGTTTAAAAAATTGCAGAGGCTGATAAAGGGGTGGTAATTTGTCAGGCGAAGAACATAAAGGACAGTGTGGCACTTTGGTCGGAAGCGACAGCCGTTATCTGGATTTTTCTATGACTTCGGGTCCGTATATAATTCTGCAAATAGGGGATTTGGTTGCCAAAAGCGGTTATATGGGCGAACCGCACCGTCAGTTTGCACACGAGTACACTTATATCGTAAGCGGATCGGCAGATATTATCTGCGATAATGAGCAAATAAAGGTTTCACAGGGCGATATAATATTTAACCCGAAAAATTCGCTTCATAAAATCAGCTGCCGCAAGAACGAAAACAACCTGCGGTTTCAGTTTGTCGGTTTTGACATCACCGAAACAGATGACACTATTGATAAGAAGCTGTACGATTATCTGAACAACTCAAAACCGAGGGCTGCGAAGGCGTCACCCTCCGTTATATCGGCTTTTGAGGATATCCTTTCCAACAGATTTATAAATGATGAGTTTCAAAAGAAAATTGCCGAGGATTCCGTCAGAAAGCTGATAATATCCGCAAAGCGATGTTTTGAAAGTACCGAGCAGGAAAATAAGGAGAGCAAAAAATCAGAAATAAATATGCTTTTGCTGAAAATATGCACCTTTATTGATACAAACTGCAAGGATATCGGCATATTAAAAGAACTGCCGGCAACATTCGGGTACAGCTATTCATATTTATCCTCAATATTTTCAAGACATCTCGGAATATCGATGAGGAAATACCTTTTAATGCGCCGACATAATCTCGAATGTAAAATGCTGCTTAAGGGGATTTCCGCTACGGAAGTTGCCGGAGAAATGGGTTACAGTTCAATACACGCCTTCAGCCATGCGTTTATCCGCTGCTGCGGAATTTCTCCGAGGGACTATGTTATGCAAAATTCAAAGGAAGAATAAAAATTACCGATAAAAATTATATTCACAAGAACCCGACGGAATTTTCCGCCACGGTTTACGCTGCTGAGCCTTCCTCCGATGAGGAAGGCTTTTTTTATGCCGTAATTTTCCTTATGGAACAGCGCTTTGTTTTGTTATTTTCGGCGTTGAGCGGCAAACAAACGTAAAAGTATAAAAAAACGGATATTTAGTATAAATTTTTTGGTTGTGTGATTTATATGAACAGTTTATAATAAGCACATAGATGTAAGTATTCACTAAAATGACGGTTGAATATCAATCTTTTTATTATATTTTTTATTGATTACGGGGGAAATTATGACTTCTTACGAAAGAAGAAAAATCTGGTATAATATGCTGGATAAGGAGAGGCCTTTAATTGATAAACGCGTTTCTGACGGAATTGAAAAAAACCGAAAAGGTGATATTCAAATTAAGCTCAAGGATAAAAGCGGCAGACCCGTTGCGGGCAAATGTGTGAAGATTATTCAAAAAAGTCACGATTTCAAATTCGGCGCAAATTTATTTATGCTTAAGGGCTTTGAAACCGAAAGGGAAAACACCGAATATGAAAGGACTTTTAAAGAGCTGTTTAACCTTGCCACCGTTCCTTTTTACTGGAATACGCTTGAACCCGAGCAGGGCAAGCCGCGTTTTTCCAAGGCAAGTCCCTTTATACTCCGCCGCCCGCCGACAGACCTTTGCGTTGAGTTCTGCGAAAAACAGGGCATTGCGCCTAAGCTGCACTGCCTGGTTTATGATAATTATATTCCGAATTGGCTTCCTAAAGGCGATATGAAGCAAATGGAATACTACTACGAAAAGCGCATTTCGGAGATTGCCGAGCGTTATGCGGGCAGAATGTATGAGTTTGAGGTTATTAACGAAACTCTCAGCACGCGGTGGTGGCATAATCAGTCGGTGATAAGCAGTAAGCGCGATATTGTGGAATGGGCGTTTGCGCTTGCCCGAAAGTACCTGCCGAATGACAGACTGATTATAAACGACGGTTATCCTCTGGAGGAAGCCGCGATTATGAATTACAGAAGCACATATTTTCTGTTGATTGAAAAATGCCTGCTCAATAAAACCCCGATCGATAAGGTCGGTACCCAGCATCATATATTTGTGGGCAATACCGCAAGAACCGAGGAGGAATACGACGCTTCGGTGAAGGAGCATCTTAAAGAGGGAAGCCCGCTTATGCACCTGAAGGCGCTTGACGCTTTAGGAGAGCTTGGCTTACCCGTTGAACTTACCGAACTTACAATTCCCACATTCGGCGATACTGCCGAGGATGAAGAATTGCAGGCTGAACTTGTAAAGACGATTTATTCGGTGTGGTTTTCTCACCCGGCTGTTGACTCGGTTGTTTATTGGAACACGGTTGACGGCTGTGCCTTTAAATCTGAATGTGAGGATTGGTACTGCGATGAAAATAACTGCCGCGGCGGTCTTTACCACAGAGATTTAACCCCGAAAAAATCCGCCCTTGCGCTTTCGCGGCTTATAAACGGCGAATGGCGCACGGAACAACAGGAAACTACCGATAAAAACGGGTGTATCAGCCTGCGCGGCTTTTACGGCGATTATTCACTGGAAACAGGCGGGGAAAAATACGGGTTCGGATTACATAAAAACGGAAACAAAGCGGTAGAACTGGTCATTTGATTATTTTGCTACTATCTGCGGGGTGCAGTAAAAATAAAACAGATTGGAAGGAAGATGTTTATGTCTGGGGCAAAAAAATATCTGGCAGCATTTTTGGCTGCGGTAATAACTGTTTCGCTTGTTGTTATTCCCGGCGCGGCGGGAGTTTCGGCGGCAGAGGCGGGGGAGCTTGTTACCGAAGGAGCAAACGTACAGGAGGGATATGTAAGCTTTCTTGAAAAAGAGCCTAATCCCGTATCTTATGCGGAAGAATTTAATGGCGCAACCCTTACCGTACAAAGCACTTCAAACAATTACGCGTTTTTAAAACAACTCGACCTAAAGGTTACCGACACCGCAGAGGTATAAGTTTTATTTTCGGCGAAAATACTCTTGCCGTTAATGATGAAATAAGCTTCGGCACAATGAAATTCTATACCGATAACACTGTTGATAACGGTTATGTTAAGATTGAGCGGTCGAGAATCGAGCCCGAAGAGGGAAGCTTTAGGGAAAACGAGGTCGGTCATTATATAGACGAACTTTCATTTTTAAAGGAAAACGGAATTAAAACCTTTGTAACATTGGTACATTTCACTGTGCCTTATTGGTTTGAGAAAAAGGGCGGGTTCACAAAGCTTGAAAATCTGAAATATTTTGAGAGATATTTAAATTATCTGCTGCCCAAAATAAGTGAGTATGTAGATTTCTGGAATGTTATAAACGAGTTTAATCTCGGCTCCTCACAGGAAAAGCTTGATTATAAATTCAACAGCGTATTTTACCACGCAAGGGGATACCGTTTAATAAAGCAGTTTTCCGATAAGCCCGTAAGCTCGGCGCACGCACTGGTGCAGTATTACGAGCTGAGAAACGACAAATTTAATGACGATTTTCACGTGTTCGGAATAAATTGGACAAAAAAGTTTCTCGAATTTTATGTGGATAACGTTATATTCAGCCGTTGGCATATTGAGGATACACCGGAATTGCATATTCCGCATTTTGTTTTGTTAAACCTGGCGGTAGGCGGCGGTTGGCCGGGTGCTCCCGATGAAACAACGGTTTTCCCGCAGGAATATATTGTTGATTGGATAAGGTATTATAAAGGCGGGGAACACGAATAAAGCGGTGCAATTTAAAGCCAAAACCGCAATTACTGTCGGTGCGGTGTCGGGTATTGGTCTGTTACACCAAATTAAAATCGGAAAAGCGGTAATCTGTAACGCCGTTTTGCCCCGAAAAGGCATAAAAACCAAAGAAAAATCATACAATTAACCAGTGAATGGGTGCAAAAGGCACCTAAGGGGAGTTGGTTGTATGAAAGAAGTGACACAGGACAGAGCGGAAATACTGGGCGAATACATACTTGATACGGGCGCTACTGTCCGCGCCGCGGCAAAGGTTTTTAAAATAAGCAAATCTACCGTACATACGGAAGTAACAATATAGAACTATTTGTGCGGCCGGTGGCATAACCGCCGCAAAACCGCATAATAAAGAGTTTCAGCACGGTTTCCCGCCGTGCTGTTATTTTATATAAATAATCCCAATATCAAAATCTCGGCTGAAATTTTTAATTACCTGATTTTAGTGTTCGGCCGTTAGTAAAAAATAACGCAAAAACAGTGGAAATTTATTTTCTGCCGTGGTATAATGTGATCATATCAGTAATGTCGGTTACTTTCATAAAAGCAAAAGCTGCCTCGGGGCGGCTTTTCAAAAACACCGAGGTTAGCATATCCTAACTAATGCCGAACGGAGGAATATTCGGAATGAATATCAACGAGTAAAAACAATACAGAAGGGATGCATTGCTCGGTGTACGGACCCTCGACGGTAAGAAGAATTCAACGTCGGTACATATGGGAGAGTGCCGGACGCGGCATTAAGGAGGACACTGTGAAGTTTAAAATATTGGGAAATCGAAATAATCCGGCGGTTTTGTTTTTTCACGCTATGGGCGTAACGGGGGAAAGCAGTGAGCCGATTGCGAAATACTTGCGGGATAGATATTTCTGTATTCTGCCAACCTCCACCGTCTACTGCGAGGGACAGAAATATATAAGCAAAGCGGACGAAATACGTCAAACGGAGCGCTTTTTGGAAGCGCAGGGCGTGAAAAGCCTTGCAATGGTGGTTGCCTCCTCCATCGGAGCAGACCTTGCCGCGGCGTTTCTGGCACAGACAAAACTGCCTGTGGAACACGCTTTTTTTGACGGCGGACAGTTTGCCCGAATTGGGAAAGGAACGCGCCACATTATGATGCCGTTTCTGTATTTTGCAATTAAAAGCCTGTATCGGTCAAAGGGCAAAACCCTTAAAAAAATAATGTGGTGTGACGACGATACGATCAAGCCCTATTTTATTGCCGCGGGAAAGGTGCTGCGGTACGGAAATCTTCGCCGTCAGCTGGCAGACAGTCTGGAAAATAAGCCGTTCCCGCCGCTGACGGAGAAAATGCAAAAGCACAGCTATTTTGAGTTCGGCAGCGCAGAAGAACATTTCAAATATCGGGACGCCGTGATGAAGGCGTACCCCCACGGTCATTTTCCTGTTTTTGAAGGAAATAATCATATGCAATATCAGATTCGTGAACCGCAGAATTTTGCGAAAATGCTGATTTATATTATGGAACAGGATAAAATGCCGAACCTGCCGTTTATCAGAAAGTGAGAGAAGCTTATGAAATACAAAATTGAGAAAAACACCGTACAGGAAACGCT
>ERZ808245.1010-NODE-1010-length-12123-cov-4.150563_pt1 | contig 12123 bp, 15 predicted proteins | sample MGYA00521243_ERZ808245 | MGnify/ENA primary metagenome ERZ808245 (study PRJEB31516, sample SAMN03275576) | gut metagenome | biome: mammalia-associated habitat; material: feces | host: Papio cynocephalus | place: Kenya | collected 2012-07-07 ... | reverse complement strand
CTCCACTAAATGTTTGTTTTGGAGTGTATTTAGAACTTGGCAATAAAGTTGAATTTATTTGTCCACGAGTTGTATAACTGCCAAAGGTTGCCTCGACTAAACACTGTGACGCTCCAGCCCATTTTTTATTTGGAATATTGAAAGTGCTAGAAACGTCGTACGAGAACTCATTTCCATACTGAACAATTGGTACTGTAATTGTAATCATTGATGATATAGTTTTTTCAACAATTGCGTAATATGTTTCTTCACTTTTAACAACAACTTCACTTAAATCTTCTGCAGTATATACTTCAGGTTCTGATTGAGTTGTATAGCCGATAAGTGTGCAGTCGCTATCCAAGTTGACTTCTGGGAAAGTTAATTTTTCGCCAGCCTTTAAAGTTTGATTAATAATTTGTCCAGCGACAACATAAGTAGTATTATATTCTTTTTGCCAAACAGCGATAAAAGTTGTCTTTGATATAATTGGATAAGTGTCTAAATCAATTTTGTTAGTTCCGTCTACAGACCAGTACATAAAAGTGTAGTAGTCGTGTGTAGGGGGAGTTGGTATTTTAGCATATCCATTTTGCTCTACAATTTGGGGTTTAATTTCTGAACCATCAACTCCAGTTTGAAATGTGACATCATAACTGTAGATTATGTCTGCTACAAAAGTAACATTAGATGTTATAGGATAACTATCTCTATCAACTAGAACTCCGTTAACTCTCCAGCCATTTAATCTTTTGTATTGTGTATCTTCTGGGGTATTATCTGGTATAGCAATATCACCTTTAGCAACTTTAATTGTACATGTTGTAACATTTTCGTAAATAAAGGTTGCTGTATAATATCTTTCGCAAACTCCTACAAATATAGTATCTTCGTTAACTATGTAATTAGAATCGACTTTGACGCCATTAACAGTCCAATATTTAAATGTAAAGTAGTCATTATCTTCTGGTACGGGCAAGTCGCCTATAGTTGTACCTTTTTCAATAAATTTCATAGAAAAAGTAGATCCGTCATCAAGTATAAAAGTTGCAGATGCTTTGTTCTCATCTTTGTACTGATTTAACAATTCTTTATAATATTCAACATCTCCAGTTAAAGCATCAATTGTACTGTTTAACTCATTAACTTGAGTTGCAAGTGATTGCTGTATTTCATTGGACGTTGATAAGAGTTGTTTCGATTTCTCCAACTCTGAACTTAATGCATTAATTGTTGCAATATCTTGAGACTTCTCACTTTTAAGTTTGTTAATTTCTTGAGTGATTTGTGCAATTTGATTTTTTAAATTTTTATTGTTTGATTGCTCCGTATCATAAGCAATCTTAAATTGATCACGTTCAATTGTTATTTTGGTTAAGTTTGATTGAACGACTCTTAAATTGCCAGTTAAATCATTGATAATATCTTGAAACTTTTTGCTTTCACCCAAACCTTCTTGATACGCTTTATCAACTTTCTCTTGCACTTGCTTTTCGGTAAATAAAGATTGACCATTAAGTCCTGCTTTAATGCTTGACCAGTTACTACCAATCAAGTATGCAGATGTACCAATAATTGCCAATAAACAAGCAGTTGTTATACCAACAACAATTTTCTTTCCAGCAGTTGATTTTTTTATTTTCTTATTTTTTTCTACCATTGTTTCTCCTTATAGTTTTGAATAAACAATTTTTAAATTTAATCCGTTATTTTCAATATATGATTTCCAATATGCAACTGCATTGTTTGTTCTACAAACAAGACTAACGTTGGTTTTGTTATTAAAGAATTGAAAGTTAATGTAAAGTGTAGTATCTTCGTCAACATCGCCATTAATGTTGTAAAACTTTAGTCTAAATTCTGAATTTAAATATCCAGCACCAGTTGCATTAACACTACAAGGTGTATTATTAACTAATAGTTCATACTCATTTTTAGTGCCGTCATATCCATTGACTGCTTTAAAGGTTGTGAAATAGTCGTAATATCCAGTAGTTTTATTTTTTTGTAAGGTTATATTGTTAAAATCTTTGTCAATATCTACTGCCGTTTTGAAAAACTTCTCTTCAGTTGAAAATCCTATTGAATCAGACTTTGCTGTAAATGTTTTAATAAGGTCAGTTGTCATATATATTGCAATCGCAATAATTATTAAACACAATACGTAACCCCACCATCTCATACCTTTAGATTTATTCATAAGCCACCTCCACAATATTGACATTGGTTGTCACAATATCTTTTATATCAACACCAGTATTTTTTAATGCTTGATTTAATATTTCAAAATTAACTGGCTTTGAAGATGAGATTTTTATACTTTCCAACTTAACACCAAGAAGTGCATAATAATTAAATCCTTCAACACTATCATAGTTATCTAAATTAAGATTTACATAGACATATAAGTCGTTATAATGACTTAAGTAGTTAATCAAATTACTATCTAAAGACAAGTATTCATTAACTAGATTGAAGTGTCTATTGGTTAGTTCTAATACAGGTTGTGTTCTCCAATAAGTGATTTCTTTAATGCCGTCTGTATTGTAATTGGAGTTATTGGCAACGATGTTAAATAGACTTTGGACATTATTAACAACTCCTCTATCTTCAATATGAAGTTTAATTTCAATATAAACTTTGTTCTTATCTGCAACATCTAATTTGTTAAATTGTTTAGAATCGTCATCAAATTGAGATATTGAGAAGAATTGACTTAAAGGGAAGTTGACAATATAATCGCCGGTTTGCATACTTTCACATGATTCTGAAAGTGTTGTAAATAGTGATATTGGATCAGATACGCATTCGTGTTTTATCCACATTGTATTCATAGATTCAATTGGTTGGTTTTCAAATTCTAGTTTATAAATTTTGGAATTGATTTCGACTACGTAATAATCATTTTCACTTATTTTTTCAGTTGCTTTGTAAGAATAATCATTCTGGTCCATGTTATAAAAATAGTGTTCACTTGCAAGATAGTACTTCCAAGTCCACTTATTAGAGAAAATTAACCAGCCATTTTGACTAACTTTTGTCTTTTTAGTGATAATGTCGCCGATAGTCTGTATACCAGTTGAAAATTCAGTATCTAGAGTTTCAGATGTGTGATAATTAAGTTTCATCTCGTTTAAAACTTTACCATTTGATTTGCCACGTAGTTGATTATATTCTAAAAAGTATTTTTTGCTATCCGAACCAATAGTGCTTACTTGTGCAGTAAAACTTGTTGTTGGACGAACTGTAAAAATTGTGAACCATATCCAAATACCAATAACGATTAATCCAAGAATTGTAAAAATGAGAGTAAATATTGACAAGATTAAATTTAAATTGTTAGTTTGATTTGTTGTTTTCTTTTTTGTCATAATTTCTCCTATGTTGCTGTAATTAAAGCAAATTTTTGTAAAGGGAATATCGCAAGACCTAATGCAATAATTGTTAAAACGATTAGAAGAAGATTAATGTGTTTCATCATTTCACCTTTGAAGTGTGTTTTTTGATTACAGCCATTCGTTCTTCTAGATCATCGGTTTCTGTAGCAGGTTTAGATTCTTCTTTTGTTTCTTCAGACTCTGCAGGGTAAGTTTCATTATCTCTTAACTTTTGAATCACTTCAGAGCGAGTCGAATTAATTAAAGTTATTGCACCTCTACCAAATTTGACCAGGAAGTAGTCTACTGGTATACCGTTAACAAAAGCACACTGTTCTGCTGTCATCACTTCATTTTCAGTCCTGCAAAGAGTGATATTAAGGTTGGATATTAATGCAACTTTTGGTTCTTCGCCAGTTGGTAGTCGCAAAGGTCTTGCTTTTAAAAAATCTATAAAATTTTCAAACATTACTTCTCCTTTTTTTAGTTTTTTATTTTTGTTAATAAAATTTAATTTTTCGTGTCACACCTCCAGGTTGTATATTACTTGCTTAAATATTTAAGTTTAAATATAAAAGCCTGCATTTTAATCTCTCGTATTTCAGGTGAATTGTGATCATCTATTTTTAAAATTTTGTTAATCACACGAGTTAAATCTTTTTTGATTTGTTTTAATTTTGGTAATGCTAGTTGTAAATCTGCAAGGGTAGTAAGACAAGTGCTACAGATAAAATCTTCATTTTCATACTTGATTCTTTCAATTTCTTCTTCGATTTCTTTAATAATTCTATCAAGCATTTTTACACCTCAATTGTTTTAACGCATTAACTCTGTTTGAAGTTGAATAGGATTCACTCCAGTCAATCAAACTTCTTAACGCATTGATTCTAGTTTTTACAAATTTATTTTCAGACTTCTTGTCTAGATATTCTTTAACAGTCATTTTACATCTCCTTTGTAATTTGTATCTTCGTGTAATATCTGTAAAATTTCAGGCAGTGCTTGTTCTTTTGTTCTACCAACACAAGCAAGTGTAAGCAAGTTTGTGTTACAATCGAAAATGCTGTTAAAGGCGTATTTCAATATCTTGTCTATATCTTCATCTTTATTACCTAAAAAGTTGATACAGTATAGAGCAGTAAGTATAGGTTTAATTTCTTTTGTGTTTTTCATAAGTTCTCCTTAAGATTTGATAAACATTTTATTGGTAGATTCTTATGGGTGTTGCCCACTTGAATCCATATTGTGCTGGGTCTTAAGCCTAAAGTGTAATTATTTGCTTGTGTGTCCAGCACTTAAATTAGTCAAAACTTACAGTATTTATCTGCTTGTCTTGATGCGATAAGCGACTGGAGGTTAATTTGCATAATAAGTCGCTTATCAAAGAAGTATAGGTCAAAAGTTAGTTGGGTAGTTATATCACCTCCGTTGTTTTTATTTATTGGACGGAATTGTAGGGGGACGAGCCCTACCAATTCCACGGAAAGTTGCCCCAGCAAGCAACTTAAGTTGTAAATCAATGGATAAATTAATGCTGGTATAAGTCAAAAATAGACTTATTTATAAATACTATAAGTCAATAATATACTTTTGTAAAGTGTTTTAAGTCAATATTTTACTTATTTATGTTGTTTTTTTTCAAAAATTGATTTAAAAATGAAATAATTTTAAAATTATGTTGGAGGTTAATATGGAAGATTCTTTCGGAGCAAGGATAAAATCTTTGCGAAATAATAAAAACTTAAGTCAACAAAAAGTTGCGTCTGCTTTAGATATAACTCAAAGTCAGTTTAATAAAATAGAGCACGATTATATCGAAACAAATTTTTCTTTAATAAGAAAGATTGCTAATTACTTTAATGTTACAACCGATTATTTGTTAGGTGTTGAAACATCAAAAGAAGAAGTCGCTCCAGAATTTAGTGCAGAGCAACTTCAAGTAGTTAATTTGGTTAAGAAATTAAATAATAAGGAACTAGAAAAAGTTTATAATTATCTTTTGGGTATTATAGACGCTAGAAGTTAGAGGTGGATTGTATTATGTCAATGTTACTTATGAAAACTCCATATATATTTGCTATTGTTGCTGGAGTTTGTTTGGTTGGATTAGTTATACTTCTTGCAAGTATATTAATTGCACAAAATAGCATTAAGGAAAAAAAGAAAGAAGATAGAAACAAATACCTTAAGACTAAAGGTGTGTTTTTGCTTAAGAAAAATCTTTTTGATAATAATGAAAAAGAAATTTATGAATTTTTACAACAGACATTTGAACCTAATTATCACATAATACCAAAGATAAATTTGTCTGCATTTTTAAAGCCAGAAAAACTTGATGTAGACATTGATTTAATTAAAAATGTGTCGTTTGGTGTCTTTAATAAAAATTATAAAATAGCACTTGTTATAGATTTTTCAAATGATGAAAAAGCAAATAGAAAATTACACGATATATGTGAAAGTGCAGGAATACCTGTATTAACAACATCTGCATCTATATTTGCAAATAAAGAAACGTTTGTAGGTACTATAAAATCATACTTGGAAGATTAATATATATATTAACTAGGATATTATATAGTCACGAGTTGGAAACAGCCAAGAATATATGTTAATTTTTTCAAACATTTGTTCGATAAATTAACATAAGTTATTGTAAAATCAAAAAAATGCTTCTATGCTATGAGACATAGGAGCATTAATTTTGAACAAAACAGAATTAACCAAATTAATAGAAGTTGTTAATATTCTTCAAAGTGAGTGTCTGAAAAAGGACGGAAAAATGAAGATTATTAAATATGAAAATAAAACAATTAGACCACGAGCAAACGGATCTGGATATTATACCAGGTATAGAGATGTTAATGGCCAACATTCGATTTATGGAAAAACTGCTGAAGAAGTTTTAGAAAAACTAAAAACAGCGTTGAAAGAATTAGACAGAGTTAACGATAAGTCGCCAAGACTTATTGACTGGTGGGATAAGTGGTATGAAGTATTTGAAAATGATAATATAAAAGAATCGACTAAAAGAATATATAGAACGATTAGGAAATGTTATATTGTCACATCAAAGATTGCAAATTTAAAAATAAACACAATAACTGTGTTTGATGTTAATGAATTTTTAAAAAGCATTAGTAGTTCTAGGCAAAGAGCAAGGTGCTTTGATATGTTAAAAAGATGTTTTGAAAAAGCCCACCAGTTAAATATGGTTAAATTAAATGTTTTTTGCTTGCTTCAAAAACCAAAGCATAAGAAAGAGATTAAAGAACCATTTACTGAAGAAGAGCAAATCGCTTTTTTAAACGCTGTTCAAAAGTCAAAGTATAAAGATTTATATTTACTTATGATGACCGAAGGTTTGCGTATTGGCGAGGCATTGGCAATCACTAGACAAGATATTGATTTTGATAATAGAATTTTGAGAATCAATAAAACTTTAATTCGTGGAGAAGTAGGAACTCCAAAGACTGATTCAAGTGTTAGATACCTACCAATATTTGACTCATCGTTAGAGATTTTATCAAAGTATAAAGAATATCGCCCTGAAGAAAGAATTTTTGATATTATCCCTTGGACAGCAAGTAAACACTTTAAAAGAGTAATTGCTGAAGCGGGACTTAATGAAAAATTTTCAACGCATTGCTTAAGAAAGACTTTTGGCACTCGAATTTATGAAGCAGGAGTACCAATAAAACAAATAAGTGCATGGCTTGGACACTCTGATACAGCAATTACGGAAAAATGTTATATAAAAATTTTGCCAACGCAAAATCAAAAATGGCTAGAACAAGGTAATTATTTGCGATTACCTGACACTCAAATTGACACTCAAATGACAAATTGACATAAAAAAAGTGGCTTTATTTCGCCACTCATTAACTCAATCCTAAATCACACCCAACTATCAAAAATGGCTTAATTTAGGGATTTTATTGGCGGAGAGAGAGGGATTTGAACCCTCGCTCCAGTTGCCCGGACTAAGGCCTTAGCAGGGCCTCCTCTTCGACCTCTTGAGTATCTCTCCACAATAATTATTTAGTTTTTACATCAATTTTTCAATTAACGCATTGTTAGTTTACCAAACCATACACTAAATGTCAATGTATTTTACTAAACAATTATTTAAAAAATTATCAAATTTTGTCTATAGTTATTATTGCATAAATCTTATATGTTTTGTGGCTATGTGGGTTAAGTATTTTGCTCCATAATTCACGCTGTTATATATCTCTATCTAGGGTGATACCTTCTTTAAACATACATGGTTGAGTGCAGTTATATTCTCCGCTAGTACATCTAGCACCTTTCATATATTTTTCAAGATAATGTTTTACAACTTCATTGGTGGTATTGTCGTGATACTTTTTCAATGTGTTTTGTGTTTGACGCATAATTTCTAATTGTGCACAGGTACACAAACGCTCTTTAGTTTTTAATACAAAATTTTCTACAGTGCCACGTTCATTAATATTAACTAATTCGGCTTGTGGGTGAATATCTTTAACTATCTGCATATCATTAAGCCATTCAGTTTTTAATTGTTCGTCATTTTTAATTATTTCTGGCACATAAAATTGTTGTGGGACGATAGGAGTGATTTCATAAGATAATGTACGATGTCTTTGTGCTTGTGCAAGACTGGCAAATGAACCTAAATAATTGGTGCAATAGTTTTCGCCATATTCTTCACTTCTTTCTCTAGTTGCAAACAATGAAAATTCTCTAGACTTTCCATCAATTTGTAGGTTAGGGTCTAAAAGATTTAATTGGTTAAGTTTTTCTATAAATACTTTTCCATAACTGAATAATTTTTGCAGATATGGATTAGAATTGTTTTCTAAATTATTAAGCCAATGTGCTATATAGTTAAGTTGTCTAAAGGAAACTGTATATACCATACTTGTAGGAGTGTATATTGATAGAAAATATCTTGCATTTTCTTGTGCAAGTTTTTTTATTCGTTTTTCATCAAAAAATGGTGTGCAGTTGCCATATTTTTTGGTTATTAATTCGATAAATTTGTTGTACCACTTATTATACAACTTTTTCTCTACACTGCTACAATTGGTCATAATGGTATAACGTGCTGATTTTTCACTGGTTGTATACATCTTCTCATTGTTAAGAATCATCGCCAAAAGTTTTGGTATTTGGTCTATGTATAAAGAAATATACTCGTGGTCAAAAACACTATGATGACCGCTGTTTTTAGTTAAGTTGGCGCGTCTTATTGTTTTTTCTTCTGACTCTAATAATAAGTCATCAAATGTACCTGGCATATAGCATATACCAGCAACTTTTCCGCTAAACCTATCAAAGTTAACTTTATCTTCAAAATTATTACTATTTGTGGTAGTTGTGGCTATTAATTTAATTTCCATATCTGTCTCCAATCAAATTTTCTATAGACATTATATTGGTTTTTTGCTATAATGTAAAATACAAAATATTTATGGTAGGTATAAGTATAATTTATGACTAATTACAATTTGTATAAGACGTTTTTAGTGGTGGCAGAGTGTAAAAACATTACTACAGCGAGCAAAATATTATTTGTATCACAACCAGCAATTACTATGCAAATAAAACAACTTGAATCCAGTATAGGTGGCGAACTATTTGTTAGAAAAAATAAAGGACTTGAACTATCTGCTTTAGGTATATTACTTTTAAAAGAGATTAAACCCATAGTGGAGAAACTGGATAAACTAGAAAATATAGGGGTATTGCAAAACAAACTTGAAACAGGATTCTTGCGTATAGGTGCTAACTCGTCTAACTGTAATCAGATAATATCTCAATATCTTATCCAATTTGCAAAAACATATCCAAGTATTAATATATCTATGTGTAGAGCGAGTGGCGAAAAATTAATTGAAATGTTGGAAGAAGATCAACTTGATATTATATTTACCGATACTTGCGATACTCCAGTTGATATAGTTGAACTTAAAAAATATCCAGTTGTATATCAATTGATTGGTAATTATGATTATTATGATAAGTATAAAAAGTGCTCAATAGAAGATGAAAGATTCCCGCTTAATGATTTAATACTACCCAATATGAATAACAATTCTAGAAAATATATTGATGATTATATGTTAAAACACGGGTTAACTTTTACTCCTAAATACGAACTTGATAATTATATTTTAGTGTATGATTTTGTGAAAAATGGATTGGGAGTGGCATTCGTTAATCTGGATTATTATAGGGATAAAATTGAACAAAATGAAGTATATCCGCTTTGTCCTAATGCAACTATACAGTTAAGAAATTTTTCTGTATATAACAATATTAATAGTGTTAATCCAGCAAAAACTAAATTTTGTGAATTACTTAAATAAATAAATTTATGTTATTAAAATATATACTTTATGTCAAAAACATTAAAACAAATGTCAAAAGGAGTAATTATGAGTGAAAAAGATATAGAAGAGATGATGTATAGAGAAGGTGTACAATTATTAAAGAAAAGGTATGGAGATAGAGAAGGTGGAGTAGGTGTCATACGTATAGAAGATGGTAGATTGCTTACTAGTGTCTGGTGCGAAACTAATAATAGTTGTGTGGATTTGTGTGCCGAGACAGGTGCTATATTGGAAGCCTTTAAATATGATAAAAAAATCACTCATTCGCTATGTGTTGTTAATGATAATGGGACTTTAAAGATTTTGACACCATGTGGTGTGTGTCAGGAACGTTTGTATTATTTTGGTGGAGATGTAATGTGCGCTATCTCTAATCCTGACAACTTGCTCATATTTAAACCACTTAAAGAATTACAACCTTACTACTGGCGTGATGATAAAAGATAATTAGGGTATTGCATATCGTATTATGATAGTGTAGAATATATAGTATGGAAGAAAAAATGTTAAAAAGTAGATTAATATGTAATAAGGCTAGTAACAACGGTATATTTGGTAGCGTTGAACTTTTTAATTTTATTAACTCTCCAGACTTTGAAGAAATATTTAAAACTGCCACCTTATTAACTAACAATGGCGGTAAACCTGACATTATATTGTCTAGACTAATTGAAGAAAAAGGTTTTAATGCTTTACCTGTGTTGGTAGACAAACATCATTATAGTTTGTTGTTATCTAGTAAACTTACAAGAATATATAGGGGTGTAGTTTATAAAGACGCTATAAAAGATTTTGCATATAATGAGAATATGTTTATCGGCAAAGGTATTTATTGTAATGGCGTATATTTTGTATATGGCGACAATGCTAAATCTGAAGCCGAACAATATGTGTATTTACGTATGCCTAATTCTATATTCCATAAAGCACGTAGATATGGCGCTGTTATAGAAGCCCTTATTTCTAATGATGCCAATATAATAGATATTAATTCATTGCACAAATTAAGTATGAAGATGGTACAAAAAGTTCAAAAACTAAAAGGTTTGTCCAATGAAACAAAAGATAGATTGATAACTATATTAAATAACGATCCAGCCAAATGCGCTGTATTGAAAGGATATGATGCTATCGATATTAGTGGTCAAAATTACCTTGTTGTACTTAATAGAAGTAAACTTATAATGCAAAAACCAAAAGGGAAAGAAAAATAATTTGTATGGATTATTCGATAATAGAGAAAATACTTAAACAAGAAAATATTAAATACACTACTATAACAAAATCAAATACTGGGTTTACTAACCAAGTATTCTTTATTGATGATAAGTATGTTATTAAATTATGCGGAGAACATACTAAACCTAAAAAACTTGAAAACGAAATAGCATTTTATAATAATGTTAAACTTGATTGTATACCAAAATATATCGCTGATGGCAATGTCGGTAATACAAGATATTTGATAATAGAAAAATTAAAAGGACATAGTCTATTTAATATATGGCATACATTAGACAATACAACACGTAATAATATTGTAGTAAAAATATGTGATATACTTAATCAATTCCATAGTTGTGATTATAGATACCTTTCATCACAATTAATAGATGATAATTGGTTGGAGATTATGTATCGCCGATTCGATAAAAATATTGATGTTTTGTCCAAGCGTGGATTCGACACTCAATTTATGCTAGATTTTAAACAACATCAATCAGAAAATATTTTTACCCAGCAAAAAATGTGTTTAATTTATAACGATGCTCATTTTGATAATTTTATATATAATGACGGTGAAGTAAAATTAATAGACTTTGATAGAGTAAAATATGCTTCTATTGATTATGAATTATTAATTATTAAACAGATGTTAGACAATCCTATGAAATTTGCTGGCGAAGAAGATGAACCTAATGTTAAGATGGCGGATTATGATGGTATATATGAAACAATAAAAAAATTGTGCCCAGATATGTTTAACTTTAAATGTATTGATGATAGGGTATTTGTTTACCAATTTTTATACAATCTAGGTAATGCGTATGAATATGACCGTAATAACTGGATTGAAGAAGAAATTGCTAAATTTAAAAATCACTTTAACCTTTAACTAACATAATTGTAAGTTTAGTTATAATCTAATCAGTATAGTCAATTAAATAATGATAAAAAAGTATGGTATAACACCATACTTTTTTAATTGATTTACAAAAACTTTAATATATATTAAAATATACATGTATGATGTAATAATATAAACTATGTGATGTTGATTTACTCACTATGTTCGTAAATCAAGTTGCTATTCGCAACACCACAATATCTTGTGTCATCACAGTTTGAATAAACATTAGTTTTTTTGAAAATATTGCTTTGCACTG
>ERZ808245.1009-NODE-1009-length-12136-cov-3.621720_pt1 | contig 12136 bp, 11 predicted proteins | sample MGYA00521243_ERZ808245 | MGnify/ENA primary metagenome ERZ808245 (study PRJEB31516, sample SAMN03275576) | gut metagenome | biome: mammalia-associated habitat; material: feces | host: Papio cynocephalus | place: Kenya | collected 2012-07-07 ... | reverse complement strand
TATTCAGTCTTTGTCAGAGATAGTTTTGAGGTAGAAGTTGAGAATGTTAGTATCAATGTTTATAAAATAAAGTACTTTGTTGGTAACAAACTTTTCACAACAATGGAACTTCAACACGGACTTGATATGCCAGAAGAAATGATTCCAGAAGTCCCAGAAAAAGAACACTACACCCAAACTCCCGCTGTTTGGGACGAGCCAGTTATTCAAAATATAAGAAATGATAAAACTATCCACGCAGTTTACACACCAGACGTTTACAAGGTTACATTCAAATTTGAAGACGGACAAACAGTCACAGAAGATGTGACCTACGGCACAATTTGTTCCACAGACAAGTTAAAAGAAATTTATGAACTTAAATTTATGGAATACTTTGAGTTTGACGTGCCACTTGACGACATAACAGAAGACACAATAATAAATGTGAAAATTGTTAGCAATCGCAAAATTTTATACATTATTATTGGCGTTGTGGCGGGGCTGTCAGTTATAGGTGCTGTTGTTGGAGTTTTCATAAGAAAGAAAAAGCACAGATTTAATTGGTGGAGTTATAACAAATAAGAAAAAAAGGGATACTTTCACAGTATCTCTTTTTCTATAGTTTTATTCAGTTTGAGAGGCAAGGTGTTTATACATTTCATATCTTTCCATTGCACATTTTTTGCTTTCTTCAAATAGTTTTTCTGCAAGTTGTGGGGAAAGTCTTTCAAGTGCAGTGTATCTTGCTTCGCCCTTTAAAAAGTCTTCATAGTTCATGCTTGGAGCAGGTGAGTCAAGGCGGAATGGATTTTTGCCGTCATGCAAAAGCCTTGGGTCATATCTAAATAAATTCCAGTATCCACTTGCAACCGCTCTTTTAATCTCATCTTGTGCGCCCGACATATTTATTCCATGATTTATGCATGGGGCATAGGCAATTATCAAACTTGGACCATTGTAACTTTCCGCTTCGGCCATTGCTTGCACCGCTTGATTCATGTTTGCTCCCAGTCCTATTTGTGCAACATAAACATTCTTGTAAGTCATGGCAATCATGCCAAGGTCTTTCTTTGGAGTCCTCTTTCCACTTGCAGCAAATTTTGCCGTGGCAGAAAGTGGAGTTGCTTTTGACATCTGTCCACCAGTGTTGGAATAGACTTCTGTGTCAAGAACCAATATATTAACATTTTCGCCGCTTGCCAAAACTTGATCTAATCCACCAAAGCCAATGTCATATGCCCAACCGTCACCACCAATAATCCACACGCTTTCTTTTACAAAAGAGTTTTTATGTTTTTCAAGTGGAGTGCCTTTTAAAAGCCCGCTGGATAAAATTTCATTTGATAACTCATAAGTTTTTTCGCCGTCATCAATGTTTTCTAGCCAAGTGTTTAAAAGACTTGCAAGTTTTTCATTTTTGCAACTTGGAAGATATTTTGTAACATCATTTTTTAGGGCAATTCGCGCATTTTTCTTTGCCAATGCCATACCATAGCCAAACTCTGCATTATCTTCAAACAAACTGCTTGCCCACGCTGGACCATGTCCCAAATTGTTCTTTGCAAATGGGGAAGTTGGAGCACTGCCCGAGTAGATGCTGCTGCAGCCAGTTGCATTTGCAATTATCATTCTTTTGCCAAAAAGTTGACTTGCAAGTTTAATGTATGGCGTTTCGCCACAGCCAGCACATGCACCAGAAAACTCAAAATATGGCTTTTCAAATTGGCTGCCTTTTAGGGTATTTGTTTTAAAAACTGTTTTTGGGTTTTCAATCTTGCTTGCATATTCAACATTTTCTCTTTCCGCTTCTTCAAGGTCAACGCTAGACACCATTTCAAGTGCCTTATTTTTTGCTGGGCAAACTTTAACACAGTTTTCACAACCAGTGCAGTTTGCCACATCAATTTGAACTCTAAAATTGCACCCATTTACGCCAAGTGCTTTTAATGTTTCAAAATTTTCTGGAGCAGAGGACAACTTGTTATCTGGCACAAGAACTGGTCTTATTGCACTGTGTGGACAGACAGCAGAACACATATTGCATTGAATACAATTTTGCTTTATCCACCTTGGACTTGTGATAGAAATGCCACGCTTTTCGAAGCGGGAAGTGTTTGTTGGCACATATCCACGTGGCGAAAATTTTGACACGGGAAGGTCATCGCCATGCTTGTGTTCAATTATTTTTATAAAGTCCTTGTCATATGCGTCAAGATTTTTCTCTTGTGGCAATTCTTCTTTGTGTGGGACATACTTTGATAAGTTATATTCCTTCAAGTTTGCCGTTGCGTTCTTTATTGCACGAATGTTTGCGTCAACAATCGCTTGACCTTTTTTTGCATAAGTTTTTGCAGAAGCGTCAATAAGCAAATTTTCCACAACATTGTATGGAATGATGTTTGTTAGTTTGAAAAAGCATGCTTGCATAACAACATTTATTCGCTTGCCAAGCCCCGCTTCTTCCGACACTTCATTGGCATTTATAACATAAAGTTTTGCATTTTTGGCTTTTAGCGTTTCAAAAAATTCTTGTGGCAAAATTTTGTCCAAGTTTTCTGTGCCATATGGGGAATTGAGCAAGAATATTCCGTTTTGCTTCAAATCGCTTGCCATGTCATATTTCCCAACAAAACTTATGTTGTGACATGCAACAAAATTTGCATTTGTAACAAGATATGGCTGATTTGTATGATTTTTGCCAAAACGCAAGTGAGAAATTGTCGCACTTCCAGATTTTTTTGAGTCATATTCAAAATATCCTTGAGCAAACAGGTCTGTGTTTGAGCCAATGATTTTGATTGAGTTTTTGTTTGCACTAACTGTGCCGTCACTTCCAAGCCCAAAGAACTTGCAAGAGTAGTTGTCGTCGCCAATGTGGAAAGACTTGTCATATGGAAGGGAAGAATTTAAAACATCGTCTATAATTCCCACTGTAAAGTCGTTCTTCATTTCTCCTTGCAAATTGTCAAAAACACTTTTTGCCATGGCTGGAGTGAAGTCCTTGCCGCCAAGCCCATATCTGCCATGAACGACTTTTGCATTGCAGCCATATTCATACAATGCGGACGCCACATCTTTATACAATGGCTCACCGTCAGAGCCATTTTCTTTTGTCCTATCAAGAACGGCAATTCGTTTTACAGTCTTAGGAAGAGCTTCTACAAACTTTGCAGAAACAAAAGGTCTATATAGCCTAACACACAAAACACCAAGCCCACTTCGTCCATTTTGAGCAAGATATTTTTGTGTTTCTTTCATTGTTTCAACGCCACTTCCCATAAGAACAACAACATCTGTTGCATTTGGGTCGCCAAAATATTCAAAAAGGGAATAGTGCCTTCCAGTTATTTTTTCAACGTCTTTCATAGCACTCAAAACAGCCTCTGGTGCTTGCCTATAAAAAATTTCGCATGCCTCTCTGTTTTGGAAGTAAATATCTGGATTTTGTGCAGTGCCTTGTTGATGAGGTGAAACACTGGACATTGCACCAAGTTTAAAACTTTCAATTTCCTTTTGTGGCAAAATCTTTTTTAGGTCGTCATAAGAAATGCCGTCAATTTTTTGAATTTCGTGTGATGTTCTAAACCCGTCAAAGAAGTGCAAAAAGGGAACACGAGATTTCAGTGTTGCAATGTGCGACACAACTGTCATGTCTTGTGCTTCTTGAACAGTGTTTGAACAAATCATGGCAAAGCCCGTCTGTCTGCAAGCCATAATGTCAGCATGGTCACCAAAAATGGATAATGCATGGGTGGACAAAGCCCTTGCCGTGACATGAAAAACAGTAGGCAACAATTCGCCCGCTATTTTATACATATTAGGAATCATAAGCAAAAGTCCTTGACTTGCGGTGAAAGTTGTGGCAAGTGACCCGCATGCCAAAGCCCCATGAACAGCCCCCGCAACGCCCGCTTCAGATTGCATTTGAGAAACTTTTACAGTGTCCCCAAAAAGATTTTTCTCGCCTTTTGTTTGCCATTCATCACAAGACTCTGCCATTGGTGATGAAGGTGTTATTGGATATATAACCGCCATTTCCGAAAAGGCATAAGCCATTCTTGCACAAGCGGTGTTTCCGTCAACAGTAATTTTCATTTTTTCCTCCAAATTGTATCAACATATTATCCAAGTTTTAACAATTTTTGTCAAACATATTGCGGTGTAATTTTTGTCAAAAATAACTTATGCTAAACGATTTTTTCTTCTGAATAGTCAATTATTTGAACCGATTTTCCAAAAAAGGGGAGAGAACTTTATTATCCTAGCAAAATTTAGAAACACAAACTTTTGTGGAGAAAAACACTCAAGCGATTGTTATTTTGAAAAAAGTGTGTTAAAATAGCGGCATGAAGAACATATCACTAACAATTCAGTATCTTGGCACAAATTATTGTGGCTTTCAAAGGCAGAAAAATGGCTTGTCCGTTCAAGAAGTTTTGGAAGAAGCAATTTTTGAAGCAACAAATGAAAAAGTAAGTCTAACTCCCAGTGGCAGAACTGACGCTGGTGTGCATGCTTTGGGGCAAGTGGCAAATTTTATGTATGGTGGCTCAATTCCAACAAGCAAACTTAAAATTGTTATAAATCAACATTTGCCAAAAGACATAAGAGTTGTTGACGCAAAAGAGCGAGATTTAAACTTCAACGCTCGCAAGTCGGCAAAGAAAAAGACCTATCTTTACAAAATTTACACGGGCGAAATAATGAGCGTTTTTGACGAAGATAGAGTGTTACACTATCCACGACAACTTGACATTAAACTTTTGAACAAATGTGCAAAGGCTCTTGTTGGCGAACATAATTTCTCATCATATGTCGCAAGCGGGGCAAGCACTTCAACAACTGTAAGAACAATTTATTCTGCAACTTTTGAGCAAGACGGAGAATATCTATATTTCCACATCACTGGCAATGGCTTTTTATATAATATGGTGCGAATTTTGGTTGGCACAATGCTCGAGGTGGGAACACACAAAAGAACATTTGAAAGTTTTGAAAAAAGCCTATTAGGTGGCAAACGAAGTGACGTTGGGAGAACAGCTAAGGCATGTGGGCTTTATCTTGAAAGTGTTGAATATGAAAAATAATGCAAAATTTTGCTAAAAAATGTAACAAAAAATGGTGTTTTTTCACCAAAAAAATGTGATTTTTGAACAAATATCAAATAAAACTGGGCAAACGAAAATTAAACTGAAAAAAACACTTGACAAGGTGTCAGAAAAGTTTTAATATATTGAGTAACAAAAGTAGAATTCTGTCTATTAGCCCAGACGGAATTTGTGTTTTGTGCAAAAACTTGACAAAGTTTGAAGGAGAAAAATAATGAAAACTTATATGGCAAAGCCTCAAACTGTGGAATCAAAATGGTATATCGTTGACGCAAGCGGCATCGCTCTTGGGCGTGTTGCAAGCCAAGTTGCTTCAATCCTTAAGGGAAAGAACAAGCCAGAATATACTCCACATGTTGACATGGGCGATCATGTTATTGTTATAAACAGCGACAAAGTTGTCCTAACAGGCAACAAACTTAAAGACAAAAAATACTTCCACCACTCAGGATATGCTGGTGGCATGAAGGAAGTAGGTTATGACAAACTTATGAAAGAACAATCAGATTTTGTTATAACAAAAGCAGTTAAGGGAATGCTTCCAAAGAACTCTCTTGGTTCAAAAATGATTAAGAAACTTAGAGTTTACAAAGATGCAAATCACAATCACGAAGCACAAAAACCTGAACTTATCACAATCAAAGGAGTGAGAAACTAATATGGCAGAAGAAGTTAAAGAAGTGAAGAAACCAAGAGCAAAAACTGCAAAGGTTGAAAAACCAGTTGAAAAAACTGACGCTCCTGCAAAACCTGTGCAAAGAAAAGCAAAATCAGGCAAAAAATCAAATCCAAACACTTACATTGCAACTGGCAGAAGAAAAGACGCTGTTGCTCGTGTAAGACTTATTGCAAACGGCACTGGCAAAATTACAATCAACAACAGAGATATTGACGACTACTTTATGCTTGACACATTGAAACTTATCGTCCGTCAACCACTCAAACTTACAGAAACTGAAGGCAAGTATGATGTTGTAGCAAATGTTTATGGCGGTGGTTACACTGGACAAACTGGTGCTGTCCGTCACGGAATTGCAAAGGCCCTTGTTAAAGAAAACGAAACTTACAAGGCTGAACTTAAGAAAGCAGGCTTCCTTAGCCGTGATAGCCGTATGAAAGAACGTAAGAAATACGGTCTTAAGAAAGCTCGTAAAGCGCCACAATTCTCAAAGAGATAATCTTTTACGAATTATTTTGCAAATCAAGAACACAAATTGCTCACCAATGCGGTGGGCAATTTATTTTTTATTGCCACTTCTTAGTCATTCTATTACAAGACTTGACATATATTTACAAATTTTGTTTGTAACTTTGGCGTGTATATCCAATTTTGTTGCATACAATAATGGTAGGTTAAATGTATGTGGGAATTTTGTATTTGTTTTGACAGCCCAAAGATGGCGGAATATTTTGCAGACAAAGTGAACTTGGTGATTAAATCATGCAAGGGAATTTCTGCATGCGTAACCATGAATGGAAGAAGCAACGTGCTAGTTGCCGTCCCAAAAGAAAAAGCGGAGTTTGCCAAAGACTTTGTTAAAGGGAAAATTGCAGAATGTATTTTGTTTTTCTATAAAAAAGATTTTATCGTTTCCAACTTGAATTTTGAAAAACCTAAAACTCCATATATGAATGTCTTTTTGCAAACGCTTGTGTGTTTTGACGGCGAAGCGGACAAGCATTTTATTGAACAATGCCTTGATTTTGACGAAAGAATTTTTGTTGACGCTGTTGTTGCATTCAGACTTAAATTCTTAAAGAAAAAATGGGAAGAACTTGTCAATCTTGCCAATGAAAATGTTATGTATCTTTTATCAGAAGACAGTTTTTTGGAACTTATCAAATTTCTTATTTCAAACTTAGAGCATAGGTGTTATGCCGTAAATGTCTTTTCAAAAAGCGATTGCTATTTTCTCTGTGACCTTCAAGGCAAGAAAATTGACGACTTTATGCTCGAAAAACAGGGAATTTATGAAGATTGCAGTTTGCTTACGACACTTGTTGCACTAAATCCAGAAAAAATTATTGTCCATTGCAACAAATTTGTAAAAGATAAGCTCATTCGCAATTTATTAAGTCTTTTCCCAAATAGAATTGAAATTTGCAAATAATCTATATTCTGGGGATTTGTTTTGTGTTGATATTGATGTTTTCATGATTTTTATTAGAAAAACAAAATAAATTTGTCGAATTTCATAAAATTTGTTGACATTGTGAGTTTTGAGGGGTATAATTTTGTTATCATAGTGATAGGCAGAAGACAAGTAGCCCAAATGTGACTTTAACAGAGAAGGCAACATATGGTGGAAGTTGCGTAATTGTTCGTGTTTGGTGTCGAAACCACTTTTCGCTCTATGCAAGAGGCAACTTGACAAATGTCTTTCGAGTGGCAAGATTTTCTTGCAATAAAGGTGGAACCACGGAAATTGTATTTTCGTCCTTTGATTTTGTTTTTGAACAACTATCAAGGGATTTTTTATTTTAAGGTAGTTGTGGAAAACAGAATTTGATGTGCAACGCACAAATATCTTATATTTTGGAGGAGAAAATGGAAGAAAAAGAATTGGAGATGTATAGACATGGTTGCAGTCACGTTTTGGCAAAGGCAGTGGACAAATTGTTCACAAATGTCAAAAATACAATAGGACCAGCCATTGACGATGGGTTTTATTATGACTTTGACCTTGACGAAACAATAACTCCAGACGATTTTGCAAAAATTGAAAAAGAAATGAAAAGAATTATATCTCTTGATGAAAAGTTTGAGAGAAAAGTTGTGGACAAAAAGACCGCGCTTGAAATGTTTAAGGACAACCCATACAAGGTTGAACTTATTGAAGGTTTGCCAGAAGACGAAGAAATTTCAGTTTACACATTGGGTGACGATTGGTGCGACCTCTGCCGTGGACCTCACGTAAAGTCTAGCAAAGAACTTAAAAATTTTGCTTTCAAAATAAGCAGAGTAAGCGGGGCATATTGGAGAGGCAACGAAAAAAACAAAATGCTTCAAAGAGTTTATGTCTTTGGATATGAAACAAAAGAACAACTTGACGAGCATCTTCACATGCTTGAAGAAGCAAAAAAACGTGACCACAGAAAACTTGGCAAAGATTTGGGACTATTCTTCATTTCTGAATATGCACAAGGCATGCCATTCTTTATGCCAAAAGGTCTTACGCTTAAAAATGAACTTGTATCATTTTGGAGAGAAATTCACAAAAAAGCAGGTTACATTGAAATTGAAACACCAATGGCAATGAACAGACAACTTTGGGAAGTTTCGGGACACTGGGACCACTACAAAGACAACATGTACACATTCAACGTTGAAGGCGATACTTTCGCCATAAAGCCAATGAACTGCCCAGGAGGAATGTTGTATTATCTTCAAAATAAACACTCATACAAGGAATTCCCACTTCGTGTTGGTGAACTTGGAAAAGTGCATAGACACGAAGCAAGCGGAACATTGAACGGACTATTGAGAGTTAGATGTTTTACACAAGACGATGCTCACATTTTCATGCTTCCAGACCAAATTGAAGGCGAAATTGAAAATGTCATGAAACTTGTTGACGAAACATACAAAACTTTTGGTCTAACATACAATGTTGAACTTTCAACAATGCCAGACAATCACATTGGCGACATTGAAACATGGCAACAAGCAGAAGGTGCATTGAAAAATGCTCTTGAAAAAATGAACCTAGCATACAAGATTAACGAGGGCGACGGTGCTTTCTATGGGCCAAAAATTGACATTCACGTCAAAGACTGCATTGGAAGGGAATGGCAATGTGGAACTATCCAACTTGATATGCAACTTCCAAAGAGATTTAATCTTACTTACACAGACGCAGACGGCAAAGAAAAAGAACCAATTATGATTCACAGAGTTATCTATGGCTCTCTTGAAAGAATGATTGCTGTTTTGACAGAGAATTTTGCAGGTGCTTTCCCATTGTGGCTTGCCCCTGTTCAAATTGAAGTTATGAACTTAAACGATGATGTTTTGCCATATGCAAAAGAAGTTAAAGCAGAACTTGAAAAACATGGCTTCAGAGTTGAACTCGACGACAGAAACGAGAAAATTGGAAAAAAAATTCGTGACGCTCAACTCCAAAAAATTCCATATATGCTTGTTCTTGGCGAAAAGGAAAAAGAAGGAAAAGTTGTCTGTGTCAGGAGCAGAAGTCAAGGTGACCTTGGCACGCAATCGCTTGAAAGTTTCTTAAATGAAATAATTTTGGAACGAGATAGCAAAAAGATTTTGTAATTTAGCTAAAAAATGTTGACAAATGGGAATATATGTGTTAATATATCGTTGTTTAAAGTAGAAGTCCCACTTCTCACCGTTTAATAAGTGCGTTCAAACGGTTGCAATTATTCTTGATTGTAAAAAGTGGACTTCTATGCTAGGTTCACTTTTTTTGTGAAACTTCAAACAAACTAGGAGGTAATTTATCATTAAAAATCAACAACTTTTGAACAGAGAAATCAACTTTCCAAAAGTCCGACTTGTAGGACCTGATGGCGAGCAACTGGGCATAATGTCCAGCAGAGAAGCACTTTCCATTGCCGAGGAGCAAGACTTAGACCTTGTGCTTATCTCTCCAAACGCAGAGCCACCTGTATGCAAAGTTATGGACTATGGCAAGTTTAAATTTGACCAAGCGAAAAAACTTAAAGAACAACGCAAGGCTCAAAAAATTGTTGAAATAAAAGAAGTGCAACTTTCAATGACCATCGACACTCATGACGTGGAAGTTAAGGCAAAAGCCGCCAAGAAATTCCTTGGCAATGGCGACAAAGTCAAAGTTTCCATTCGTATGCGTGGCAGACAACAAGCAAGGCCAGAAATTGGTGTCAATATCATGAATTCGTTTGTAGAAATGATGGAAGGAATTTGCACAGTTGAAAAAGCCCCAGAAGTTATGGGAAGGAACATTTATATGATTCTTGCCCCAGCAAAAACAAAATAATTTTAAGGAGATGCTAAAAATGCCAAAACAAAAAACAAATAGCGCAGCAAAAAAGAGATTTGATGTCAAAAAATCTGGAGTCATCAAACGCTCAAGACAAGGTAGAAGACACATTTTGACAAAGAAATCTACCGCAACAAAAAGAAATATGAGAAAATCTGCTTATGTCAGTGACGCACAAAGCAAGACAATTAAACAGATGGTTCAAGGCTAAAAGGAGAAACGGAAATGAGAATTAAAAGAGCAGTTAACAAAAACAAACACAAAAAAGCCATTTTGAAACAAGCAAAGGGTTTTAGAGGCACAAGAAGCAAACTTGTGAGAGTGGCCAACGAATCAGTTATGAGAAGTTTGCGTCACGCATACATCGGAAGAAAACTTAAGAAGAGAGATATGCGTCAACTTTGGATCGCTCGTATCAATGCAGGCTGCAGACAAAACGGTCTTAGCTACAGCAAATTTATGGGCGGACTTAAAGCAAAGAATATCGACCTAAACAGAAAAGTTCTTGCAGACATGGCAGTCAACGACAAAGCAGGCTTTGCAAAACTTGTTGAAGAAGTCAAAGCATAAATTGGGGGATAATTGTGGAAGTCATTTCATCATCAAAAAACGCAGTTGTGCAAGAAATAGCAAAAATAAAGAAAAATTATTCTGCACTTTTTTTGGAGGGTGAAAGGCTTGTGCAAGAGGCAATAAACAATAATTGCCAGCCTTCAATGACTTTTGTCCAAAAGGACAAATTGGAATATTTTTCACAAAAGTTTCCAACACTGATAAATGACAAAACATACATCTTAACACCAAATGCCTTTGAGAAAATTTGCGACACCAAAACCCCTCAAGGCATTGCGGTTGTTGTAGATTTCAAATTTAAAACTCCATTTGTTCCAAAAAACAATTTTCTTGTGGTAGAAAATGTCCAAGACCCGGGAAATTTAGGCACAATTTTGCGTTGTGCAAAGGGAACTGACTTTTGCGATGTTTTTCTTGTAAATTGTGTTAATGTCTTTAATACAAAAGTTGTCAGAAGTTCTATGGGTGGAATATTTGGCACAAACATCTGTCAAATGTCGTCAACAGACGAATTTCTTGACTTTGCAAGGGAAAATAATTTGCAACTTGCAGTTCTTGCAATGGACGGAAAGAATATTTTTGAAATAAAGAAAAAACCACAAAAAATTGGTCTTGTGCTTGGCAACGAGGGCAATGGTGTAACAGAAAATATGAGAAGTTATGCACAAAATAAGTGGTCAGTCCCTATGAAACACAATTTGGAATCGCTTAATGTTTCAGTTTGTGCGGGGATATGTATGTTTTATCTTGACAATCTTATGTGAAAAATGTTATAAAAAGTTGAAAACCAATAAAAGGGAGAATTTATATGATTTCTGCAGGAGAATTTAGGAAGGGTGTTACATTTGAATATGAAGGCAATATCTATATTGTTGTCGATTTTCAACACGTAAAACCAGGCAAAGGTGCAGCATTTGTTCGCACAAAAATGAAAAACATTGTCACTGGACAAGTTTTGGAAAGAACATTCAACCCAACTGAAAAAGTTGAAGAAGCAAAAATTGAAAAGAAAGAAATGCAATATCTTTATAACGAAGACGGCATTTACTACTTTATGGATATGGAAACATATGACCAAATTCCATTGAATTATGACCAAGTTCAAGAAGCAATGAAATATGTCATCGAAAACATGATGGTTTCTATCCAATTCTACAAGGGAAAAGCATTTTCAGTTTTGCCTCCAATGTTTGTAGAACTTAACATTGTCGATTGCGAACCAGGAATTCAAGGCGACACATCAAAAGCAGGCAACAAGCCAGCAACTCTTGAAACAGGTCTTGTTATCCAAGTTCCACTCTTTGTCAACAACGGCGACAGAATTCGTATCGACACAAGAACCGGCGAATACATGGAAAGATTGTAAGACATTGAAAAACACTCCAAATTGGGGTGTTTTTTATATTTTACTTGACAATTTAATCAATATATTCTAAACTTTTGACATAAACTATTTTTGGAGAATTTTGTTATGACCAAACGAGAGCG
>ERZ808245.1005-NODE-1005-length-12157-cov-3.517848_pt1 | contig 12157 bp, 8 predicted proteins | sample MGYA00521243_ERZ808245 | MGnify/ENA primary metagenome ERZ808245 (study PRJEB31516, sample SAMN03275576) | gut metagenome | biome: mammalia-associated habitat; material: feces | host: Papio cynocephalus | place: Kenya | collected 2012-07-07 ... | reverse complement strand
AAGCAACCGCACAGGAAAAAAAGAAGAGGAAAGAGTACAAACCCTTTCCTCGTTTTTCCTGCCTTTTCAGCCAAAGACGGCATCGTTATTTGCTCTTGCGGGCAACATAAGCGCCTGCAACAGCGACCATCACGAGCGCGCCTGCAGCCACAGCGATTGCAGTCAGATCAGCACCGGTGGGCTGAATCGGCTTGACTGTGGTGGAAGAACCGATCGTGTCATCGGTCAGGTCGGACTTGAAGGTAATGGTCTGACCCTCAACCTTTACGGTGACTTTCGCAGCCTTTGCAGCCTTATAGACGAGATCCATCATCTTGTCCTGCTGAGCTTTGGTCAGCTTGGAATAGTAAACTTCGCCGTATTCATCTTCCAGCAGACGTCTGCCTTCATTGATGTAACCGAGAATGGTATCCAGCTCGGCAGCGGAGAAGTTTGCTTTGTCCAGATGCTTTTCAGCAGCATTGAGGTATTCCAGAGGAATGGAACGAACATCCCAGCTGTCGGTGACTACCGGAGCGGCAAGGGCATTCAGTACTTCTTCCTTGGTTGCAGCGAAAGCTCCGACGGAGCAAGCGAAAACCATCACGAGAACGAGAGCAACAGACAAAATTTTCTTCATTCAAATGCACCATCCTTAAAGAAAATGAATTGGTGACATAAATATGCCACAAACTTTTTCTTTAGTATATCACAAAAAATCAGAAAAGGAAATAGTTTTTTGAAAAAATTAAAATTTTTTTTTACAGATTCGTGCAAAGCCGCACGGCAACCACGGAAAGATCGTCCTTTATGCCGTTTTCGCGCACGCAGGTGTCGCAGATTTTCTTTGCCAGTTCGTCCACGGGGAGGGCGTTGTCGTGCTTGAGGATTTCGAGCAGATAGTCAAATCCGCTTTCGCAGATGCCGTCGCTCATCATAATCACCAGATCGCCTGCGGAAAGGTACATTTCGGTCTGCTCGGGCTGGACGGGATCGACAATTCCGATCGGGACCGAGCTTTTTTCCACAAGCAGCGGTCGGCGATCCTTGACCACAACGGTTAGCGGTGCGCCTGCTTTGAGAAGGGTCAGCTTTCCGGTGTAGAGATCCAGCTGGGCGGCATCGACGGTGGAGAGGGATTCGTCGTCGGACTTGACCAGAAGCGCGGAATTGATCATTTTCACGGAATCGGCATAGTCAAACCCCGCTTTGATCAGCTTGGTCACCAGCGTCACGGTCATTGCGGAATCCACGGCGGCGGCGCGCCCTTTGCCCATGCCGTCGGAGAGGATGACGTTGCAGAATTGACGGGAATCGGTGAATACGGCACAGGTGTCACCGCAGATGCGGCTTTTGTCGTGCGGAATCTGATAGACGGCGGTTTGCACGCAGTAGTTGGCAAGCTCGTTGAAGGTGTAACGCAACCGGTCGTGAATCTGTGAAACGGTGGGCGGTTCAAACTCGCGTTCGGTGGCGTCGCAGACCGCCTTGGTCAGCAGCTTGTCCGGAACAGACTCGCGGGAGAAGGATTCCACGCAGAATTCCACGGTCATGCGTTCAACGTCCCCGATTAGACAATAGCAAAAGCTCAGCGTCAGTCCCAGCTCCTCCAGTGCGCGGCGCACCTTGCGCGTCGCCGAGGGATCGACATTTCTGACGTCGGCAAGCTCGCCCGAGAGTCGGTCGAGCACCTGAGCCATCGCCGAAAATTGTCCGGCAATTACGTGCCGCACTTCGCCGATGCGCCGCCGTGCGGCATCGCGGGCAATGTGCTCATTGTAGCAGACGTTTGTCTGTGAGGCAAGATCACGACTGCGGCAGCAGCGGTTTTTGAACTGCTCGGGCAGCTCCTCCGGCGTGATGCAGCCGTTCTTTTTGAGAACGGGGAGCATATCGGAAAAGGCTTTGACGGTGTCGTTCGGAACCTTCACCCAACAGTAATTTTTCAGTCCGCAGTCGGAACACACTTTGCGGCAAACGCCCTCAAACAACCCGGAGGTGTCGTTCCCGCGCAGCTTGTCTAAACGGTCGGAAACCTGCCCGGTGATGACACCGACGTCCTGCAAGGCTTCGGAAAGGAAAGATATGCGCGTCATGTAGGCTTTTTTGATGTCGTCAAAGCCGTCGGAGGAATGTGCTTGGGGAAGGATGCTGAGCCGGGAAAGCCATTTCAGAGGAAACACAAGAAAGAGGGCACAGGCAACACAGGCGTCAAACAACACGCCCGGCATGGATTCGGTGTTGTAGGTGACAAGCAGAATCAATCCCGTGACCCCCATCATGGCGATGGCGGGACCGGCTTTGCCGTAAACGGAGAACATTCCCGCCAGAAGCCCGCCGAACCCGAGCAGAACGGTCAGAAACAGCAGCGAAGGATTGGCAAGGACAAATAAAAATCCCCACACCATGCCGCTGACGGAAGCAACGGTGGCGCCCGCAATAGAAGCGAGGATCAGTACGGCAAGCACGGCAAGCGTTTTTCCGAGCGAAAAATAACCGATCGGAATTGCCGATAATGGCAATAAAACAAGCCCGAACGCCAGCAGGAATCCGCCTTTTTGGGAAACGGAGAGATCGGAAACGGCAATTTTTTCTTCATAGGCTCGGATGGATTGGGCAAAGAAAAAGGAGAAAAACGCCGCCATGGCGGCTTCGGCAAGAGAGAGCATGGCGTCGTAGACGGTGATGCCGATCAGTGCATGGAGTCCGAAGGAGGCGGCAAGACAGGGGAAAAAGGTGATCAGCGGGGCAAAAAAAACGCTTTTCGCCGCCGATTTGCGAAATCCGAACAGCCACTTGGCAGTTCCTATCAGACAGAGGGCTACGGTATATTTTACAAAAAGTGTGGCGGAAGAATAGAGCAAAAATCCCGCCAATGCGCCGGCGGCAACGGCATAAGCACCGATTCCGGGTACCGCGGCGACCAACGCGAGCGCAAACGGCGAGAGTCTTTCAAAAACTACGGCTTGCGAGAGCAAAAATCCCGTCACAAGCAAGCCGAGCGCGATAAACAGGGTGCGGGTGTTCAAAACACCCAAAACATTTTTTTGCGGACCGCGTGCGGCGGTCGAAGTGTTTTTCATTGCAAAAAGCCTCCGTTCAAACATCCTTGTCACATCCGCAGATGCGCATTTTGGGGCGGGTAACCGCCGATTCCATTATACCGGGGCGTAGGCGTGCATTTTGTCACATCGTGCGGGTGAAAATAAAATCCGCGGTTTTGAGTATACTCTATATATAGACAATTGTCAATACAAAGGGTATACGCTATGCTGGAGAAAAGGATGTGAGGCAGTGATTTCCTATAAGCCCTTTTATCGGACGCTGAAGAAAAGAAATATATCAACCTATCAGTTGATTCGGGATTTTGGCGTCAGCCGCAGTCTCCTGGATCGTTTGAAGCACGATAAACCGATCCGTACGCAAACCATTGATGACTTGTGTCGTTTTTTGGATTGTCGGGTGGAGGACATTCTGGAGTATCGCAAAGACTGAAAAAATCGCCCCTGTTTCTATGAAACAGAGGCGATTTTTGTAATATTTTGATGAAATATTACTTTTCGTATAGACTTTCCGACAACAAACTGATATAATGAAACTCGTTTTCTTTGATTTGCACAATCAGCAGACATTCGGAATCCTCGGCTTTTGAGAAATCCAACTCCAACGTGAAGCAAAGCAGCACTTCGCGGAATTGGCTGCTCGGGTTGTACTGACGCACCTGCTTAACGGTAATGTGCGGGCAGTCGGCATCAGCGATCAGATTGTCCGAACAGTACCCGTCCCAATGAGCATCATAGAAGGAAAGATTCTTCTTCATGCGCTCACTGCGCGTGGGATCTTCGCCGAAATATCGTGCCAACAGCTGCTCGGTTGCCTGCGCGTCAAAGAACAGACGGGGATCGCGCTGATCGGGGTGGCGGTATTTTCCCTCGGTGTCTTTTTCGGTCGGATAATACACGCCGCGCCGCCAACGGTATGCCTGCTCGGCGGTCAGACTGTTTGCGGTGAACGGTTGGGTGTAGAGGGAAATGTCGTTTGCCTGATAGGTACCGTCGGAAAGGCGGTGTGCGCCGAGCATGGTGAGGATTTCTTCCTGCAAAGCGGTGCTGACGGTCACACGGTCAGTGAATTTTTCGGGTTGATACGGAAATTCGTATTCCAGGAATTTTGCCTCGCTTTTTCCGTTCAGCGGCACTTTGTACAGCGCAGTATAGCCTTCGCCGAAGGCGGTCGGATAGCGGAAGGTCAACTCACTTCCATTGTCAAACAAGGGAAGCAGGGATCGGTCGCTGTTGTTCCCGTTGTACGTCAGTCCCAAAGGAAGTGTGTTCGGCGTACCGTCCGAATCAAGATAGAACAGATGAAGCTTGGAATCGGAAACGGTAATATAGAAGCGGAACACGCGGTCGTAGAGATTGGACTCGGTGTTCGGGACAAACCAAAGCAGCTCCGAAGAAAGATCGGAGAATTTCACCGTGCAGATCGGGTCAAACGGTTTTTCGCCTTTCGGATCAAACAGGCAGTAGCCCTCGTCGTTCCCCATGGCGACGATTCCGTTTTCCAAAGTACTCCACTGCGCGTCGGAAGCGGGGAAGAAATCCACGGTTTTGTCGTCTGCGTGCCAGACGGCAAAGGCGTGAGTGGGATTGAAGTCACAGTAGAGAGTGAGGTCGTCTTTCGTGCGGTAGAATCCGGACAACACTGCTTTGGGGGAGGCACCGACAAAGCGGCTGCCGACAAATGCACGGTCGGGGTCGATTTTTTCAACCGGCAGCACGGAATGCTGCGTGCGGTCGCAGAGCAAAAGCGTGCGGCTGCCGGGCAAATAGATCGAAAGCGGGGCAACGGTCGGATCAAACACGTCCGCATCGGGGAGAATGACTTTTGCGTCGGAAAAGTCGTCGATGCCCAAACCGGCTGCTTGATATTCCGAAAAACCGGCGGATTCACTGTAACTGATCACCAACAGGTCAAAATCGGAAAATTTTTCCGATTGAAAAATGGCACAGCGGACGGGAATGCCCGCAACGGAGATGCCGGCATCCAATTTCAAATCACCGTCGGTGAGCGTCGGATAGCGTTTTTTGAGTTCTTCCGCACAGGCTTCGTCCTGCATGAAGGAGGAAGTCGGTTCTTCCGAAGAAACGGGCGGTTCGGAGGAGGATTCCGCAGGACGGGAAGAAGGGGCGGTACTGCTGCCCGACGGCAACGGTGAGTCCTGGCAGGCGGAAAAAGAAATCAGGCACAGCGCGGCAAGCGCGGCTGCGAGAATACGTTGAAAATGCAAGGTCATTGTCATCACTCCTTGAATTAACACAGGTTGAACGGCTTCCTGCAAAAACAGTATAGCCTGTTTTCGCGGCAAAGTCAAGCGCGGCGGCTCAAAGAGCCGCCGCGCGGTCGGTTTTTTATTGATAGAGAGAAGCGGGAAGATAACTTTCAAATACCTGACCGTATTTGGAACTTATGCAAAATTCCAATACATGGGAGGAAGTGCTGCCGTTTTCTTTGGTAAGAGTCAAGTAAATCCGCAAATGCTTGAACTCGCTTTCTGTTCCTTCGGAATTTTCCATGATACGATCCACAGTAATGGGGTCTTTTCCGCCGAGTCCCGGAATGGCATCACTGCTCATCCAAAATCCGTTGTAGGTACTGTCAAATGTTTTCCCATAGCCTTCATTCTGAAAATATTTGAGGTTGATTGCGCAGTATTCTTTCTCAGGGAAGAACAATCCTTTGGATTTTCCGTCCGGGTGGCGGTATTTTTCCGCGCGTTCGCTGTCGGTAAGCCCGTCAAAACGGGAATAGCTGTAACAGCGCCACAGATAGAGTGCCTCCGGCATACTGCTCGGCGAAAATCCTTCCAAGTGGTACAAACTGCGCTCCTGCGTATAGAGCTTGCCGTCTGCGCCCTTTTCGGCGCCGAACAGGATGAGCATTTCCTCAATCTGTGCGTCGGAAACGTCCACAGAGTCGGTGAAGGTGTAGTAATCATCCGGCAAATTATATTTGACCACCTGCGGCGTGTGATTCTTTCCTTCGCGGATGTCTGTGGCGTAGGTGATCGAGTAACCGTAAGGATGCTGATAGTTGAAATATGCCACACCGCCGGACAGCGCGGTCAGTCCCCAGGTGGGAACACTGTCGTTGACCTCGGCGGAGGAAATGCCGGTGTCGGATTTTGACAGAATGTTTCCTTCGGAATCAAACGCCAGAATACAGATGGTCGGCTCTTTCTCCGATTCGTCGTAGTACATCACCGCATGGCGGTTATCGTTTTTGCGGTCGGTGATGACCTCGTAGTTGTTGTGATCCCAGAAATGCAGCTTTCCCGAAGTGATCTTTTCGGCGGGAATGGTGTAGGCTTCCGTCAGCGGAATGCCGCTGCTCCAATTGTAGGCGATGATGCCGTTGTCGGTGAGGAGCAGCACCTGCTCCGTGTCTCCGAAAGTGCATTTGGCATATTGCTGGAAAGCGCCGAGATCGGTGACCTGAGAACCGCTTTGCAGGACAAGATGCGCTTTGGAAGGATCGTCGTAGTATCCGCGGAACACATTGTCAACTCCGTCGGGAATCGGCAATCCGTAACAGTCGCTGACGGTAAAGCGGTTTTCGGGATTCACGCCGTCAATCTGAATGATTGGCGATTCGCCGCGGCAAAGCAGCAGGGTTTTCTCTTTCGGAAGATACAGCGAGTAGGTGGAAGAATATTGCCCGCCCGCACAGAATATTTCCGCATTTTTCAGCTTGCTTATGTCGGCGCTGTCCCAGGAAGCGGTGCTGCGGGCCACGAGATCTACACCGATACTGGTGATAACACGGTCTTCCAGCTCGTAAGAGGAATCATAGCAGAGCGTCAGTACATTGAATTGTCCGCTTTGATTGGTGACCAGCACCACATAGCGGTACAACGTCCACCATTCGGAACCGAAATTTTCGTAAATTCTTCGATGGTAGGTGGAAAATTGCGCCATCACTTCCCAGTCGTCAATGTTCGGGTAAGATTCTTTCAGATATTCCACACAGCGTTTTGTCTGCATGAAATCGGTCACAGGTGCGTTTTCCCGGAAGGGAAAGGTTTCGCCGTGCAGTACGTCATAGGAAGATTTTTGGTATTCTTCAGAAAGCGTCACCGGCGGCAATTCCTCGCCGGAGGAAGGCTGCGACGAGTCCTCCGAAGAGCTTCCGGGCTCGGAAGAAACCGAGGACGACGGGCTGTCGGACGAAGGGTCTTTCTGCTGCTCACAGCCGATCAGCGTGCCGCAGACGGCGGCAGACAGACAAACGATTGCCAGCGCCAGCGCACCGATGCGCTTGGGCTTCTGATCCAACGCGCAGAGGAAACGCCGCTTCATCACCGATTTGTTCATGGCAAAGCCCGTGGACAACAACGGCTTGCGAGCGCGGTCGCTGCGAACCACGCGCAAAATCGTCTCGCAGTAGTGGTGGCGGAAATCGGAATCGCGGTTTTTTACCACATCTTCATCGCAGGCAATTTCCAGATCGCGATCGGCGGTTTTCAGAAGAATCCAAACCAACGGATTGAACCAATGAAGGCTTCTTGCCGCGACAAAGACCAGTTTGTACCATAAGTCGTGCCGCTTGTAGTGCAGAAGCTCGTGCCGCAGCACCATGCGCAGATCGTCCTCGGAAATTTCGCGCTTCGGCAAAAGTACTGTCGGGCGGAAAAATCCGACCATCAGCGGGCTGCCGATCAACGCGCTCTGATAGAATCCGACGGACTTCGTGATATGAAGCTCGCTTTTCACTTCTTCGAAAAGCGACCGCCGACCGGGGTCACAAACGGGTGCGCTCCAGCGACGGGCGCGGTGCAGAAAATGCAGGTAGGAAATCCATGAAAAAGCCGCGCATACCAATACGCCGCCAGCCCAGACGGCGGTCAGTATCTGCATGACTGTCACCGTGTTTTCCGAAACGGCGGGTGTTTTTTCCGCAGGGGTCACCGTGGGATGGGTCTCTGCGGGAACGGGGATCGTCTCCGTAGGCAGATCGACGTCAATCGGCGTTTCTTCGCCCTTCGGCGCGGAGGGAATCACGTCGTCAAGAGGAAGATCGGGCGTGTTGTGACGGATCGTCACGGTTTTTTCGGGAAGCGGGACGCTGACAGCGGGAACGGTCAGCGGAATGTTGTACGGAATCAACAGCCGTACCGCCAATAAAAGCCAGACCCAATAGCGCCATTTTTGCCGGTACCGTTTGCCGAAGAGCGGCACGGTGAGGAGCATCAGAAAAATCAGCACCGAAGTGCCGGCACTGATGCCGAGGACGGAAAGAAAAAGCTGTTCCATGCTCATTTTCCTTTCTTTGCCGAATCAAGAAACGCCTGTAATTCGTCCAACTCGCGGTCGTCGATGCTCTGATTTTCATAAAGGTTGGTGATCAGATTGCTGACCGAGCTGGCGCACAGCCGTCCGATGACGGTGGAGCTTTCAAAGCGTATGTACTCGTCGCGGGAGATGATGGCGGTGTAGTAGTTCATTTTTCCTTTGCCGTTTTGCTCCACGGCGACAAATCCCTTGTCCACCAGACGCGCCAGAAGATTGAGTACGGTGGTGGGTCCCCACGTTTGTTTTCCGACGAGCTGTTCGTCGATCTGTGCGCGGGTGAGTGAAGTGTCGGCATCCCAGAGGATCATCATCAGCTCCAGTTCAGAGTTCGGAAGATGAATGAGTTTTTTGCTCACGGGTAGCACCTCCTTTTAGTAAATGTCGTATCTTACTTATATTATACAGTTGTCGAAACTGATTTGTCAATAGAAAAACGAAAAGATTTGAAAACCTCAAAACACCGGGGCTTGCAAACCCGTCTTTGCCTTTGATTTTCGTCCTCCGTGTCGGCATAAAAGGCAGCAGGATTTCGGTTTTTCGCAGTATTTGTGCTTTCACGCCCGCCTCCGAACGTTTTGTGCCGCTTTCGTTCTTCGCTTTTCGGCACCTCCGCTTCCGACGGCTTTTTCAGCAAAATTCACGCCGGTTCGTTTGTCCTGCCGCCGTTTTGTCCGCTTTTCCCGCGCTGCCGTTTGTCTTATTTTTTGCTGCCGCATTTTCTGAGACGTTCCGCTTTGCCGTTTTGTACAGAATCCGTTTCGCATTTTCCGTTTTCGGACGAAAAAAGCCCGCCGATTGAATTGAATCGGCGGGCTGAAAACAGACCGTTTTACAGGGAAAGATCTTCGACAAACAGCTCGCGAACCGCATTCGGATCGGGCTTGTTGTCGCGTGCCTTGAAAAACTTCTCGGCAACCTGCGGGAACAGTGCATAGCTGAGGACATCCTCGTCGGACTTTGCCAGACCCTTGGATTCCTCGCGGTATTTTTCCATTTCCGGCTGCAGAAGATCAGCAGGACGGCAGGTGATGACTTCGGCATCGCCGATGGCTTTCTTGCGGACTTCCTCGTTGACCTTGCCGGGAAGCTGACCGTACTCACCGCGGAGCAAGCCTTTGGATTCCTTGGTGAAGATCTTGTAGCGTTCGCCCGACAGCACATTGAGCACTGCCTGGGAACCGACAATCTGGCTGGTCGGCGTCACAAGCGGCGGATAGCCGAAATCTTTGCGCACGCGCGGCACTTCGGCAAGCACGTCGTAATATTTGTCCACGGCGTTTGCCTGCTTGAGCTGAGAAATCAGGTTGGAGAGCATACCGCCCGGCACCTGGTACAACAGCGTGTTGGTGTCCACGGAAAGAACCTTCGGATCAAGGAAGCCTTCCTCTTTCAGCTTCTGAGCAACCTTGCGGAAGTGTGCCGCTGCTTCGCTGAGCTTTTTCAAATCCAGTCCGGTGTCGCGCTCCGTGCCCTGCAGGGTGGCAACCAGCGATTCGGTCGCCGGCTGTGAGGTACCGTTGGCAAGCGGAGAAAGTGCGCAGTCCACAATGTCCACGCCGGCTTGGGCAGCCATCAGATTGGTCATGTCGCCGGTACCGGTGGTGTTGTGGGTGTGCAGATGAATCGGCACACGGATGTTGGCTTTGAGCTTTTTGACCAGCGAATATGCCTCAAACGGCAGCAGCAGGTTTGCCATGTCCTTGATGCAGATGACATCGGCACCCATTTCTTCCAGACGTCCGGCAAGATTGATGAAATATTCCTCATCATGAACGGGGCTGACGGTGTAGCTGATCGCCGCCTCGCAGATGCCGCCGTACTTTTTGGTGCTTTCCATTGCCTGACGCATATTGCGCGGATCGTTGAGCGCGTCGAAAATACGGATGACGTTAATGCCGTTTTCGATGGATTTCTTGACAAACGCGTCCACCACATCGTCGGCATAATGCTTGTAGCCGAGCAGGTTCTGTCCGCGCAGAAGCATTTGCAGCTTGGTTTTGGGCATTGCCTTGCGCAGAAGGCGCAGACGCTCCCACGGATCCTCATTCAGAAAACGCATGCAGGAGTCAAACGTCGCGCCGCCCCAGCATTCCAGCGACCAGTAGCCCATATTGTCGAGCAGCTCGCAGGCGGGGAGCATATCCTCCACACGCATACGGGTAGCCGCCTGGGACTGGTGCGCATCACGCAGGATGGTATCGGTAATATAAAGCGGATTTTTAGACATAAACTTTCACCTCTCAGTGGAACAGTGCAATCAGCACACCGGCGGCGATTGCCGAGCCGATGACGCCGGCAACGTTCGGACCCATGGCGTGCATGAGCAGGAAGTTGGAGGGTTTTTCCTTCTGACCGACCATCTGCGAAACACGGGCTGCCATCGGAACGGCAGAAACACCGGCAGAGCCGATCAGCGGGTTGATCTTCTTGCCCTCGGGCAGGAAGAGATTCATGAACTTGGCAAGCAGTACGCCGCCTGCGGAACCGAAGCTGAAGGCAACGATGCCCAACGCCAGAATCATCAGCGTTTTCCATTGCAGGAAGGTGGTGGCGGTTGCGGTCGCACCGACCGAGATTCCGAGGAAAATGGTGACAATATTCATCAACTCATTCTGTACGGTCTTGCTCAGACGTTCGGTCACACCGCTTTCACGCAGGAGGTTACCGAGCATCAGGCTGCCGATCAGCGGAGCGGCAGAGGGAACGAGCAGAGCGACGAACGCAGTCACGATGATCGGGAAGACGATCTTTTCGGTCTTGGAGACGGTGCGCAGCTGCTTCATTTCAATGCAGCGTTCTTTTTTGGTGGTCAATGCCTTCATGATCGGCGGCTGAATGACCGGAACCAACGCCATGTAGCTGTACGCCGCGACGGCGATCGGTCCGAGCAGGGCAGGGGCGAGCATGGAGGTGACGAAAATCGCGGTCGGACCGTCGGCACCGCCGATGATACCGATCGAAGAAGCCTCCATACCGGTGAACCCGAGGAGTCTTGCACCGGCAAAGGTCATGAAGATACCCAGCTGTGCCGCCGCACCGAGGAGCAGGCTGACCGGGTTGGCAATCAGCGGACCGAAATCGGTCATCGCGCCGACGCCGAGGAAGATCAGGCACGGATAGATGCCGAGTTTGACGCCCAGATACAGATAGTCAATCAGACCGATGCTGATCGATTCGCCGAGCGGGACGGAGTTGAGCACAGCATCGGAAACACCGGCAGCCGCCAGCTCGTTGAGGAATTCCTGGGTCACGGGAGCACCGCCGAAAAGATCCCAATGGACGTGTCCGCCCGCAAACAGGATTTCGTGGAACATTCCCGCGCCGGGAAGGTTGGTCAAAAGCATACCAAAGGCGATCGGCATCAGAAGAAGCGGCTCAAATTTCTTGACAATCGCCAGGTACAGAAGCACACAGGCGACGAGAATCATCACAAGATTCTGCCAGGTGTCCGAAAAATTGGCAAAGAACTGATAAAAGCCCATTTGCTCAAGAAAATTCATGATATATTCCATTGAAAAGCCCCTCGCTTATTCCATGGTAAAGAGCAGCGTGCCGCTTTCCACGGTCGCGCCCTTGGTCACATTGACGGAGGCAATCTTGCCGTCACGGGGTGCCATGATTTCGTTTTCCATCTTCATGGCTTCCAGCACCATGATGACGTCGCCGCTCTTCACAACAGCACCGGGCTGTACATTAACGGCGAGAATGGTGCCGGGCATCGGAGCCGAAACACTCTCGGCACCGGCGGGAGCGGCAGCGGGGGCAGCCGGAGCAGGTGCTGCGGCAGGAGCGGGAGCAGCGGCGGGAGCGGCAGCCTTCGCGGTGTT
>ERZ808245.1001-NODE-1001-length-12246-cov-6.487491_pt1 | contig 12246 bp, 11 predicted proteins | sample MGYA00521243_ERZ808245 | MGnify/ENA primary metagenome ERZ808245 (study PRJEB31516, sample SAMN03275576) | gut metagenome | biome: mammalia-associated habitat; material: feces | host: Papio cynocephalus | place: Kenya | collected 2012-07-07 ... | reverse complement strand
AACCATACTCTACAGAAAAGAGACTGCCAAACGATACTTGTTAGACAGCCTCTTGACTTTTTATCCGGTTGGCACCAAAACAGATATTGAAAACTTGATTTAAGTATGTGGTCTTTATCATTATATTCCAGATATCTTCTTTTGTGTTAAAGTACGTATGCAAATTTTGCATTTATACTATGATTTGCATTTTCACCCCGAATCATAGATTATGCCCTGCCATAGGAAAGTGCAAAAAATGCACGTTGCACCTATTATTTATATGTTTCTTGGTATGTGTAAATTTTGCACATACCAAGAATTTCGCTATTTTCCATTTGTTTGTTTTTCTACCTTCTCTACCAAAGACAGCATATAGGCATTGATGTCGATAAAGGTGTCGTTGATGTAGGTGCGAAGTTGTTGCTGGTGCAATTCGGCGGTTTTAGGGTCTATGGATAAGGTGTTAGTGAGCCAGTCGGCAATGGGTTGGGTCTTTTGGTTTTGGAGTTGGGCAACCTTGGCAGCGGCAGCATTGGCGGGCATATCGTAACGGATCCCCAGATAGTAGGCAGGAACACCCAACAAAGCCGCCTCACGTGCCATACTATCGCCCGAAGAAACCAAGCCTGCGCTATAATAGATGAGAGAGTGGATGTCCTTGATAGGTTCCTGCAGGAGTATCCAGTCGGCAGGGTATTCCGCACGGCGGTGTTTTTCTTCGAGCGAAAGCAACACTTTTAACTCGGGGTGTAATGCCTGCTGCTCACGAATAATATCGACAATTCCCAAAATTGCCCCTGATTTCTGCTCTGCATAGTTGAATGTTCCCACAGAGACTTCACGCAAAAACAAATAATTATGTGGTTCTATGCCATACTCTCGTAAAGTACTCACATCCGGTGTAAATAGTTGGGGATTGAGATACGCCCATTCTTTCAGTACAGGAAGTACTTTGTCTTTAGGGGCTATAATTAATTGAGAAGTTGCCTCGTATATGATACTATGATTTTGTGTTGCAAACCGAACCATCACCCGATAGTCTGCTGCCTGAGGGTCGTCTTCAAACTCATAAGCAGGGAAACCATATATTTGCGAAACAATCCCCACGTGTGAACCATTGGAAAATGCGATGTCAATATGCTTTCCTTTTGCCCAACACGATAGTTGTGGCAAGCGCAATAAATTAGCCTCCAATATGACAGACCATTTTTTCATACGATGCTTTCCAACAACGGAAACAGATACATTCGGAATATCCGACAATTCTTTCTTTGCGATGACAGACAATTTACCGCGGTTAAGCACCGTAATATACACATTATGCCCTCGTTCCGAAAGCATTGTAATAAACGGCTTGTAAAAATTCAATTGAGGAATGTGTAATATATCAATCCAAACGTTCATAATATAATCTATTTTCTATAGTCTGAGTATGTAGGAATCATCAGGAGTTCCTTGGTTAGTTTTTCTGCGGTAGGGCAAGAACCACGCTGATACCCAAACTTCTCTGCCCAATCTATTGTATGGGCAAAATGCGTAGCCGTTTCTATGCCATATCTCTTAAACCAACGTTTAAGCGCATCCACATCTTGTGTGTGTGCAATTAGCATAAAAGCATTATCCCCAACTATTGTCCTATACCCCATATCTTTCATTTGACAACTCCAATATACAGCATTCTTTCGCTGTGTTACAATTTGAAAATCAATGTTTTCACGTTCGATATTGTATATAGCACAAATGCCTTTTGACATTCTGCGCACATCTATTGTGCAATGCTCTACTCCACTCCTTTTTTGTTTCATACGATAAGTTATAAAATCGTAGATAATAGGAGCATACAATACGGCTTTTATCCACAACCGCATCCATAATTTTATTTCTTGCCCAACAGTATATGAAGGTACGTTGTTGTATATCTGTTCGGTAGTATGCAACCAGTACTTGTTGTTCACAACTAGAATTCCCCCGTCACCGATAGACGGCAATTTTCCTTGTCCTATACTATATACGGCAAAATCTCCGGCATTGTGTGCTTTTCCGCCAGCATGCGCACAATCTTCAATAATAGGAATGTTCTTCACAATCTTGCGTATGGATGCCATATCGTTCTCTATTCCAAACAAGTGTGTAACAATCAAGGCATCCATATCTTGAGATTTTCTACATAAATCTGTTTTATCCAATTGCAATGTATCCGTAACGTCAATAAACACCGGTTTGCAACCTGCTTGCGCTACAGCCTCTGCTACCGTGTGGCAGTTGTATGCCATTACACCGACTCGGCTATTACGCGGCATTCCCAAAGCCTGCAATGCTATCAAAAGCCCTGTACGTGCATGGTTTACTAAAAACTCATTGCTCTGTAGCGTATATGGTTCACCAAACACAAACAACCACTGCCTGCGTAATGAAAATGATATATTAATTCGCGGAAGCATCATTTATATAATACCCAATCTGTGCATAGATGCCATAGGAGTCCCGTATTGCTCCCAATAGGCTTTTGCCCCACGTTCCAATTGTTTCCGATATTCGGGATGTTGCATTATATACAACAAAGCCTCTCTCATTGCTACTGACGTATTTTCCACAAAATGGATATGCTGCCCATGTACCAAAGGAGCAGGCAAATCATTCGATAAAGGTGTACTGATAATGCATTTGCCCAATGCCAAGTACTCGCCCAATTTCCAACCATGACAATTCCAATAGGCAGGCGTATTGAATACACACATTGATTCCTTTGTTTTTTGCAGCCATTGTCGTAATGGCATACTGGATGTCAGGTAGTCTTGAAATGCATGAGCAACAGATTTACTTCGTTTGGTAGGTACCAAGCCGCCCTCAAACTGCAAATTCGGAATACCACGACAGGCATCCATAAAATTCACTCTTGCTTCATTTACTTCTTTTCCGATACCGGCAACCTCGCTATTATGCCATAACGTACTGAGCATAAACACATAGTTGTCTCGGACATCATTTTCACTTGAAGCAGAGTAACAAGCATAAGGCAATCTACATAGTTGCTTTATTGCTCGTTTGACGGGACGTAAGCAGTTGGGCTGTACGTGGTAGTGCAACATGGTAAGATTGCTTATCACCCGATATGGAGTTTCGATAAACGACCAATAACGAACCCCGGAAGAGGGACACAACGGCACTACTTTCGGGTACATAGCGGCAGGGAACTCTCTGTAGCGTACATTGATTTGTCCGTACACATCACACCATTCGTATATATTTGGCTTGATATTGTGCATATCATAAAGGTCTAAAGCATACTTGGTCTGCACCCCGTCTCTATCTATAATAAAGAGCAAATATACCTCGAATATCTCGAATGGTACGGGGGGGGGTAAAATCAAACGGCTTCGCAGAATATACAAGATTCTCCTTACCAAATACCTGTTCCAATCCTAACAGATAAAAACCGCTATAGTAAATATCCACCGAAGGATGTACGTACACTTTAGTCATCGATATTGATTATTTATGCATCTTGAGAATCTTCACGCCCAACACGCCACACTTATACAGCCACGGCTTCAGTACACACAAGAATCGTCCATGCTCCACTAACTTTCCGCCAAACTCTGCTTTGAAGTCACGTACTCCATAGGGTTTATCGGGGACACCGGCTCCCATCAAATCAAATCGCGGATAGTTGTGCGTAGCGGCATACTCCATTCCGTACCACGTGGCAACCGATGAGGGACGAATGCCTTTGTGGTAATTATCGTTGCCGCAGACAAACCACTCGTAGAGAGCCTTGTTTGGCAAACTGACACAGATGGTACCGCCAATAATCTTTCCCTCAAACTCCACCAACAGAAACTTGGCATTGGGCATCTCATATAGTTTTTCAAAAAACTCTATGGAGAATAGCGGCGTTTTTACTTTATCACGATACAATTCCACTAATACCGCATAGCACTCTCGTACCTGCTCTATTGTCGGGTTCTCTACCATAGTAGCCCCATCTCTGATAGAAAGACGAATGTATTTCCAACGGTGCTTGCCGATATTGGCTTGAGCAGTTTCCAAAGAAGAAGTATCTATATGAAAATTCAAATGCGGTTGATAGGCAAAACCTTGCGCACAGAATATATCTTTCCAACGGGAATAATCGTTGAAATTGCGGGTTTCGATATAGATGGCTTTGTGATGTAGTTCTTTGCGTGTGGTAGAGAGGAGTGCGGAAAGTGCTTCATCACTAATATGCTCATCCAACAATGCTCCGCCGATGATGATAGCACGCCGTGTAAAGAAATGTTTGATAGCACTTTGCTCTTGCGTGATATATCCAACCACGATGCCTGTAAGTAGTCCGTTTTCGCTTACGCCAAAAACGAAAGGCTGCATCTCATTAGGCTGTTGGCTATAAAAAGTATAAGCCTCCTGTGTCTGAAACCATGTAGCCCATGGGGAACGGGTAGCAAGTGCGCCCCATTGCTCCACCATGGCATCATTGTATTGGGTCTGGATATTCACCATTTGGTTTGCCTCTCAATTTAACGAATTGAACATATAATATATAACTCTTTATTTTTTCTAAAACTCTATGCACAGTTTGTTAATTACCCATCAAAATCAACTGATTCTGTTTCTTTCATAAGGGCTGTATTTGCGTTTTTAATTAGAATTAAGATATAGTTTTATATAGTAAATGGTATATATATTTGCGCAACACATTAACCCTAAAATTGACTATTGTTAGGTTAGATATTACAATAGGTATCCATATTTTATTATATCAACCCCTTGTTTTTCTATCTTCGACCATCTTCTTGAGATTTAGGATTGTTTCGTCACGCACATGGGTAACACCGGACTTATAGTACTGTAACTCATTTTGTATAAGTTCGCTTATGCTATCCGCATAATCATTATCACAAAATAATTCTTTTATATCTGATAAGTGAATTCTTAACTCAATAGTTGATTTATTGATTAATTCAGATAATATTTCATCAATAGGGATATTTGCTGTTGTTACACTCATTTCACTTATATTAGCCTTGCATAATCTACGTAATTTTGATAACTTAGCAGCGAGTTTCCATTCTCCTAATTCCTTTTGGTCAATAATTGTATTGAGCAAATCCAAAAAACTAATCGTATCATTAGACGTATTAAAGTTTGATTCTGTCAAAGATATGATATTTTCATTTACCAAAAGAGGATCTACTTTAAAATGAATAAGTGATAACATTTCACTGATTTTTTGAGGAGAAAATACATTCCAAAAAGCAATATCTTCAGGAAACTTTTCTACAAATCTATCACGAATCCTCATAAAGATACTATCATGTGTTACAAGGTAAGGAGTATTCGAAAAATCATCAAACTTATTTCCTGCAATTAATGCTGCATTTATATCGTTTTTACAAGCTTCGTACGAACGTGTAATATGTTCATAACTTAACTCATTTTCGTACACTCTTTTATATGAACTATAATTTCCGATATCTTGGTGTTGTAACACCTCTATTGATAAATCATTAAATATCTCACATAAACGACATATTGATATTTCTGCAAAACTTGACGAATAAATATCATTGTATTCTATATCTAACATATCACAAACAAAATCCTCGAAATCATGATATTCCATTTCTTCTTTTATGGACAAATAATAATTAAAGAAGATATTTTTAGATTTTCCCAAATCTACAATATAATCCAAAGACAAAAATCTAGACAAATCTATAGCCTGTTTCAAATGAGCAGCAACCTCCTGTACATAACCTATGGTCGTGTACAGATTAATTAAAGCATCGTTAGACCTAACGCTATCCCAAAAACGTTTGCCTACCTTGTAGAGAATATCAGATTCGAGAGAATCAACTTCTCCAAACGAAACACAACAAATTTGTAACAGAACCTGAGTATCCAATAATAAATCTCTTTGGGTTGTTGCAAGATATTCTTCCAATTTTTCATTATGAAACAAGTTTAGGAACATCTTACTAATATTTGACTTGTAAAAATATTGATTTCTACTATAGGCACTGATAATTTCTTCTGCTATCGGTTCAACATAGGGAATGGGAAGACCTGTTTCGGAGCAAATATATTGTACCAAACTATCAAACATTTGTTTTAAGCACTTTTCTCTATTTACAGCCCCCTTAAGCAATTCTCCATTGTCCGTTCCGTAACTTGACGCAAACAAATTACAAACATATACATTAATCTCACAAACATCTATATCTATATTGTATTTTTGACAAATAGCCTGACAACTATGGATCGTACTTTCTATAGATTGTACATCCTTTTGTTTTAATAAAGTTATTTCATGTCGTTTATTTTCTGACAAGGAGAATAATTTTAGCCCCTCCCCCTCAACTCGACAGATACTATCAGTTTGATTAAGACTGCCCAAAACTGTATTATATATTTTTTTATTCGCCAAGCCCAATGTCTTGCAGAGATAGTCATTGATATCTGCAGAAGAAGCCTGTTTTGTATCAAACAAATATAACAATATATAAGATTCAATAAACTTTGTCTTTACACTATTGACTGCTGGACTAAGTGACAATGTATCAAAAATAAGTTTAGTCCTCTCATCTATTTCGGAAATAGGAATGACTTTTTTTGTCTTTTTTTCTTTAATCTTATCCTTTTGACACTCTCCCAACAAATTCACAACGGATTGATATAAAGAGATACGAAGTTGCTTAACAAAATCGCCTACTGTATCGTAAGTTTTATATAAAACTCCATCCTGTTGCACCCTTATCTTGAATTGTTTAACTTTGGCTATCTGTTCTGCATCAATATCATCAATATTGAATCCTTGTTTTGAGAACATAAAAATTATATCTTTACAATATCCTCCTTCCCTATACATTTTTAAAGCATATAAATACTCCTCCTCTGTTGCAGAATCTGCACGCGGAGTGGGATTGCCGAACTTTTTCCACATAAGCCCTACAAATATATCGTAGTCCCTTGTTTGCGAATTAATGACATTTTGACCATCTGTACCTATAGTTGGTCTAACATCATTTTCCCACATTATTTGTCTTAAATATACTTGGTGACTATTACCCAAAGTTTGGTTAAGTTCAGAAAAAATTTCACTTATTTTCTCTCTTTCTTCATTGGTATCGGACGGAGAACTTATGAACACCCGTATTTCTCTTTTTTCATTCATACATTGTAAACTAAACTACATTACTATAATGATGCGCAAAACCGAATTAATCATGCCACAGATTATATCCTAATTAATAGTTCAAAAGACAAATAAGTCAAAAATAATAGACTTACGATGTCCTATGTATAAGGCTATAGCAGTCCCACCTACAAGATAAAACTCTCGTTTGAATTGCTTCGCCCATGGCAGTAAAGCCTGTTGTTCCGATGACAATATCTCAATGTGCATATTTGCTAAGCAGGATTGAAAAGAAATTGCGTATCTCCTGATAGTAATTCCCTACTTGCCGTTGGGTGGCACCAAAGAATACTTCAGTAACACGCTGTGGGGTAAGAACTTCCAATAGGGTATGATAGTCTTCCAATGTGCCATCATTCAGCACTCTTTCCACCAAGAGCGCGTCAGAAATGTTCTCCTTCTTATCCGCAGGAGTGTACCAAAACAGATTGGAATGTTGTTTTATAAACGCTGAGCGTGTCATACACATATTATATAAATCACAAAGACTCTATTTTAGAAAGCCACTCATCAAAATGTGGACACTGCTTGCGTAATTCATCAATTCCCATTGCTTTTGTAGCCTCTACAGCCATCCTTGGTTTATTGTAATTATACAAGCCTTTTAGTGCTTTAATAATGCGCTTACTCGGTGCTGTTTCTACAGAAGAATTAACCAACTCAGGATTCTCATAATCTTTTCTCCATTGTGTGTCCAAAGCGTCTATCCTTTCTGACGCCAGTATATACTCTTCTTTTAATTTAGGTAAATTACACAGAACTAATGCTTCAAACTCATGCAACTCAATATAAGGAACAAAGCGGTGAGAATGAAAGCATTTTCCCAAAGCAACCTCAATAACTTCAACGTATGTATATGGATTTACATTACCATTATTTATGCCAGGGAAATCAGAAGGTAAAGCATATAAATCAAACATCGTTGAAAAGTAATGTGTCTCATATTCCGTATCATGACATGACCTTATAAGATGATTTAAATCGCGCTCCACTTGTGCGTAATTTATGATACCACCTTGAGCGTTCAATTTTCGATTTGTCGTCAAGAGAGTTGCTTTAATAACAATGTCACAAGACAAGAAATAGGGACGCAAAACTTTTAATGCGAATTGCTGCTCAGATTGCCCTTCACATAGAATATTTACAATCTTCTTGCTCATAAAGGTTGGCCCCCTATCACATTTTTCGTCCATAATTCACTTATAGAGTAGTCTGCTAACCAATCTTTTAATTGCTCACGAGTTAATTGTTTAGCGACCGTATAATTATCTGTCTCACTATTTTCAACAACGGTTATATTTTCCGGTTCAAACTCATCAATCAACATTGGCGACTGAGTACTAATAAGAACCTGTGCATGCAAAGACGCATCACGTATCAGTTCTGCCAGTTGTCCTATAGCAAATGGATGAAGCCCCAATTCCGGCTCATCAATCATTATTACACTCGGCATTGTATTCTCTGGTTGAAGAAGCAGAGTTGCCAGAGCAATAAAACGAATGGTACCATCTGAAAACTGGTCTGGAGAAAACACATAATCATTAGCAGAATTATCCGTCCAATTCAAACTTACGTAACTATTGACGGGTTCCAAGTAAAAATCACCAAAAGAAGGCATTATCATCTGAACAGCACCCACAATCCGTTTATAAGCAGCATTGTAATTTTCACGGAGAAACAGCAAAAAAGAAGCCAAGTTATTGCCTTCCGATTGCAGATATTGTGCAACGTCTATCTTTGAAGCCTGACGTAAAGCCCCATTAGAAGATGAATCATGGAACTGATAAGCCTTACATTGCAATAGAATTGTCCTAATAATTTTAGAAGTAACATCTGTTGCATCAACCAATCCGGACTCTAAGTAATTAGATGTTAACTGTTTTTTACAAGGCTGTAATTCTCGTTTGTTTTGCCATTGTATGTTTTCCTCAGCAATGATTAGGCGTTGAGCAGCAACCGCAGAAAGAGCGAAATTATAGGTATCAGTTATTCCGTTAGTATTGCTAAAAATCAACGTTCCTTCAATACGAGGGGTAATCTTTGGACCATAGTACGGGAACAGGAGGTTCGTTCCATTCGCAGCCACGTATTTTTGGAAAGCACCATTCATCATATAGTTGAGCATACGAAAGAAACTTATGATATTACTTTTTCCTGCGCCATTAGCACCAAGCAATATATTTATATCGCCCAAATGCAATATCAGCGGATGGTCATAAGAGACAGACTTATACCCCCTTATTTCCACTTGATATAATTTTGTTCTTGCTTTCATAATTCAATAACTCATTAAACACAAAAAAACAATGATACATTAGTGACTTAAACATTGCCGAATACTGCACAATACGCCAACCTCTTACCATACACTTCGGTGACAAAGGTACGCAAAAAAAATAACACAAACAAATACCAAATCAGTATTCTATATTTTTGTATTTATCATGTATTTTATCTTAAAGAATTACACATATTATCATTTTGTTTTGCAGCCTTTGAAGGCGTTTTTGGCGACGAGGACGGTAGGGGGAAGGGAGGCGGTGGCGGCGGGCAAGGAAAGGCTTGCACAGTCACGGAATGCGAAATTGCCTATCTGCTTCAAGCCCATGGGGAAGGTGACACGGCGGAGGTTCCGGCAGTTGGCAAAGGCATAGTCTCCAATGGTTTGCAGACTGTCGGGCAGAAGGAGTTCTCCCAATTGGCGGCAGTCATAACAAGCCCCGTCCTCAATGGCGGTGAGGTGTGCGGAGAAATGTATCTGCCGAAGGCTGATACATTGTGCAAAGGTGCTCTTGCTCAATACTTTGAGTGAGGCAGGGAGTGTGATTTCCTCCAACATCTTGCACTCCTTGAACGCCCCTTCCTCAATGACGTGAATATGATCCACGAGGGCGAGTTCGCGCAACTGCTGGCAATTCTGAAAAGCGAACTTGCCTATACGGAAAGTGGTGAACGGTATGTTGACACGCTCCAAAGAGACACAACCCTTAAACGCCTCATCACCAATGGCATAGATGCCGTCCGGAAGTGTCACACGGCGCAGGTGTGTGCAGTCGGAGAATACGCCAAGGGGCAGGTTGGACACTTGTTCGGGAATGACAATCTCCTCGAATTGCGTGCAGCCGGAGAACGCCATGTCTCCGAGTTCGCGCAGCGTGGCAGGCAGGAGAATGTCCTGCAAGGCGGAGCAACCTGCGAAAGCGGCTTCGTCGATTTTGCGGAGTTGTTGGGGCAAAGTTATGCTTTCGAGCGTGCGGCACAGGCTGAAACACCCCTTGGGGATGACAGTGAGTCGGGAAGAGAGTACCTGCTCCTCCAAGTACTCACAGCCATAGAAGGCTCCCATACCAAGCGACTGTAAATCAGCGGGCAGCGTAGCCTCCTGCAAGAGTGTGCAGCCATAAAAGGCGAAGTTCTCCACCCGCCTGACAGATGCTGGAATGACAACACGGGTGAGGTTCTCGCACTTGTAGAACGCCGCCGTGGGGATATGGGTGAGCCCGTCGGGAAGGGTGACGGTCTGCAGCGTGCGGTTCTCGGAAAAGGCTCCCGCGGCAATCAGACGGGTCGGAATTTTGGTCTTGAAGACAAAATTAGCAGGAGCCTGCTCGTTGACGGAGATGAGGCAACCATCTATGAAGAGGGCTCCGCGACGCCACTTCTTGTCGTTGTTCCAGATGCCGGAGTTGGTGAAAGCGTCTTCTCCTATCTCAATGACAGTCAGCGGAATAATGGCGCGAGTAAGGTTCTTGCAATCGCGGAACGTGTCGTGGTCTATGCGGCAAACCGAGGCTGGGAACTCCACCCGTGTGAGTGTCTTGTTGCCACGGAAAGCCCCAGCCGCAATGACGCGCGTGCCATCGGGAACGATGAATTTGGGTTTGATGGTCTTGTCGGCGGCGATGAGGCAACTGTCAATATAGAGTGCCCCATTGGTCCAGTTGTCGCGGTTGAGCATGATGCCCGTGCCCTCGAAGGCAGAACGGTATATACGCTCAATGGACGGCGGCAAGACAATGGCTGTGAGGGATTTACATCCCCGAAAGGCGTTCTCGCCAATGGTGGTAACGCGGTAGGTGTCCTGCCCGACAGGAATCTCGGCAGGGATGTAGAGTTCACTGCTCACGTAAGGGTTGAGGGTGACTTCGGCAAGGTGCGTATCAGGGTCAATGGTGTAGTTAATATCCTGATAGACAGCATTCTCCGCCTGCGACAGTGTGACAAGACAGAGGAAAAAGACAAGGGTGGTGTGACGCATGGAGATGGAAGGTTGTTTGCGTTGTTTACGTAGTTTTCGTTAAGCGTTGGGAGTGCCCGCAGCAGACTTGACCTGCCCGTAGAGCGTGTGGAAGATATAACCGTAAAGGGTCTTGATGGTGGCGTTACGATGCTTGGTGTAGGCGGTGAACTCCTTCTGCCAAAAAGCAAGGCGTGCGGGGTCTGCCATCTCGGCATGGACTTGGCGAGAGGTAGCAGCAAAAGCCGATGAGTTCGCCTGCTGCTGCTCAGACCGCGGGGCAGAGGACTGCGAGGTCATGACATAGGCATGAGTCTTGCCATTGCGGGTACGGAAAATGACTTTGTGATGGGCCGAGAGCCTGCCCTGAACGGCAGCCAAGGGGTCGTCTAAGATGATTTTTGCCATAATGAACGGTTGTTTTGAGGTTACTATATCCGCAGGGTACGGAGTGCATAAGGTCAGCACAAGCACCCTGTTATCTTTCGGTTATCCTTCGGTTATCTTTCGGTTATCCTACGGTTATCCTTCAAGGTTAACCGCTGCAAAGGTAATACATTTTGTTGAAACACACAAGAGTGGAAAGAATAAAACATATAATTAACCGTGTAATTGACCATTAATTTTCCGTCATTGCCCATTAAACAGGCATACAAAAAAGGCTGCCAAGACGCGCTTGACAGCCTTTGGGAGATTGTTTGAGGGTTACGTTACACCACTCCGCTGAAGCCCATGAATGCCATTGCCAGCAGACCGGCAGTGAGGAGGGCAATAGGTGTGCCTTGCATGGCTTTGGGCACTTTGTTCATTGCCAGTTGCTCGCGCATGCCGG
>ERZ808245.999-NODE-999-length-12282-cov-3.486055_pt1 | contig 12282 bp, 13 predicted proteins | sample MGYA00521243_ERZ808245 | MGnify/ENA primary metagenome ERZ808245 (study PRJEB31516, sample SAMN03275576) | gut metagenome | biome: mammalia-associated habitat; material: feces | host: Papio cynocephalus | place: Kenya | collected 2012-07-07 ... | reverse complement strand
CCCGTATGCACAACAACGCCCGCTGGAGTGGTGATAACAAGTGCAAATGCCCCAGGGATAGAGTGTGTAACTGACACAAATTCCACCTTAAAATTCCCCGCCACAACAACAGTTCCATGTTTAACTGGTTTCATAATGACGCCAGTTTTTTTAGATTCTTTAAGTTTGTTTTCGATAAGCCCAAGTGACACTCTGCTGCCATAAATTGGGGTTTTTATTCTATCCAAAAAGTAAGGAATTGCACCGATGTGGTCCTCGTGTCCGTGAGTGATAAACAACCCACGCATTTTAGATTTGTTCTTTTCAAGATATGTTAGATCTTGCACCACTTGGTCAACACCGGGCATATCCTCGTCTGGGAAAGATTGACCAGCATCAACGACAATCATGTCCTTGCCATATTCAAAAGCAGTCATGTTTTTGCCGATTTCGCCAATCCCGCCCAAAAAAGTAATTTTTAATTTTTCGTTATTCATTTTTTCTCCTTGTAGCAATTTGCATTAAAATTAAAGGCGACAATGCACCCAACAAAACAGAATTTTTTGCAACAAAAAGTTGCCTGTTTAAAAAAACATTTTTCTTGTGTATTTAACATACATTTTACGTGTATTTTAGCCAAATTTTGTGCCAATGGCAGAATTAAATCAAATTCTTCATTTTCTCTATGTTGTCTTGTTCTTCAAATCTTTTTGGCGAAATAAACATGTCTGGATAGACATAAAATCTCATGCCTTGAGTTGAGAAGAAACTGACCATTTGGAACACCACAAACATAAATGCAGTGGCTGGAATGGTGACAACAAGTGCAACAGAAAGTGTAAATACCGCACAAAGAAGGTTTATTACAATAGCCAAAATTACAAGCAAAAGTGAAGTTGAAAATATGTTCCAGAAGTTGCGGAAAACGCATGAGAAGTTTTGTGACAGTGCAGAAGCCACGTTCTTATCAAGAACAGCAATAGAAGGCATCCAGCAAGAAAATAGTGCTTGTTTTAGTGCGAGTGTTACAATTACAAGTGCAAACACCCAAACAGACAAAAGTGCATATCCAATGTCCCCCGCTGAGGCGAATTTAATGGTGTAATAAAGTCCGCCCAAAGCCACCACATTAAACACCAACACAACACAATATCTTAGCATGCTATAAAGCACACTTTTCCCAATGTTTTTGATGTATCTTCCTGTCCAGTTATATTTCACTTGGCTTGTCATAAAGCCATACAAAACTTCACCCGATGCCAGTTGGGCAAAGTCGAGCGTAAGAGGGAAAATAAACAAAGTCCACACGCCAAGAAAAATGTAGTTGAAACGAAATTGAATATTTGTTGTAAGCACTTCCCCAACTCTTTGAAAAAGTTGCTCAAAAGTTGCAGCAGACGCTTGAAGTGGTTTGGAAAACAACCCACCAAACGCTTGACCAAATTCCACAAAAATTTGTGCTTCTACAAGTTTTGCAATAATTGGACTTGCCAAAAAGTAGCACACACAAAAACTAAGGCTTATGCAAATTACATAATACAAAAGAACTTTCCAAACATTAGAAAAGTTGGTTAGCAGAAGTCTAATCGTATTCCTAAAAATCATTTTTAATCCTTTATTGCCCTAGGGCAAGTATATTTATAATTGTGAAATTTCAGTTGTCAAGAGTGACGCCAAGTGGCGAAATAACATTTAACTTTATACAAATTGCTTTGTTTTTTCAACTAACGAACATATTATATCCAAAAAAAATTATTTTTGCAAGAGATTTTTTTGCTTTATCATATATAAATAAGAAAATTTTTCAATTTTTATTCCAAAATAATCTTTTTCCAACGTTTTTGCGGTCAATTCTTTGCGGTTTAATGTTTTAACAAAAAAAAGAAGCACAACTTTTGGTCATGCTTCTTTAACAATGCTATTTTATTCAGTGATTTTATTTTTAGTGGTTTTTTCTTCTTTTTTAGTTTTTTCTTTTGTAGATTTCTTTTCTTTTGTAGATTTCTTTTCTTTTGTAATTTCTTCAGCGGTTTCCTCGCCTGCAAGTTTATCAACAATCATGTCCTTAATTTCCTCGTCACTTCGTCCTGTGTCATTTTTCAAAATGCCAAAGCAGCACAAAATACACAAAACAATGCTCACGCAGTCAATAAGGATACTCATAGGCAAGTCAACGCCAAAATTTTTGCAAAGTGCTTGCACAATTCCAATTATGCCGCAGCAAATTGCAATCCAGAAAACAAGGGATTTTTTCTTCATTTCTTTTGCCCCCTATAACCTATTTTAAGGTGAATATTTTTCACCTCCTCACGTATATCTTCCACCACGTCCAAATGTTCATTGAGTTTGTAAATTGTCTGTTGGTACTTCTTTTCTCTTGAAGCACTATCTCTAAGTTGATAGACCAAAAGAGCAACAAACAACACCGCCCAAAGACCATTTGCCAGTGCAAGTTTAAAAATTTCTTCCCACATATCTTATTCCAAAAAGGATCTTCTTGAATTCCTGCTTAATTTTCTTTTCATCAATAATCTTTCTTTTTGTCACTTTGCGGGGTTTCTTAGCCATCATTTCTCACCCTAAACACCATTTCAACATCTCTTTGTGCCACAAGGTTGTCCGTTCCAGAAAGGGTTATCCAAAACTTTTTCCCAGGAAGTTTGCAGTAATATTTTCTGTTTGGAGTGTTATCCTTCACTTCAAATTGCCTAAAGCCTTCATCAGAGCAAACTTTTAGTGTCATTCCTTCGCCCACGCCAAGATAAATTTCATCAAGAATTTTCTTCTTGCCGCAGGAGCCTAATTCAATGTCTGCACTTTCATAGAGTCTATCCATAATAATTCCATAAAACGTGCCACTGTCGTCAATTTGATACAACATCCTGTCGTCATCAACAAGCAAAACAAGTCTGCTTGAGCCTTTGTCGCACACAGCCATAAGACTTCTTATGTCATAGCCTTTCATAATGCTATATGAGTAGTCGTCAAGGTTAATTTCAACCAAAGCATTATTCTTCTTTGTATCCGTTTCGCCAAAGTCAAATTTCATAGCAATATACAACTTGCCTTCATACGCCTCGCTTATTGCATAACTTTGGTCAACGTCTTGAATTTTCTCCTCAAAGCCCATAGGAATTTTTTTAACTTCATATCCGTCCGTGCAATAAAGCCCATCTTGTGCCAAAAAATAAACCATGTCCTTCACCTTTATAACAGTGTCCGCATAAATCTTACTTCCAGAAACAAGCACGCTGTTTATTGTCGCCATTGAAATAACTCTTGGAATTTCCACCCTAACAATTTCATAATCACCAATGCACAAAAGCCCATTATCCAGTGGAACGAGCATCCTCATCTGCCCTTTGCTTTTATGAAGGTTAATTTCTCCAAGGTCAGCAGTGTCGCTCCAGTCAAAAAGTTTTGCTTCTTTGGTATATTTTAGAAGTCCGTCATCGGTGTTACACAAGCCAAAAAGCCTTTCGTTGTAGTAGCAAATGGAGCAGAACTTTGTGCCACGTGCGGCGATCTGTGGGGTTGTGCTATTTTCAAAATAGACAAGATCGTCAGAAGTAACACAAAACATTGCCCCGTCTTTGTCACCCCAAGTAAAAGTGCTAAAGCAAGGCGTCATGCCAAAGGGATAGTCAAGAAGTTTTATGTAATCTCTATCGTTGTCAAACAAGTCAAAAGCATACAACTTATTGTCAACACCCCAGCAAAACATTATATATTTCCTCTCACCCGAAGTGGTGTCCCGATAACTATATTTCCAAATCTTTTTCAATTTGCAAGGAGGTTGGATAACTTCAAGTGGTGTTTTAAGATTGATGTTTTGTGGCAAAGTGAATCTTGTTGTCCCATTTGCACAAACAAGTTTATCATTTTTCATTTTGATGTTGTAGCATGTTTTTGCAAGCCCAGGGGTTTTGTCCGAGCCTGCATATTTTGTCGAAAGCTTAAAGTTAAGCCGTTTGACCGAAAACATTTTACTCATTATTTCAACCACCTTTTAGCCGGCATAATGTTTCGGCGGTTGTCAATTTTGTCCGCCTCCTCAAGATAACGCTTTCTTATAACCTCCGCCTCGTCAAAACTTCCTATCATATATAAATATTCGCTTGCCGTCCCAAGAGCCAGCACAATATCCGTCACCTTTCCAAACAAAAAGTCAACATTCCCAAGTGGGTTTTGCTTTGGTGGAATGTAGGAATAGACCAAAGTCACTTTGCCGGGCTTGTCAATTTCAAGTATGCCGTCTGGCTTTATCTTGAATGGAATCTTCTTCCCGTCACGCAAAACATAATACACCTTCACCATGTCAGAAAGCATATACACAGCATATTGATTGGTCTTAAAGTCAATCTCTTTTTCCTTTTTCAACACAAACTTATCCGTGCAAATGCTTCTTAATGCCACATTAAACGCTTCAGTAAGTTTGTTAAAAAGTTTTGTCGTCTGTGGGTCAATGGTAACAAGCAAAGTTGTGGTGCTTGCAAAAATGTTTCCCGTTTGTGGGTCATAACGAGTAATGTTGCCCTTAAAATATTCAAACAAATCATTCAACTCCGACTCAATGCCACAATAATAACTAGCAGTCTTTAAAATATCAACAACATCCATTTATTCTTTTCCTTTTATTCAAAATTTTTTGCAGGTCGTTGTGACTTCCCTATATCCACCTTGTGGTGTCACACTGGGAGAAGTCACAGTCCCGCTTTGTTTTTTCCAAGAACCTAAGGCGTTCGGACAAAAGAAGTTTGCTTTTCGCACTTATCAAGTCCGAGGCTTTTTTCTCCAAAGTGGCATTGGTCTTGTCAATATCTGCAACAATTTTCTTTGCAAATCTAACATTTGTCCTTTGAGATTTATCAAGCACGCTTTTGTCAAGTTTGCCGTCAACAGAAAAAGCAAATTCCCGCCCGTCAAACACAACAAATTTTCTGCCTATTTTGTCCCAAAAAATCTTGTATCCACTATGAATTTTTTTAAGCCTATTTTCAATGCCAAACAAATCGTTTTTCACTCTTTTTAAATGTTTAAAGTTCACTTCTTTTTCCCGCCTTTAGTCAGTTATTTTACAATGTTGCAAACTTTCCCTTGTGCAGATGGTCTGTCGCAAATGAGTTCAGCATATTTTACAAGAGTTGCAGAATATGTTGGAGTTTTTGCACTTGGAATAAGAATGTTGCCGTTTTCGCCTTCAAGCCATTCCCAATCGCAAAGTTGGTGCATATTGAAGTCTTTTGTGTTAAGAAGATACATTGTGCCGTCATCGACAAATCTTTCAAACACAACAGGAATTCCAGCATAAGTCATAGCCTTGTATCCGCCAGCAAGAGTTGCAACGTCAATATTTCTTTTGCTTGCAGCAAGATAACCTTGATACAAGTTTCTCACGTCACCAGCCATAGCAATAAAGTCAACTTGGCTTCCAGTTTCTTCTTCAATGTAGTTTAGAGCCTTTTGAATAAGCACATCAGACATTGAAGCTTCTGAAGGGTTTTCGTCAACATAAGGATAAAGCCATTTATAAGCACTTCTGTCAACACCATAAAGCACTTTGTTTGCGTCAGTGGTGTCAAAAATTCTCTTTATACCAGTGATTTCGTTGTCTTTTGAGCCTGCAGCATAAATTTTGTCACCATTTGCAAATGTAATGCTGTCAGCAAATGTAACAGTCTTGTTGCGTCTGTCAACATATGTAACAGTTGTTGTTTTAACACTTGAACCGCTGTAAATATCAACTCTCATTCCTTCAACAAAGTTCTTAACAGAACTGAAAGTTGTTGTAGTTTTTGAGTCGTTAGTTGTAACTGTGACAGTTGCAAGAAGCCCAGTGCCGTCACCATAGACCATTCGTCCAAGGTTAAAGCAACTCGACTTAATAAGGCTTTCCATTTCATCGTTCAAAAGATTTACAAAAGCCCCAGTGTCGCTCATGCTTGCCCTAATTGCCTTGTCTGAGAGTGCGATTGTGCCATAAAGGTTTTTAAGGTCTGTTTTAAATTGCAAGAATTTGTGACCAGCAGATTCTGGAAGTTCGCCAGTTTCGCTTGAGGCACAAATGCCACCATTAAGTCCAAATGGAGCAAGTTTGATTATTTCCTTGCCATAGACGTCTTTGTTTGTTTGTTTGATTTTTGACATCAAAGCGTTAGAATTGATGTTAAGTTGTTCTGCAAGAACGTTAAGATAAACTGATTTGAGTGCGTTTTGCGCGCTAGATAATGTAACCATAATAGATTATTCTCCTTAATTTTTTTTAATTTTTATTTTTTGTTATTGTTTTTTAATAGGTCTTTTGCCAAAACTTCTGCCTCTGCAAGGGTCTTTGGCTTAGAAGCGGGAGCAAATGCCACAGCACTTCCCTTGTCGCTTCCAATAAGTTTTGGTGAAACAGGCAACACATTTTCGTCAAAGAACTTGGCAACAACATAGTCACGCAAGTCAGCATTTTGCATCACATATTCCTTCAAAGATTCCTTCTTTTCTTCTTCGGTCAAAACTTCCTCGTGAATTTTATTTTCACAAGTGTCAGAAGAAGTTTCTTCCGTCACCCTTTCACTTTCGGGTGAAAATCCGTCTTTCAGGCGTGAACCTTCGGGTGAAGAATTTCCTTCATTGTCCGAGTTTCCGCCTTTCAAAGACATTTTCTCATTGTCCTCAAGTTTTTTCTGCAAGGCGGATAAAAGTTGACACTTCCTTGTATATTCGCCATGCAAATTGTTATAGGCAACAAAAAGAGCCTTAGGGTCTTTAAACTTGCCCAAATCATTGGAGCCTGATGTTTCTGTCCCTCCTTTTTCAAATATTTCCACATCTCCGTCCGAGGTCAAAACCTTATCAGGTTGTTCCAATCTTTCTTCATTTTCCATTTTTTTTATTTCCTTTTAAATATTTTATTTTCCTAAAAAGTGCATTTCCGCACCTTTCTTGCAAATTTAATTTGTCCACAATGCAACACAGTTGCCAAATAAATTGCCTCGCAGAGCCAACAATGCAACGCAGTTGCTATCATGCAAATGTTTTGTCACACAAGTGACAAAATCTTTTGCTTAAATGTTTCGTCAACATTCCCATTTTTGTCTTTCAAAATTCCCGATGAGAGAAGTTTGAGCAAATAATCTCTCTTGCTCGCAACACTTTCGTCCAGCAAACTATCACTCATAAATTTAATATCTTCAAGCCCAAGGTCAGAATTCTTCCAACAAATAACACTGTCCTTGCCGTTTTCAAGAACTTTAAGCCTTGGCACAACGGCAAATTGCTTGTAAAGTCGCAAAATCATTTTTGCAACATTCTTAGTTGCAATCTTAATTTCGTCAATAGAAGCAGAAAGTCGTTGGGTGTTTTGTTCGACCAAAATCTCAAGTGCCGTTCCGCTCATGTTTTTAAGCGAATAATCGGAGTTAAGCATATCGCTCACGCCGCTGATTTGAGAAAACTCACTAAGCAGTCTTTCTTCTTCATTTTCAAAACATTCTGGGAACTTTTCTTCTTCCATAAACTTTGGTGGTGTTGCGTTTTGCCTATAAACCACAATTCGCCCAGGTTCAAGCCCGTCATCTTCAAGAGCAGTTATGTCAACAGAGCCTTCTTCTACTGTCAAAACACCCATGCTAATTCTGTTTAAATATTCATGTTTTCTGTTTCGCACAGCGTTGTATGCCCTTTGAACTGGAATAACCTTTTCAACAACACTTTTGCCCCAGAACGAGCCAGTAAGTCTCAAACATACTTGTTTAACAAACGGAAAACCACGTTTTTTATCTGCAAGGTTGATGTATGGAAGTTCACCCACATACAAGAGTTTATCTTCACACACAACAACCACTCGCCCCTCTGGATATTCAACAGACGGACTTTCATATCTTTCCACCACAACAAACATATCGTCACTACTTTCTTTCAAAATATCCACACCCCAAATATTTTTAATCGCTTTCCTAGAAAATTTTTTGGCATGAATAATACTTTCGCAGTCTTCAATGTCCTCATGGTCAGCACTGTCGGGATAAATTTCATAAGGCGACACAACGTCAACTTGCACTTCGCCTTCAAAAACACTCTTGCCGTCTTTGTCATAAATCTTTTTGCCGCCACAGTTGTTCCAAGTGACTTTATAAAAACTTGTGCCAGCAATTTCGCTCCAATTTGTCGCTTTGTTTATAATCTGAGCAATGTTTAACTTTTCATAAACACTTCTTAAAATATCTCTGCTCAAACTTGCAGTTTTAACATCGTTTTCGTTGTCACTTGTTGGCATGACGTCCATTTCTGGTCTGACATAAACAAGTCTGGCAAGCCTACTTTCAACAATAGGTGCAATGTGATTAAACACCTCATTCATTTGCCAACTATACCCACCGCACTCGTCCTCTATGTCGTCAAAACTATTAACTCGCAAGTTCTGCTTCCCTTGCAAAAAGTCATTGTTCAGCCTCCATTGAGCCTCAAAAACCTTTCTATCCTTTTGTCTTTTTAGAAAGTCGTTCATAACCTCCGAAACCAAGTCTTGAACATACTCACTCTTTTTCTTTCTCATTTTTTCTCCTTTTCTTTACTTAATAAATCAATAAGTCTTTGTTTTTCCATTTCAAGTTCCTCGTCAGACATTTCTTCATAAACGCTGCTATTTTTCATGGCGAGCAGAACTTTGATTGACGCCAAATCTGGAGCCAAAACTTTTTTAGATTCTTTTCTTGATTTAAGCCGCAGCACGTCACTTTCGCCGTCTTTCACATATTCTTCAACAACTTCCTTTGACACCCCGCCCTTGGCAAGGCTGATAAGCGACTTTTTCAAAATTTCTTCTTCGTTATCCATTTCCCCTCCTTCTAAGTTTTCTTAATAATTCCTCTTTGTGAAGTTGAATTTTATTTTTCTCACGCTGTGCAGGCCGTGGCCGTGACATAAGATAATATCTAAGTTCGTCCAAGCAGTGGTCGTCTTTCTTAACTGGTACATCGCCCGTTCCCCAGAAATAACTCTTAAACTCCTCAATCATGTTTTTGCAAGTGGAGAAAATAAACAATCTAGATTTCCCTTCAGCATTTTTTATGTAACTTTTAACTTGAGCAATGCCCGAAAACAAATCTTTGTTCACCTTTGTGTTAACATTTATGCCCCGTTCATAAAACAACTCCGCAACACTCTTTGTTCCATTTAGCGTCCTCTGCCCGCCGGCACTATCAATCAAGGCGTCATAAGTCCCAAATGAATTCGTTTTCCAGCCAAGCCGCTCGCAAGTTTCCTTAATTTTTGCAGCATGATAGTCAATGTCTTTGCCCGCTTCAAAATGTTCCGCCACCACAAAAACATTGCCGTCATAGTCCACCGCATACCAGTGGCACGAAAGTGGGTTGTTAAGCCCAGGGTCAATGGAGATATTGTCAAACCACTCCTTTGGAACATCAAACGGTTCAACAACATTCACATTTTGGTCAAAGTCCTTATATACAAGCCCGCACGCCCCAACAAAATGCCCATACTTTCTGCTTTCAAGGTCATCACTGCTCAGTGACTTTTCAAAATACTCCACTTCTTTTGGGTCAAGATAAGGGTTGTCTTCCCACTGCATTTGCTCATACCAAACCTCATTATCGCCGTTTCTGTTCATAAAAATTTCGTCATAAACCCACGACAAGTTTTTAAGTGGTGTCATTGTTCCAAAAATTTCTCCACAACTATCCATAACCCTCATTTTGCACTCAAGATAAACATCTTTTGACGGTTCCTCATCAAACCAAACATAATCAAGACTTGTCCCTTGAAATTTCTCTCTGCCTTGGTCACAACTCTTAAAGCCAATAACACTCTCCCCGCCAAAGACATTTTTTATTTTAATGTAATCAATGACGCCACCCTCGGCAAAATCCTTCCTCCCAGAAAGCATGGCAATGTCAACAATCCACTCGGGTCTTAAGTAACTTAAAATCTTCTTTTGAGCCACATCTCTTTGCACTTGCTGCGAAACGCTGACGACCCAACCGCTTGTGTTTTTCTTGTTTTTCTTGTAGGGGTGATTGCCCCTTGCAAGCCACACACATTCCACCGCCCCACATTCTGTTTTGCCCGTTCTGTTTCCGCCAAACACCCACCTATTCCGCTTTTGACACTTATGGAAGGCAATTTGTTTTTTATGTTTAATTCTCCCCGAGTTGTAGTTTGCGAGTTTATCGTTTTTGCGACTTTCCAAAATGTTATAAATCTTTCTCAACTTGAGCAAAATTTCTTTTAAGCCCCCGCTGTTTTCGTATTTTTCTTCCATAATATATCCCTTTCGACAATCTCTCCAACAATTTTTCCCTTGCATATTGCTAAAATAAAGACACAAACTTATTATCACAATCACTATAAAGGAGTTTTAAATTGAAACATATCAACGACCACTCATTTATCCGTTTTATTTTTGCAACTGCAATTTTGCTTGTTGTTTTGCTTTCTCCTTTTTTAAATTTTTCCCCACCCACCACCTACGCCTCCGCACTTACCACCTACACCTACGCCCGAGCAGAAACAAGCGGCGTATATTTATATAAATCCGCCTCTTCACTTGACTCCTCAAACATTCTTTTTGAAATCCCCGAAACATATTTTGTAGGACTGCTTTCAAACTACGACAGCAAATTCTACAAAGTTATGTATCGTGACCTAACTGGCTTTGTCCTCAAGTCGTCTGTCACCCCAGTAAAGGAAACTCCCGAAACGCCATATCTTGAAAACGTAACTTTCCGAGTGTTTTCACCGGGTGGCACAGAACTTGTAGCCAACCCCACATCAAAAAGCCCAACAGTCATAACGACCGTTGAGCAAAACACAACATTAAATTATTATGGAAAATCCGTTGGACAAGAAAACATTTCTGGCAGAGGTTCAACGTGGTATTTTGGCACGACTACCACAGGCGAACGAGGATACATCTATAAAGGTCTAACCGACCAACTATCCCACATTCCCATAAACTCCGAACGCACCACCGCAATTTCTTCTCCGTTTGGTGATTCAAACGACTATCTCTACAACTTAGTGGACATTTCACTAGGCTCAAAAATTTTGATAATTCTTCTTACAACCCTTCCCGTGGGGCTTCTTATTTATCTTCTTCTGAAACCCTACAAAATCGAAAAAACTCTCACATCACACACCTCCAAAAATAAACTTCATCCAAAAACCATTCGTCAAATTCAAGACCAAACAGATAACACAATCTAATTACAACTTTCTTTTAAACTTCCCATTTTTGCTATTTTGTTGTTACTTTTTGTCTAAAATTTGCTATTTTTTACATTAAATTATTTTTCTTAATCGTTTTAGCAACAAATTGCACACAACTTCGGGGCAATCTTCAATACTTCCGCCCATTTTTTCATACGAACACAACTTTTCCATTGTTTCTTGCCAAAATATGCCCTTAAACACTTCGTTATACACTCTTTTGGCATTTTGAAAGTTCATTCTAAAATATCCTTCAAATCCAGTAAGAGCTTTTTGCTTCTTTCTGAAATATTCCCTTCTAGACAGTCCAAGTCTTTTTGCACAGTCATTGTTCGAAATTCCGTCAATAAAGTGATTGATAATAAGTCTTGCGGAATACTCATCAAGTTGCACCAAAGTTTTGTCAGTAAGCACTTTTAGGTTTATCATGTTAACCTTTTGTTGTGACAGAGCGATAATCGCATTTGTTTGCCGATATGTTCCGTCCTCTTGCATTTGCACGGGCGAAATTGCCCTCGCTTCGATAATATTGTCTATACTGTCGCACAACGCAGGCAACAGTTTATATATAGACAAAAACGATTTACACCAAAATTCAAATTTCATTTTTTTCCTCTCCAAAGAACTATTTTCGCCACCCTACATTTCAATTTTATAAGCCACTTTTTCAAAAGTCAAGAAAGAGTGTCATCTTTTTTAATATTTTTTAATATTTTTTTACAAAATTATTTTTTTGACCCGAAAAAACACCATTTTTGGGCAAAATTTAATCTTGATACCCCATAATACACCCCAAAATATGTCAAAATCGGTTCACAAATCGAGTTTTATCAAACATTTGTTCGATAAAATAAAAATTTTATTTTTTACTTTTTTCATTCAAAATCTCAAAAATTAAGATTTTCGCCTTATTACATATAATATATTTTATATCTAATAAGTAACATATATAATTGCCCCTTGAATTCTCCTAGGCAATTTAAAAAATATCTTTAGTATTTTAATTAAACAATTTCACTAATTTTTTCATTGATAATACCAAATTACAAATGAAGGCCTCCCATTGTAAGGGGAGGTGGCAACGAA
>ERZ808245.997-NODE-997-length-12286-cov-3.222468_pt1 | contig 12286 bp, 16 predicted proteins | sample MGYA00521243_ERZ808245 | MGnify/ENA primary metagenome ERZ808245 (study PRJEB31516, sample SAMN03275576) | gut metagenome | biome: mammalia-associated habitat; material: feces | host: Papio cynocephalus | place: Kenya | collected 2012-07-07 ... | reverse complement strand
GGACAAAGGCGCTTAAAAAACCCCTCACCGTTACGGATATGTCGGCGGTTGTAACAGGGCTTTTGCTCGGTATGAATCTGCCGTCCACCCTGCCGTTGTGGCAGGCGGCAATTGGCAGTGCGGTTGCCGTAATAGTCGTAAAGCAGATGTTCGGCGGTATCGGCTGTAATTTTGCAAATCCCGCAATTGCGGCGCGAATAGTGCTGTTGGTTTCCTTCCCCGCAACAATGACGAAATTCACCGAGCCTGTGTCGGACGCTGTAACCTCGGCAACACCGCTTGCGGGCGGCGAAACCGCGTTTAAATCGCTGTTTTTCGGTATGCACGCGGGGTCGATAGGCGAAACCTCGGCTTTTCTGCTGCTTGTAGGCGGCACTTACCTTATAATAAGGCGCGTTATTTCGCCCGTAATACCCGTGTGCTTTATCGGCACCGTTGCGCTGCTTTCTTTAATAGGCGGACTTGACGTAAAGCTTTCGGTTTTCGGCGGCGGTCTTATCCTAGGCGCGGTGTTTATGGCTACCGATTACACAACAAGCCCCGTAACAACGCTCGGCAAGGCGGTTTTCGGCGTGGGGTGCGGAATAATAACCTTTGTTATAAGAAGGTTCGGCTCTTTAAACGAGGGCGTTTCCTACGCGATACTTATTATGAACATTTTAGTGCCGCACATAAACCGCTTCACTCTGTCACAGCCGTTCGGCTTTGAAAAACCTAAGGAGGCGGCGGAGAATGAGTAAATTTACCGAAATTATAAAGAAAAACCTTGACGACATAATAAAACCGGTTGCGGTTCTGCTTGCAATCTGCATTGTAATTCCGCTGGCGCTCAGCCTGACCGATAAGATAACCGCCAAAAAAATTGCCGCGCTTGAGGCGGAAAACAGCAAAAAAAATATGTCGGCGCTTGTAAAGGCGGACAGCTTTGAAAAACTGTCGGCGGGCGGCACCGAATATTACGCGGCAACCCTTAACGGCGAAACGGCGGCATACATATTCACCGAAAGCGCAAAGGGCTACGGCGGCGACGTTTCGGTTATGACTGCGGTAAAGCCCGACGGCACCGTGGCGGGCGTTGCCGTGCTCGATGTTTCAAACGAAACCCCGGGTCTTGGGCAGAACGCCGCAAAGGAAAGCTTTTTCTCGCAGTTTGCGGGGCTTAAAAAGGGCGTTTCCCTGCTTAAAAACGGGGCTGATCACGATAATAACGAGGTTGATGCCGTAACCGGCGCTACGGTTACGTCCACCGCCGTGACGCGCGCGGTAAACGGGGCGCTCGATAATTTTGAAAAGATAAAGGGGGCGGCGGAAGATGAAGAATAAATATCTCGGATATTTCACAAACGGTCTTGTAAAGGAAAACCCCACCCTGCGGTTGGTGCTCGGCACCTGCCCTACACTTGCGGTTACAACCGCGGCAATAAACGGCATAGGTATGGGGCTTTCGGCAACTCTTGTGCTTGTGTGCAGTAACCTTGCTGTTTCACTGCTCAGAAACATTATCCCCGATAAGGTGCGTATTCCCGCGTTTATAACCGTTATCGCGGGCTTTGTAAGCGTGGTTCAAATGCTTGTAAAGGCGTTTCTGCCCGAAATCGACAAGGCGCTGGGCATTTATCTGCCGCTTATTGTTGTCAACTGCATAATATTGGCGCGCGCCGAAATGTTCGCTTCCAAAAATCCCGTGCTTCCGAGCGTTCTTGACGGACTCGGAATGGGACTCGGCTTTACCGCCGTGCTGACCCTTATGGGCGCCGTGCGTGAGCTTTTGGGCGCGGGTTCGCTGTTTTCGTTCCCCGTAACGTCGCGCTTTATAAGCCCGATGATAATATTTTTACTGCCGCCCGGCGGATTCTTTGTTTTCGGTATGCTTGTTGCGGCGTCAAACGCCGTTGCCGGAAAAAAAGGCAAAAAGCCCGCGGAGCATTTGGGGTGCGAGGGCTGTCCCTCAAAGAATGTGTGCGGCAAATGTGAAAAAGAAGAGGAGGCGGCTTTAAGTGAATAGTACTTCCGTTGCTTCCGTACTGCTTGCGGCAATTCTTACAAACAATATGGTGCTTTCAAAGTTTTTGGGAATATGTCCTTTTTTGGGGGTTTCCAAAAAAACCGACACCGCCCTTTCAATGAGCATTGCCGTAACGCTTGTAATGGTGGTGTCCGCCGCCGTTACGTGGCCTATATATCACTTTCTTTTGTACCCGAACTATACATATCTTGAAACCATTGTGTTTATTCTGGTGATCGCCGCGATAGTTCAGCTGATTGAAATAGTGTTAAAGCGCTACATAAAGCCGATATACAATTCGCTCGGCATTTACCTGCCGCTTATAACCACAAACTGCGCGGTTCTGGGTATTACAATGCTTAACATCACAAACGGGCTCGGCTTTGTTAAATCGCTTGTGAACGCGCTGGGCGCGGGGCTCGGCTTTATGCTTGCAATGCTCCTGTTTTCGGGTGTGCGCGAAAGAATGGAAACCTCCGATATACCCGAATTTTTAAAGGGACTTCCCATAACCCTTGTGGCGGCGGCGCTCGTTTCGCTTTCGTTCCTGGGATTTGCCGGAATAGGGGGCTGATAACAATGGAAATATTAATACCCGTTATAATAGTGGCGGCAATCGGTCTTATAGCCGGCGTGGGGCTTTCTCTTGCCTCAAAATTTATGGCTGTCCCCGTGGACGAAAAGCAGGAAAAGGTGCGCGGGGCTCTGCCCGGTGCCAACTGCGGCGCCTGCGGATTTTCCGGGTGCGACGGCTACGCCGCCGCCGTAGCCTCGGGCGAGGCGCCGCCCGATAAATGCGCGCCGGGCGGCGCGGCAGCCGCCGCGGCTATTGCGGAAATACTCGGCGTAGAGATTAAAACAGAGCCTAAGGTTGCGTTTATTGCCTGCGGCGGCAGCCGCGAGAAAAGCGCCGTGAAATACGCTTACAGCGGAATTTTAAGCTGTACCGCCGCAAATATGCTCCATTCGGGTCCGCTTTCCTGCGAATACGGCTGTATCGGCTTCGGCGATTGCGCCGCCGCCTGTCCGTTCGGAGCAATCACGCTCGAAAACGGCAGACCCGCGGTTTGCGGGGATATATGCGTGGGCTGCGGCAAATGCGCCGCGGTCTGTCCCAAGTCGTTAATAAGCCTTGTGCCGAAATCGCAAAAGATATTTGCCGCCTGTTCCAACAGGCAAAAGGGCGCAAAGGTCGTAAAGGCGTGCGGCGTTTCCTGCGTAGGGTGCGGTATGTGCGTAAAAGCGTGCGAAAACGGCGCCGTCAAGGTTACGGACAATGTTGCCGTTATAGATTATACTCTCTGCACCGGGTGCGGCAAATGCAAAACCGTCTGCAAGCGCGGCGTTATTGTCTAGACAAACGAAATGCGCCGTATTGTAAATAAAATCTTGACAAAACCCTGCCGTAAAGCTATAATATACTTTGCGGCGGTAGAGGTGGAAGTATGATCGTAGATTTAAAACGCATTTTTGCAAACGAAAATTCCTCCCTGCCCATTGAATATTCACTGGATATGAGCACAGTGGAATTCGGCGGGGGTTATCCGCTGAAGAAACCGGTTGAAATTTCCGGCGCAGTTACAGGCAGATCGGGCCTTACAGAGCTCGAAGCCGTTATTTCGTACGAGTATGACGGACCGTGCGACCGCTGCGGAATCAATACCGTGAAAAAACACACGCTGCATATCTGCAAATCGCTCGCCCCCTCCATTGAAGGCGAGGAAAGCGACAGTATCCTGCTTGTCCCCGATATGAAGCTCGACCTTGACGGGTTTGTATACTCCGAGGTGGTGGCGGATGTTCCTATGAAGCATCTGTGTCGGGAGGATTGCAAGGGTATTTGTCAGAAATGCGGCAAAAACCTTAATTTGGGTAAATGCGGATGTCCTGAAAAAGAGATAGATCCGCGGCTTTCGGCTCTTGCCGATTTGCTTAAATAATTAAAGGAGGTGCTAAGGAAATGGCAGTACCGAAAAGAAAAACCTCTAAGGCAAGACGTGATAAAAGAAGGAACAATCTTTGGAAGCTTAGCGCTCCGACATTAGTCAGATGCTCTAACTGCGGCGCATACAAACGTCCGCACAGACTTTGTTCTGCCTGCGGCCATTATAACGGACGCGAGGTAATAAAAACCGAAGAGTAATTTCGGAGTATTTTCGGCGCGGTTTTTGCGCCGAACTGAGGGCAGAGGGGGAAACAATCCTCCTCTGCTTTTGCTTAGGTAAACGAGAATAATCCGAACACGCTCAAAACGGCGTATTTTCGGCGATAAATTAAACACACCGGAGGTGTTATTATGGCAAAACCCGTTGTTGCGGTCGTGGGCAGACCGAACGTGGGAAAATCCACCCTTTTTAACAAAATAATAGGAAAAAGGCTCTCGATCGTAGACGATACCCCGGGCGTTACGCGCGACCGTATCTACGGCGATTCGGAGTGGCTCGGGAAAAAGTTTATGCTGGTGGATACCGGCGGAATAGAGCCGGATAACGGCGACGTGATTCTCTCGGGTATGCGCTCACAGGCACAGCTTGCGATAGACACCGCCTCGGTCATAATATTTGTTACCGATATAAAAACGGGCGTTACCGCGGCAGATGCCGACGTTGCCGCAATGCTGCAAAAAAGCGGCAAGCCGGTTGTGCTGTGCGTCAATAAGTGCGACGGCATCGGCGAAGTTCCGCCCGAGTTTTACGAGTTTTACAATCTGGGACTGGGCGACCCGATAGCGGTTTCCTCCGTTCACGGACACGGCACGGGCGACCTTCTTGACGAGGTCATAGCCCATATTCCCGAATGTGAATTTGATAATTCGGACGAGGAGATAATAAACGTTGCGGTCATCGGCAAGCCCAACGCGGGCAAATCCTCGCTTATAAACAACATTGCGGGCGAGGAGCGCTCTATCGTATCGGACGTTGCGGGTACAACGCGTGACGCAATCGACACACGAATACAGCGCGACGGCACGGAATATAATTTTATCGACACCGCAGGCCTTCGCCGTAAGAGCCGCGTGGAGGATAAAATTGAAAAATACAGCGTTATAAGGGCGGAAATGGCGGTTGAACGCGCGGACGTGTGCGTTATAATGATCGACGGCACCGAGGGCTTTACCGAGCAGGACTCAAAGGTTGCGGGGCTTGCGCTTGAACAGGGCAAAGCGTGCATTATTGCCGTTAACAAGTGGGACGCGGTTGATAAAACCGGCAAAACAATGGACAGTATGCGAAAAAGCCTTATGAAGGACTTTTCGTTTATGCCCTACGCGCCGATAATTTTTATTTCCGCTAAGACCGGTCAGCGTGTTGACAGACTGTTTGAACTTATAAAATATGTGTATGAGCAAAACTGTATGCGTATTTCAACGGGTATGCTCAACGACCTGCTCGCGGACGCGACCGCAAGGGTGCAGCCACCAAGCGACAAGGGCAAACGGCTTAAAATATATTATATAACGCAAATTTCCGTAAAGCCCCCCACATTTGTATGCTTCTGTAATAAAGCGGAGCTTTTCCATTTTTCATATCAGCGTTATCTTGAAAACCAGATACGCTCCACCTTCGGGCTTGAGGGTACTCCCGTGAGGTTTATAATACGCGAAAGGGGAGAGAAATAATGGCAGTTCTTTTGTGCCTTTGCGCGCTTGTGTTCGCTTATCTTGCGGGCAGCGTCAATTTTGCGGTGATATTCGCGAACGCGTTTCTTAAAAAGGACGTCCGCGCCCTGGGCAGCGGAAACGCGGGTACAACAAACGTTATGCGTACCGCGGGGCTGCTTCCCGGCGTGCTTACCTTTGTGTGCGACGTGATTAAAGGTTTTGCCGCGTGCTATGTGGGCAAACTGCTGTTTGCGGCGGCGCAGTCGGGCGGAACGGAATGGGCGCACCCCATATACGGCGCTTACGCCTGCGGAGTTGTTTGTATGATAGGTCACATATTCCCCGTGTTCTTTCAGTTCAAGGGCGGCAAGGGCGTTGCCACAAGCGTGGGTATTTTTGCGGTGTGCTGTCCCAAAGCTATAATAATCGGGCTTACGGTGTTTGCTCTCGGCGTGCTTATAACACGCGTGGTGTCGTTAAGCTCTCTTATCGCAACGGTAACGGTCATTTCGCTGTCGCTGGTGTTTTATGCCGATACCGCGCCGAGGGCGGTGCCGTACATACTGAGCATAAGTATGGGCGTTATTGTGTTCGCGAAGCATAAGGATAACATTAAACGCCTTGTTAAGGGAGAGGAAAAGAAAATTAAAATTCGCAAAACCGGAAAGGAATAGAGAACTATGGCAAAAATAAGCATTTTAGGCTCGGGCGGATGGGGTATGGCGCTTGCTGTTTCCGCTTTTTCCGGCGGAAACGACGTAACCCTCTGGACGCCGTTTGAGGACGAGGCGCGCCTGCTTAAAACCGAGCGCGGAAACGAGCGGCTTTTAAGCGGCGTAAAGCTTAATGACGGAATAAAAATAACAACCGATATGTCCTGCGTCGAGGGCTCGGCGCTGACGATCATCGCAACCCCCTCGTCGGTAATACGCGCAACGGCGGCAAAGCTTGCGGGTTTTAAGGACTTCGGAATAGTTGTGAATGTTGCAAAGGGACTTGAAAAGGGAAGCCTTAAGCGCCTGTCGCAGGTTATAACGGACGAAATTCCCGATGCCAAGGTTGCCGTGCTGTCGGGTCCCTCCCACGCCGAAGAGGTTGCGCGCGGAATTCCCACATCGGTTGTTGCCGCGGCGGACTCAACCGTTACGGCGCAGATAGTTCAGAACATAATGTCGGGCGAAAACCTCAGAGTATATACGTCGGACGACCTTATCGGCGTTGAGCTGGGCGGAGCGCTGAAAAACGTTATCGCCATTGCCGCCGGATTTTGCGACGGACTCGGGCTCGGCGACAATTCAAAGGCGGCGCTCATAACAAGAGGGCTTGCGGAAATGGCGCGCCTCGGCGTTTGTATGGGTGCCAGGGAATACACCTTTGCGGGGCTTGCGGGAATAGGCGACCTTGTTGTTACCTGCACCTCGCGCCACAGCCGCAACAACCGTTTCGGTCATAAAGTCGGCTGCGGAATGCCCATAAAGCAGGCACTCGAAGAGGTGGGAACGGTTGAGGGGTATTACGCCGCCGATATGGCATACTCCCTTTGCAAAAAGTACAAAATCGAAATGCCGATAATTGAGGAATGCTACGCCGTTCTGTACGGGGGCAAGGATGTACACAACGTAACAAACGACCTTATGAGGCGCCCGAAACGCAGTGAACATTAATGCTTTTAATGAGCATTATTTGGCATATTATACGAATAACGCTCTAAAAAATTGTTCCCGCAGGGGTTGACTTTTGGGGCTTAATAATGTATAATCGGCATAAGGATGATTTATGGAATTTTCGGCTATGAACGGAGGGTTGAGTGACGAAAAAAACGCACAAAGGGGTTTGGATAGCTGTTTTGGCTTTATCTGTTTTGTGTGCGGCGGGCTGTATTGCGTATTTCGCGGTGATGCAGCAACAGGCGAACAGTATGAAAAGGCTTGCAAGTGAGGTTGCCGTTTCAAGCAACCCGCAAAACTCTTCTAAAACAAATTATGTTGAACCTCCGGTTAATTTTGTTGAACTTAAAAAGAAAAACTCCGAAATATACGCCTGGATAAATATTCCGGGTACGGTCATAGATTATCCGGTTCTGCAAAATAAAGACGATAACGGTTACTACCTCACCCACACGGTTGAGGGCAAGCGTTCGGCTTACGGCAGTATTTACACGGAAAATTACAATTCTGCCGATTTTGAGGATTTTAACACCGTGATTTACGGGCATAATATGCGTAACGGCACAATGTTCGGTCAGCTCAAAAAATACAAGGATAAAACTTTTTTTGAGAACAATCCGTACATTAATGTTTATATGCCGGGCAGAATTATGAAGTACAGGATATTCGCGGCATACGTTACCGACGACAGGCATATAATGCTGAGTTATGATTTCAGTGACAACGCCGTAAGGCGCGAATATATTAACAGCATTTTTTCCGTAAGGAAAATAAGCGCCAATATAAACAGCGATGTTTCCCTGACCGAAAGCGATAAAATAATAACGCTTTCAACCTGTACCGGAAACGATGATCAGCGTTATCTTGTTCAGGGAGTTAAGATTTATGACAGCAAGGACCAATAGCGGCAGGCATTTAAAACAGCCCGACGCCGCAAAAAAGCCGAAACACCGCAAGCTTATAATAACGCTTTCGGTTGTTTTGGGGGCAGTGCTTGTTATCACGGCTTCAGCCTTCGGTGTGCTTAAGAACGGCGAGTTAAGACTGAGAAAACGGTCTGACGGAAAGAAAGCGCAGCTCCCCGTGAGCGACAGCGACACGCTTCCCGAGGATGCGGACGCTTATTACCGCGGCGAGGCTTACAATTATAACGACAAGCTTATTAACATACTGATTATAGGGGTTGACCGCAATAAACCCGGCAACAACGAAAAGCATCAGGCGGACGCGCTTTACCTGGTTTCGCTTGATACAAATGCCGACAAAGCAAATATTATTGCGATCTCGCGCAACACAATGGCGTATGTTGACTCCTATGATATAAACGGGGACTATTTTGCAACATCAAAGCAGCAGATATGCCTTGCGTATACTTACAGCGATGATGAAAGGAAGGCCTCCGAAAATACCGTTAAGGCAGTTTCAAAGCTTTTATATGACCTGCCCATAAACGGTTACTACACAATTTATATGAATGCCGTCAGTGAATTGGTAGACGCGGTAGGCGGTGTGCCGGTTTACATTGATGAGGATATGACAAGGGCCGATTACAGGTTTAAAAACGGGGCAGACGTGGTAATAAAGGGCAGTAACGCGCTTAAGTATCTGCGTTTCAGAAATGAGCTTAACGCCCCGCGCTTTGAACGGCAAAAGGCTTTTGTTTCATCATTTATTTCGCAGGCAAAGGCAGCAACGCTTAAGGATTTAACGCTGCCCGCGAAAATGTACGGCAAGCTTGCGTCAAACACACTTACAAATGTGGACGCAACAAGTGCGGCATATCTTGCTTCCGAAGCGGCATCGGCAAGTTACAGTGTCCGCGGCGTTGAGGGTACGGTAGGTTCGGACGGAACGTACGAAACCCTTGAGGTCGATGAGAACAAACTTTTCGAGCTGTCGTTGGATGCATTTTATAAAAAACAAAATTTGAAAGGAAAATCATCATGAAAAAGGTATTTTCAATCGTACTGACACTCGCGTTGGCAGTAACAGCCTTCGCAACCGTAGCTTCTGCTGCGGATTCTCCGGAAAAGGTTACCGGCATCATCACAGCTGTTTCAAGCAGCGGAGCTACTGTTTCCGTTAAGAACACCACCACTGCCGACAGCGTATTCGACGAGGCGCTCAACGCTCTTAAGAAGGACAATTCCGCTCTTAAGATAGTTGACAAAAAGACCCTTTCGGTTTCGGGCAACAACGTAACATATCCTTTAAGCGTTGATTTCACCGTTTCCGGTCTTAACGCAAGCGGCAAGGTATACCTCCTTGTTAAAAAGGCTGACGGCACTGTTGCTACTGTTGAGGCAACCGTTAACGGCAATAAGCTTACCGCCGCTGTTCCCGCAGCAGGCGAAATTGCACTCGTTGCCGCAACTTCCGGCTCAACTTCAACCGGCACATCTCCTAAGACTGCCGACACAGCAGCTCCCATAGCTCTTGCTGTTCTTGCTCTTTGTGCAGGCGCCGCTTTTGTTTCCGTTAAGAAAATAAAGGCTTAATTAAAAAAAGTTACACTCTCGGGCTGGCGTGTAAGCGTCAGCCTAAGACTGTTGATAAACCAAGGTTTGACTCTGTTGCGGCGTTTACGCCGCATTTTTGTTTTTCCGCTGACATGTGCGGCGGAAAAACTCATTGTAAGCGAAAAAACGCTTATTTAGCGGTTTTTCAAGAATACAGGGGTGGTATTGGCGGAGCTTAACAATCGACTGCCGCCGGCGGCGGGAAAAAGGAGATTGTTATGGCGCCGCGGTCAAAGAAAATTCGCGCTCCAAGCGATAATTTTCTTTGGGTACCGCAAGAGTAAGGAGTGCAGTCCGAAAATCTTTGATTTTCGAGCGAACGGCATCCCCGACCAAGAGAGTGTCGATTTTTCGACACTCTCAAGCTGGCGTGTACACGTCAGCCTTTTTTTGCTTGCAAACAAAGCGAATATATGCTACAATATCAGTACATTATTTGTGAAACGGAGAAGAAATATGAAGCTTAAATATAATTTTGTTACCAATGAGGTTGCCGATAAAATTGTGGCGGTTGCCGTTGGGGACGATCTGAGCAAATTTAACGGCTTTATTAAAATGAACGGCACAGGCGCGTTTATTTTTAATATGCTTAAAAACGATGTTACCGAGGACGATATAGTTTCGGCTCTGCTTAAGGAATATACCGACGCGACCGAGCAGGAGGCGCGTGAAACCGTAACCGAATTTGTGGGAGAACTGAAAAAGGCGGATGTTCTTGAATGAATCCCGAAACGGGTATAAAAAATGCCGATGAGGCCCTTAAGGAGCAGGAAGAGGTTGCGGTTTTAACCGCGGGTACAAGTATGCAGCCAATGCTCAGAGAACACCGCGATATTGCGATTATTGAGCGTGTGAACCGCAAGCTCCGCGCAAACGATGTTCCGCTTTACAGAAAATCGGGGTATGACAAGCTGGTGCTGCACAGAATACTTAAGGTCACAAAAAACGGTTATGTTATAAGAGGCGATAATCTCTTTACCAAGGAATACGACGTGACCGACGACGACATTGTGGGCGTGCTGAAAGCATTTTACCGCGACGGTAAATATTACGACTGCCAAAAGAGCAAAGCGTACCGCCTGTATGTCTTTTTTATCCGCGTAACATATCCCGCTAAGTTTTTGTGGCGCAGAAAAATACGCCCTTTTTTAGGACGTATTAAAAGAGTGATCTTGGGACGGCGGCATTAGCGCCGTTCTTTTTCGGGGTTGTCGCAGTCGGTTTTAATTTGCTTTTTGTTAAAGCCCTGGGCAACCGTCGGGTACATATTCGCGGTGTTTGCCGTGGGCTGAATGTTATAAGTGCCGTAACGGTTTATCATATCCGTCGCGTCTTCGGGCGGATCGCCGAAATCGGTTGCCGATACTTCAAGTATCGGCTTATTTTTTTTCTCTTTCATTACTTCTCGTCCTTTTTAATATTTAACAGATGTGCAATGCCGGGTATGCTTTCACCCTGAAACGACGAAGTGGGCGACATAAGCGCGCCTGTTGACATAAACAGGATGTTTTTAAAATCTCCGGCTTCAAAACGGTGCATAACATAGGAGCAAAGCACGCTCGCACTGCATCCGCAGCCCGAACCGCCGGCGTGAACGTCCTGATTTTCACGGTCGAAAATAATAAGTCCGCAGTCGCTGTGTCGGCAGCGTATATCCACATTTTCACGCTCTAACAGCTCATAGAGCAGGTTTGTTCCCACGTAACCTAGGTCCCCCGTAAAGATTATATCGTAATCCTTAGGTGTTGTTCCGGTGTCGGCAAAAAAGTTTAAAAGTGTACCCGCGGCGGCGGGAGCCATAGCCGCACCCATATTGTTTGCGTCCTTAATTCCGTAATCTTCAATTTCTCCGAAGGTTACGGAATTTATATAAATATCGCCCTTTCGGCATCCCAGCGCCAGCGCGCCCGAGCCTGTCACCGTCCATTGGGCGGTAGGCGTGCGCTGTGAGCCGTAGTTAAGCGGAAAACGGTACTGCCTTTCGGCGGAGCAAAAGTGTGAGGAGGTAACCGCCACGGTGTGCTTTGCCGCCCCGGAGTCTACAAACATTGCCGCAAGCCCTGTCGAGAGCGCCATTGTTGAGCAGGCACCGTACAGCCCGATAAACGGAATTCCGAACTCGCGCAGACCGAAGGAACTGCCTATGCACTGGTTAAGCAGATCCCCCGCGAAGATGTTGTCCACCTCCCCGGGTTCAAGCCCCGCCCGCTCAAGCGCCTTTTTAACGGCGGTTTTTTGCAGTTTGCTTTCCGCTTTTTCAAATGATTTTTCACCGAAAAAGCTGTCCGTGGTGTAAAAATCGAACTCGTCCGATAAGGGTCCCTCGTGTTCCTTTTTGCCGACCGCCGTGCCGTATCCCATAACCGAGGGGCGGTTTTCAAACGTAATTGTCCGTCTGCCTGTTCTTTTCAATTCAAATCACCGTTTCAAAAAAAATAAACCTGTAAGGCAAACGAAAATACGCCGTTTTGGGCGGGTTCGGATTATTCGCGTC